>Ga0210403_10002271_pt1 | contig 17540 bp, 10 predicted proteins | sample IncBWC19MmetaG_FD_150863 | JGI IMG/M metagenome (GOLD analysis project Ga0210403, IMG submission 150863) | Forest soil microbial communities from Barre Woods Harvard Forest LTER site, Petersham, Massachusetts, United States - Inc-BW-C-19-M | ecosystem: Environmental > Terrestrial > Soil >... | reverse complement strand
GCTCCAGGTTGCCGGGATAGGCGCCTGTCTGGTCAAGCCGGTCCAGCAATCACGCTTGCTCGATTCGATCGCCGTGGTGATGGCCGGCAACGGGCGCGGATTCTTCTACGCCGCCAGGCGTGCCGCGAGCCCTACCCGTCCGCCCCTGCCGGCGAAAAAAATCCGTATTCTTCTCGCCGAAGACAATCACATCAACCAGCAGGTCGCCATGGAGCAACTGCGCAAGCTGGGTTACACCGCCGACATCGCCGTCGATGGACGCAAGGTGCTCGCCGCCCTGGAGCGCACACCTTACGATGTCATCCTCATGGATTGCATGATGCCCGAAATGGATGGCTACGAAGCTACTGCTAGAATTCGCGATCTTGAAAAACATCCCCCAGCCACATGGGCCCCCCACCGGCGGATGCACATCATCGCCATGACCGCCAACGTCATGCGAGGTGACAAAGACAAATGTCTCGCCGCAGGGATGGACGACTATGTGAGCAAGCCCGTAGATCTATCGGCCTTGCGGCGAGCGCTGGAAAGCTGGAACCCCGAAAGTCCCGCCGTAGCGCCTGCTCCAATCGCCTCACCCTCTCTCCCCGTCGCCAGCCAGGAAATCTCATCGAACCAGCCGCCCATTGACTTCGAACGATTGCATGTAGTGATCTTCAACGATCGTGAGAAACTGCGCACATTGATCGCCAGTTACCTCCAGCAGTCCGATGAGACCATCGCCAGTCTTCAGGAAGCGATCAGCCGGGGCGCAGCCAAAGACATCCGCTATCTCGCGCACAAGTGGTGTGGATCCAGTTCTACCTGCGGAATGATAGCGGTGGTGCCCGCCTTGTCTAAGCTGGAGCGGATGGGAGAACGCGGCGATCTAAACGGCGCCGAAGAGGCGTGCGTCGAAGCTGCCCGGCAACTTGCGCGCGTCCGCCAGGCCCTCAAAGACCACTTCATGACACCCGTGTGAGCGCGGCTGCCGGTTTTCTCCAGGGGAAGCACTCCACCATCGCCATCCACCCCAGAGAATCAACAGCCTTTATTGTCTTCAGGATGGAATCTCTTCCCTCAAGGCCGGAAAATCCTGCACCGCCTTTTCCTGCAACTTGTATTTCTGCAGCTTGCCGCTGGCGGTCTGCGGAAACTCGGCCACGAACTGGATATAGCGGGGAATCTTGAAGGATGCGATCTGTCCTTTGCAGAAGGCGGCGATCTCTTCCGGCGTGGCCGACTCTCCGGACTTCAGCCGGATGGCGGCCGCAACCTCTTCTCCGAATTTCCGATGGGGCACCCCATAGACAGCCACGTCACTGATTTTTGGGTGGCTCCGCAGAAACTCTTCGATCTCCCTGGGATAGATGTTTTCTCCACCGCGAATCATCATCTCTTTCTTGCGTCCGCGAATGCTGATATATCCGTCTTTGTCCTGCGAGGCCAGGTCTCCGGTGCGCAGCCAGCCTTCCGGAGTGATGGCTTCGGCGGTGGCTTCCGGCTTCTTATAGTAGCCCTTCATCACCAGGTAGCCGCGCACCCACAGCTCTCCTGCTTCCCCCGCGGGCAGCGGCTCATCGGTGACGGGATCGACGATTCGCACTTCGGCGCCGGGAAGGGGTTTGCCAACGGTCTGAGTCCGGCGGGCCATGTTGTCATCGATCTCGGTCATGGTGACCACCGGCGAGGCTTCCGTCAGACCATAGGCGATGGTGATCTCCGGAAGGTGCATGTCCTGGATGACCTTCTTCATCAGCGATTCAGGGCACGGAGCGCCGGACATGATCCCGGTGCGTAAACTACTCAAGTCGTACTTTCCAAACGACGGATGCTCCAGCTCGGCGATGTACATGGTCGGCACGCCATAGAGGACGGTACAACGCTCAGTGGCCACGGCGTGCAAGACCTTCTCGGGATCGAACGAGGTAATTGGAACAATGGCGGCTCCCCAGGTATAAGCTCCCAATATCCCCAGCACGCAACCGAAGCAATGGAAGAAAGGCACGGGAAGACAGACGCGATCTTCCGCCGAGAACCGCTGTGTGCGCCCGATCCAATGGCCGTTGTGGACGATATTGTGGTGCGACAGCATCGCCCCCTTGGGGAAGCCGGTGGTGCCCGAGGTGTACTGGATGTTGATGACCTCATGAACATCGAGCGCGGGAGGGACAAACGTGGCTTTCTGCCTCCTCCCCAACTCCTGAATCTCACGATAGGGGACCATCCCAGGCGGCGGGTTCTCTCCCAGGAAAACCACATGGCGCAGATACGGCAGCTTGGCGCACGCGAGCTTGCTTTCAAGCTGGTGCTGGCGTAACTCCGGCGCGATCTCATAGATGATGCCGGCGTAATCCACGTCACGGAAACCCTGGCTCAAGACCAGGGTGCAGGCTTCCGACTGCGAAAGAAGATACTCCACTTCATGCTTGCGCAGCAGGGTGTTCACGGTGACCATGACCGCGCCGATCTTGGCCAGCCCGAAAAACAACACGATCCACTCCGGCAAATTGGTTGACCAAAGCGCAACCCGCTCGCCCTTCCCTATGCCCAGCGCCGCCAAACCACGGGCGCAGTTTTGCGCCAGTTCATCCAGTTGCCGGAACGACCAGCGCAACCCCAGTTCCGGATAGACCACCGCGTCTTTGTCGGGATACTGTGCCGCCTGCCGGGCCAGCACGTCACCCAGCAGGCTGGATGAAATGGGTTGCGGAGCTAAAGACATTGTCGGCCTCCGGGTTGCATTTTCTCATACGCAACGAGAGCATTCACCGCAAAGGGCGCTAAGGACGCGAAGGAAAAACAGGCATTGGCTTTAGCTCACCTGGTCCGCCAGTCCGTGGCGCCTTCAAAGGCCTTTGCGGCGCCGATCAAGGTGGTCTCGTCGAAATGCTTTCCCACCAACATCATGCCCACCGGCAACCCATCCACTTTGGCGCATGGGATGGTAAACGCCGGATGACCCGAAACATCGAACGGACAAGTATTGTGCTGCATGTTGAGCGCCGCATCAACGTAGATCTCACGTGGTGCATCCGGCGGAGGAATGCGGGTCGCTGGAAACGGGATGGTAGGCATCACCATAAAGTCGTGGTCTTTGAGCACTTCATCATAGGCGTTGCGCAGCAACACCCGCAGGTTCTGGGCCTTGGCGTGGTAACGGTTGTGGTAGTAGCGATGCATGTAGTCGCCCAGCAGCAGCACCAGCTTGACGGTGTCCGACACGTCATCGGGCCGCGATGTCCAGCCCCGCGCAAACGCCTCTTGGAGAGATGTGGTGTAGTACCCCATCCAGTTGTTGCCCATGGCATAGCCTTTGATCATCATCTCGGCCGCGCCTTCCAGAATCACGCCTGACCAGATATGCGGACCGTCGTAGTGCATAGGCGCCGAAACTTCATCGACAGTTGCTCCCAGCGCCTTGAATTCGCCGATGGCCGCGCGGACTTTGGCGTCAGTGGCCGCCGCCCGCGGATCAGACACCGGATGACCGAAGCCTTCACGCAGCACGGCAATCTTCATTCCCTTCGCGCCTTTACCGAGTGCGCCCATATAGTCGCCAACGCGGCTGTTGATGGTGCGCGGGTCATAACCATCCGGACCGGCAATGACCGTCAGCAGCCGCGCCACGTTTTCCACGCTGTTGCAGATCGGGCCGCAATGGTCCACCGAATAAGAGATGGGCATGCCTCCGGTCATGGGCACCAGCCCCCATGTGGCCTTCATGCCATAGACGCCGCACCAGCAGGAAGGAGTGCGAATCGAGCCTCCCTGGTCTCCACCGAGCGCCATCTCTACTTCTCCCGCCGCCACCAGGGCCGCGCTGCCGCCGGATGAGCCGCCCGTGCTGTGCTCGCGATTGTGCGGGTTGCGGATCGGCCCGGTGGCGCATGTATGGCTTCCGGCGGAAAAGCACAGATCTTCGCAGGCCGCCTTGCCCACCACCGTTCCACCGTTTTCGAGAATGCGCGTGACCACCGTGGCGTCCACGTCGGGCACGTAACCTTCCAGCAACTGCGAGCCGTTCATCATCGGCACCCCAGCCACGCAGATGTTGTCTTTGATCGCCACCTTCTTTCCGGCAAGCAGTCCTTTTCCCGAACCCTTGATGTCGGTCTTCCAGTACCAAGCATTCAGAGGATTCTCTACCTGATCAGGACGATAGCCGGGTGTGCGCGGATAATTCACCGGTAGCTTGGGTTCAGCAAGCTGGTCAAGCCGGTTGTAGGAAGCGATGGAGCCGGCCATCAGTCCTCGAAAAGAGGCGGCGTCTTCAGAGGTAAGGTTCATGCCGAAGGATCCGGCAATTTGCAGAAGCTGATCTACAGTGGGCAGACGTACAGGCATGGGGCTCCATCCTTGGGAGAGCGTACTGAAATGAAAAGCTGTTCAGTGTACGCGAGTGGCAGGGAAAATGCCATGGTCAGGGAAGACCGACAGCAGTCTTCATCTGGTTGCGGCCATGTTGGGCTGCGGTCTGGGCCAGGATTGCGCTGAGCTCTTTAATTCCTATTGGTTTACTGAGATAGTTGTCCACTCCGGCAGCCAGGCAGCGCTCGCGATCTCCTTGCATGGCATCGGCCGTGATAGCGATGATTGCTGGCTGCTGCGCTCGGGGAAAACGTTCCCGGATGATCCGCGTAGCTTCCATGCCATCCATTTTTGGCATGTGCATATCCATGAGCACGACGTCGTAGCTCTGCCGTGAAAGGGCTTCGAGCACTTCCATTCCATCGGCAGCCAGGTCCGGGGAATATCCCAGGCGGCCTAAAATGTGCTGCGCGACTCGCTGATTGATTAAATTGTCCTCAGCCAGCAGGATGCTAAGCGGCAGTTGCTCGGCCATCTTTCGGCCCGTCCCGCTCTTGGAAGTCTGGGGGCCGGCAGGAGCAAGCTGACCGCCCAGCACGTTGTGCAGCGTCTGGAAGAGTTGAGAAGATTTTATCGGTATGGTCACTTGGGCGGCGAACGGCGCCCTATCAGCCTCCCGGATACCGCGGCCAACATAGGTCAGTGCGATCAAAGGCAGTGGCCTGATTTCCTGTATCTCTCTGGCGTGCGCAACCCGGACGGAATCATACCATTGCATATTCATGATGGCCGCATCAAACAAAGTCCCATGGCGAATCAACGCCAGACCTTCGGCGACAGTGGGCGCCGCGCTGGCAATCATGCCCCAGGAGCTGGCATAATCCGACAGAATGCGGCGGTTGGTCTGATTCGGCTCGATGATGAGCAAGCTCTTGCCCGCCAGCGTAGCAACAGGCTGGGCGGCGGACTGCTGGTCGTCCACCGCATCGGCCGGTATTGTGAAATGAAATGTCGAGCCCAGTCCCGGTACGCCTTTGCTTTCCGCCCCGATGTCACCTCCCATGAGGGTGATTAAGCGCTTACTAATGGCCAGGCCCAGGCCGGTGCCTCCATACTTGCGCGTGGTGGAAGCATCCACCTGGTTGAACGACTGAAAGATGCCATCGAGCCGGTCACCTGGGATGCCGATGCCGGTGTCGCTCACGGCGAAATTTATCTCGTGGCGGTCGGTTGGCTGGTTATCTGTCTTGCTGGTGACGGAAACCATCACCTCCCCATATTCTGTAAACTTCAAGCCATTGCCAACCAAGTTAAACAAGACTTGGCGCACGCGGGTCACATCGCCTACGATTCGCGCAGGAGTACGCTCCGAAATAGCGCAGGCCAGGTTGATTCCCTTGTCCGCAGCGTTGGAAGCCAGCAGGTCCAAAGTTTCTTCCACACACCTGCGTACATCGAAGGGCTGCCGTTCCAATTCCAGCTTGCCTGATTCAATCTTGGAGAAATCCAGAATGTCGTTAATGATGATGAGCAGCGATTCCCCGCCAACGCGGACGATCCGCGCCATTTCCCGCTGGTCATCGTCCAGATCAGTTTCCAGCATCAGGCTGGTCATGCCTAAGACGGCGTTCATCGGCGTGCGTATCTCGTGGCTCATGGTCGCCAGGAATTCGCCTTTGGCGCGGGACGCCGCTTCGGCTGCCTGCTTCGCCCGGCGCAGCTCTTCTTCTGCGCGCTTTCGCCGGGTGATATCGTGCAGCACAATCAGCCGTCCAATGGTCTGGCCCTGGCGGTCGCAGAGGGGTGAGATGCGCAGCTCGAAGTGGCCCTGCATTTCCGCGCTTCCCAGCACGATCTCATCGTGCGCCTCGGTGGTGTTCCGGTAGCGTTCCATCAAGCCGGGCTGGAGCGCCAACAGGTCTTTGGCGGACTTTCCAACAATCTGTTTGGCTGTCTGTTTGATGAGCTTGCAGGCGGCTGAATTAATGTCCTTAATCCTGTTTTGCTCGTCCAGGACGATGACGCTGTCTTTCATGCTCTCAAAAACAGCGTCGCGCGCGATCGGCGCCACATAAAAAAGCCGGTAGCGGAAAAGACCCAGCATAAAGACCAGGCCGCCCGGCACGAACATGATGCTTGAGACATCGACCGGGAACTGCAATCCGCTTAGGTTGTACAAGAGAGGGCCAGAACAACTGAGCAACAGGCCGGAAATCAAAATAACCGGCTGGTCCCGCCGTCCGCGCGGAGACCGCCAGGCGGCAGCCAAGAGAATGACGATGGTCACGGCCAGTAGGCAGTAGGCATAAGCAAAATACACCCAGTACCACAAACCTTGGGACCGCTCCATAAACATGAGGGAGCCGATCGTCCTAAGATGGATCGAGTGCCGTATCAGGCCATGAAAGTTGCTGGTCCAGACGACGACCAACGTAATCGCCGGCATGAGGGAATGCCAAAACAGGGCCCGGCGAGAGAACTTCCCGGAGCCCGTGTATCGCAGCGCCAACGCCAGCAACGCGGGGACCTCAATGGTAGCTCCAGTCCAGGCGACGTTCGCGAAGAATACGATTGAAGGAAGGTCGGAATGGGACGCCACCAGACCGTATCCGGCGGACCACAAGGCCGCCCCGGACTGCATCAGCGCGAAGGCCGCCGCTCCCGGGACCGTGCGGCGGCGCCAGGCATAGATGGCCATCCAACCGGCAAGAATCGTACTTGCCAGATATATCCAGACGATCGGTACGTATTGCCAATGCATTAAGGCTCAACTCAATCAAGGACTCGCAGCCAGGGCAGAAGGATTTTGATCTCTTTTGGCCTGCTAGTCAACGAACTTGTTAACACTTTAGTACTCCGCTTACACTAATCCTCTGACCCAATGCTGACCAACTGGCACACTGTTCTCGAAATTGCCGGACGTACTACGGCGGTTTATCTGCTCGTGCTGCTTGGCATCCGCTTGACCGGCAAGCGCGAAGTGGGGCAGATGACGCCCTTTGACCTCACGCTGTTGCTACTGCTGAGTAATTCCGTACAGAACGCCATGACCGGCCCCGACACTTCGCTCTTGGGCGGTGCGGCCGCGGCGGTGGTGCTGCTCGCATTGAATTATCTGTTCGCTGAAGTTTCCGGCTTGAACCGCCGATTTCGCACCCTGCTCCAAGGTTCACCCACGCTGCTCATCCATAACGGAGAGCTGATCGCCGCCCACTGCGCCAAGGAGCATGTCTCCGTGGATGAAGTACACCGCGCCTTGCGTGAACACGGAGTCGAAGGTATTCAGGAGGTCGCTCTGGCGGTACTCGAAGTCGATGGCGCCATCAGCGTGCTAAAGTACGATGACGTCCCCGGCCACCTCAGACCGCAGAAGCGCCTGAAGTTTCTGCACAAACACTGATCCGGCAGCACCCGCCGGACTCTGCCGGCCGCCTGCCGCTCGGTACCCAAAGGAGATCAACCATGGAAGCACACGAACTCAACGAGCACGCCGAACATGTTCACCACGCCGGCGACAAAGGTATTGGATTGACCATGGCCATAGTGGCCGTTCTGCTGGCCATCGCGACTCTGCTGAGCCATCGCTCGCACACAGAAGAGGTCAAGCTGCAGGGTGAGATCAACGACCAGTGGGGCTTTTACCAGGCCAAGCACTCGCGGGCCTACAGCTTCGGCATAGCGGCGGAAATGGAAGCATCACTGACATCGCTGGTGCCCAGCCTGAGGGCCACAGCTTTGAAAAGCCTGAAGAAATCCGCGGAAGAAGAATGCGGAGTCCCCGCCGAGGAGCACTGCGCCAGCCCGATACAGAAGGATTCAACCCTCCTGCAGCAACTGCTGGAAGATGAAAAGGCCGCCCGGTCCGCTGGCGGTCACGAGGCCAATCCAGAGCACGCAGCCAAACCGGCCCATGCCGAAGGCGGCGCGCCCGGCAAGCCCGAAAAGAAAGAAGGGGCCGTCAAAATCCAGGAACGGGCACGCGAGATGGAAGTAGAAAAACTTCTCACCCAGAAGCGCGCCGATTTCTTTGACGCCTCAGAACTCTTCTTGGAGATTTCCATCGTGCTGTGCTCCATCGCGCTTCTCTCAGGGAACAAAAGGTTCTGGCACATTTCCTTTGTCAGCACCATCGGCGGAATCTGCGTGGCGGCCTGGGGATTGCTACTACACTGAGGCTGCACAGGGTACGGGAAAAAGCGCTGCGAAGACGATGAAAAGAAAATCCGGGACGGGCCTTCGCCCCGGACCCTGCTGCATGTTGTTTTCTGGCGCCGCCTATGCTGCGATGGCCTCGGCCGTGGCCGCCACCGGAGCAGCGGCAGCATCCGCCCCAACCGCCTGCTGGTGCAGGATGCCATCGTTAAACACTCGCCCATTCACTTCGTAATAGAGACGGTACTGCACCCTTCGCGCATCCGGACGCGGCCAAACGGAGCCGGGGGCCCCACCGGAACCCTGGAACACTGTCTGGTCGAGAGCAAAAAAATCACCGTTACCTCCGGCAGGACCGGAATACCCCAGTGTAAGGGTCTGGGCGCTGGCCAGGTTGTCTTCAGGGTCGAATATGTGCAGGTCAATCCACACATTCTTCTGATAACTTGCGTTTTGTACCCATGCGGCAATTGAGAGGCGGGTTTCTAGTTCACTGGCGCCCAAGGCGCCGCCGCTCAGGGACCGCCGTGCCTTAGAAACTGTCTCGCTGAAAATATTGACCATCTCCGGGCTTCGTTCCGCTCCGCTGCGGAACATGACGGGTTGTGCCGGGCCGGCCTGGGCCACTTCAAAGCGGTAGTTACTCCCGAATTGCGAGTCCCACGCCATGCACCCCGACATATCCCGTTTCACAAACCACATTTCCACGAGGTTGGCATCCGCAGGAACGTTCACCGTGAACGGTACGGGCACGGGCGGATCGAAAACCCTGCCTCCACTGCCTTCGGCGCGGTGCTGAATCAAAGCACCATGAAAGAGTTCGCCGCTGGGAAGAAAACGCGCGCTACCGAAGAGTTCCCAGGCCGGCATTCCGTTGTGAAAGCCCCCGCAGATGGGGGGCCGCTGTGGGTCATATTGGATGGTGAGTTGCTCACCCTGGCGAACCAATCCATTCTGGGTGGTCCGGCCATCCGCCTGAAACTCAATCGTTCCGCCGGCAGACACTCGCTGAGTCGCTGTAGTCATAGAAATCTCCTTGCTCATCTAAACGAACGGGCCGGCGGTTGAGCAACCCCGGCCCGGCTTGTAGGTTTCTATCTGGCGCCCTTCTCCGATTTAGAAGGCCTCCCTGAGGGCGCACCCTCGGACAAGTGGACTCGCGCCTCAGCGTCGATCAGCGAACGGGGATGCTTGGTGGAAATCCTCACGTTGCGGAAAGCAACGCGTCCGCTCTCGCACTGGAAGCCGATAAAACCAGAGTCCGGATCGGCACTGTTCGGCTTTCCGCGATATGCGTCGGTGTTGTGGAACGTGGCCGCCAGAACACCGTTCAGCCGGACGTTGTAGGTTTGATCGACGACCTCAATCTCATATTCGTTCCAGGCGCCCACCCGCAAGGGAGAAGTACGGTGGTACTTCTGGACGCCAACGCCACTCGGCCCCTCGGTGGGTATGTTGTAGATGGCCCCGGTGCGGTGCTTGTCTGCGCCGTCAGGCCGGGCAGTTTCGTCAATCTGTACCTCGAATCCCGTATCGACTCCGACCCATGCCTGGTTGTTGTACGGGAACGAGATACCCGGATCATAGCGATCGGGGACAGGAAGACGCGGATTACGAAAGCGGACGAACACGCCGGAATTGTTGTCCGGGGCGTCGAGTTTAAATTCCAGACGCAAAGTGAAATCGCTGAATGGACGCGAGAAATAGCACAGCCCGATTTCACCTGCCGGCTGCGCGACCATGCTGCCGTCGATCAGGGCAAAGGTCCCACCACCGGCCTGGAGCCATTTCGAAAAGCTGGAATCCGTGCCATCGAAGATGTACTCGAAGGTGTCTTCCAGCGCATTCGCTTCATGGCGCACCAGGTGGTCGCCCGTGCGCCGCGTCAGGGCCACACCCGACAACATCGGGTTGGGAGAGCCCATGGTCGGCAGCAGGCACGGACCGAGAGCATGTAGATTCTCCGACTCATGAAAGCGGCCGAGATCGTCGGTAACGGACGTGGCAGGATCTTCGCCCATCCAAAGAGTGCCGCTCTCGTGATGCGTGGAACTGAGCTGGTCGCGGACCTCGCCCGCCGCTGGGGCCACATTCTGCCAGGTCCTGCGACTGGGCGAGAAGTATTGAATGGACCCGCCCCCGGCAAAGATCACGGAGATCTCCTGGGCGGCCTTGTCCATGACGTTCCACAATGCCAGGTCGCGATCGCTGGGCGCGATGCGCACCAGCGCGTGGCTCTGGCCGTAGTCAAAGGGTTTCTCCTGACCAGTGGCATCGAGTGTCACGCGGCTGCGCGGATCGGGAGAAGTCTTGTCGCCCTCCATCTCGCCGATGCCACGCACGGTGATCACGATCCAGTCATCGGTCATGCCCTCGAAGCGTTCGAGTTCATCGATATTCGGGACCTTCTTAAATAGCTGCGATTCGGAGTTGGTCCCCAGCGCGCCGGCGCCTGAAGCTGTGATCTGGAAATGGAAGTGGCCGAGCGGGCCATCGCCGTGCTTATGTATTCCTTTGACGAACAGCGCGGAAACCTGCAGATCGTGGAGTTCCGGATGCTCTTTCAAATCCAGTTGCTTGTCAAAATCCGAACGCTTCACGCGGAAGGTCAGATTGGAACGCAGGTGGGCCATCAGATTGCGGCCTATGAGTCCTCGGGAGTTGGGCAGAGCGTGGAGAGCGATGCGAGTATTCTCAATGGTCCCAGCCGCCAGAAATACCCTGCCCTTATATGGAACGTCAACGGTCCCCTGGTTGGTGACGATCCGGACCACGCGTCCACCGGCACTCTCAAGGCGAATGACATGGGCGTTGTCGACCACCATCAGACGCTTCTTTACATTCTTCGCGTTGGCGTCACCGATCGCCGCCGATTCGGCCTCGCTTTGGGCGAGGCGCGCAGCTTCAATCAGGAGTTGTACACCGTTGAACTTGTTGAATGGAAAGAAGCCCGGCCGCGGACCGGCCGATTGCACCGCTAGCGGCGCTTCCAGGTCCAAAACGTTGGTCAGCTTCTTTTCGTCCTTCACCTGACCGGTCAATTCGGTCGTCGCAGAACTCCGGGCCTTTAATCCTGCAAAGAGCCTTTGCGCCAGGACTTCGTGGGTCCGTCCATTGATGAAGTCGTTGGTCTCTGACGTTCCGATCTGGTCGGCGGCTTGCTCCAGATAACTCTGCTTCTTACTGACATCTGCGAGCGCGCTGCGTTTGTGGGGAGGAAACGGTAAAACATTCTCCGTAAGGTCTCGGACCACGCTACGCGGCCATGTGGATTTCGGTTGCTGCGGCTTTTCCAGGATCTCCGACTCCAGGAAATACGGCGACCATCCTCCCCAAAACAGCGATCGGCCACCCAGGCAAAAGGCCAAGCCCGGGAAACTCTGGTTCCAACTCTGGGGACTATCGGAGACCCAGGGCACGCCCCAAACTCCGGTGCCGTCGAGGCTATCGAATGCGGGAGGCAGGTTTTGTACGTGCTCGGGATAGAGAAATGGACCCGCTTCGAGCACCAGAATCCGGTGGGCATGGGTCTGATCGGCGCTGAAGATATGGCTGGCTAGCACTGAGCCAAAGCTGCCGCCGCCAATAATAACCACGTCAAACGGCCGCGCATCCGGGTCCATGGATTTGTCGGTGCTTCGCAAGGCCTCGTCCAGGCCATTGCAGATAAATCTTCCAAGCACATCAAGGGTGAAGTTGGTCCTTTGGGGCGAAGTACTGAGCATGGCTGGAATTCCTTTCTACTAATCGAGGGGAATCGTTTCAGCGGTCCCAGTAAATATTTGGGACAGTAGCTTGATAGAGGGGCCATCCGGACGATCACGCTGAATTCACTTCTTCCGTAAACTCGATCGGTAAAAACCTAAATTTGACTCTCCGTAAATACCGCTGTCAAGTAAAATCAACGTCTGCTTCGAGATTTTGATCAAGGTCCTCGGCAGTCATCTATCTACAGCCCACTTTCAAAGCTAATAACGCGATTATCTATAAAGTCCCTGGCATATAAGTCATATTTTTACACTATTAGATTTTACTAGTGTCCAAAAGCCGCAAGAGATAGGTAGCGCATATCTACATTAGAATCGAGCAAGGAAAACAATCATGCGGTCGGCTATTTGCAAATAGTTTCACCAGATAGATAGTCAGTAGGTGTTCCAAGGAAGACAAATCGGCGTGCGGGATTAGAGCATCTTAAACCAGGCGGTCCAGCCGGCCAAGACCAGATAGCGGAAGCAGCGATAACGACCCTTCAGATCTGCGCAAACTTCACTGCCCGTTCAGCGAAATACCGTTCGGTACGGCCAGATCTTCCGGATTGGCAGCGGGTTCGGACGGGGCATCGGTCCCAATGATGATCTTCTTTAGCTCTGACGCTGGAACGTCCGGCTTCGGAACATCCAGCAGGAGATACGACGCCAGGCGCGAGACCTGCATGAAATCGGCAAGAACGAAGTAGGCCAGCGAGACGGCCGCCACCCAGCCCGCATAGGCTGGCGGTGCGGAAACAGCCAGTGTGCCCGGTAGTGCGCACAGGACGAACGCGACCGCCATCGCCATCAGCCGCAGCAGCATGAAAACCATGTTCAGCCCCACCACGTCGCCCCGGTGGACGGCGGTGAAACCCATCGCCAGACGCACGGCCCGGCCGGCGCCGGCGCCGTCTTTGCCCACCCAGGCGGCAGCCGCTGAGAGATACCAGTTCACGATCGACCAAAAGAGGGCGGCAATACCGACAAGGGGCACGCCGAGCGCGTAGTACATCACGTAGTCGGGCTGCGGTCCGCGCTGGGAAACCAGCGCCGCTCCAACGACTGAAGCTGCCATCGCTATGAATACCACCCACGTCAGCAGCGTGCGCCACAGGTGCAGTACCAGCATGGCGCGAAAGCCAACTTCGCGTCCATCCATCGCTAGGCGCTTCATGGTAAAGGTGCGTCCAGCGGCGCTTATCGCCATCCACAACACGGAAATGACCGGCAGCACCATCGCTACGCGCATGATCTTCGGTCCCAGTTCGACGAGCACTTGCAGAGCCGCCAGGGCCATCCTGTAAGCATCGCGACTCTGCCATGCATTGCCGGCCGCGCGAGAAACCGGCGCCGATCCCGTGGCCATCGTCCATCCGAAAAACAGCAGCAGTCCGGCAATGAGACCGAAGCACCACCGCCACGCAACTTCCATCAGAAGGACAGAGGGAGCGCGGAGCACCGCGCGGAAACCAGCGGTCAGGGGGCTGGGAACGGAGTTGTTCATGGGACCTAAAGAGATTGCCATAACTGCCAAAATCGCCGGAATTGCCAAAATTGAAAACCGTATTGATCTTCGCAGACGAGGAAGCGTCACGGGCGAAATACGCAACAGATTTTCAATTATGGCAATTCCGGCGATTTTGGCAATTATGGCAATTATGGCAATCTCTTGCTTGTCAAATTCGCCTTACTTCACGACTACATTGACCAGCTTTCCCGCGACAAAGATCACCTTCACGACCTGCTGGTCGCCGACGGTGGCCCGCACTTTGTCGTCGGCCAGTGCCTTTTCACGAACTTCGGCCTCCGGAGTCTCGGCGGGCACCACCACGCGGGCGCGCAGTTTGCCATTCACCTGCACCGCGTATTCGATCTCGTCTTCTTTCGCCAGGGCCGGCTCGAATTCCGGCCAGAGATGGCGCAGCAGGCTGCCCTTCTCGCCCAGCGCTTCCCACAATTCAGCCGCAAGGAAAGGAGCAAAAGGCGCCAGCAACAGCACCAGGCGCCGCTGCACCTCCGCCAGCACCGTCGCTGGAAACTTGCCGGAAGCAATCTCATCTTCCGTCGCATACAGTTCGTTCACCAGCTCCATAATGGCGGCAATCGAGGTGTTGAAATGCCAGCGTCCCTGAAAATCTTCCGTCACCCGCTGTATGGTCTGGTGGAGTTTGCGTTGCACGGCGCGCACCTTCGGCGGCAGAGGGATTCCGTCCGCGCCCGGTCCTGCACCCGGCCGCGGATGGGATCCGTTGCCATGTTCATGCCCTACCCTGGCCGCCCCGGTATGCCTCATCACAAACCGATACGCGCGCGACAAAAACCGGTGGACCCCCTCGACACCTGTGTCCTGCCACTCCAGTTCGCGGTCCGGTGAAGTGGCAAACAGAGAATAGACGCGTGTGGAATCCGCTCCGAAGCGCGCCACCATATCGTCGGGCGACACGACGTTGCCCTTGTTCTTTGACATCTTGGCGCCGTCTTTGATCACCATGCCCTGTGTAAACATACGCTCGGCCGGTTCGTCATGGCGCACCAGGCCCAGGTCGCGCATGAACCGCGTCCAGAAGCGCGAATAGATCAAGTGCAAAATCGCATGTTCCACGCCGCCAATATACTGGTCGATCGGGAACCAATAGGCCGCGGCTTGGCTGTCAAACGGACGGTCTTCGGCCCTGGGGCTGGTGTAGCGATAGAAATACCAGGAGGAATCGACGAACGTATCCATGGTGTCGGTTTCCCGCCGGGCCGCGTCTCCGCACTTCGGGCACTTCACGTTCAGGAATTCCGGCACACGGCTTAGCGGGGAACCACCCATCAGCGTGATATCCACCTGCTGGGGCAGCAGCACCGGCAGGTCCTTCTCTGGGACTGGAACCACGCCGCACTTCCCGCAATAGATCATGGGGATCGGCGTACCCCAGTACCTCTGGCGCGAGATGCCCCAGTCCTTAAGCCGGTAGGTAACGGTCTTCTTGCCGAACCCATGCTTCTCGGCATGGGCCGACATTTTCTCGATCGCTTCGTCGTTGGGAAGTCCGCTGAACTCGCCCGAGTTGATGAGCAGGCTTTCCATCTCTGTGTACGGCAACAGCGGGGCCTCGGCGTGATGCTCGTCCGCGAGCTGGCCGATACTCCGGGGGAGGACCACCACCCGGATTTCCAAGTCATACTTCTTGGCAAACTCATAGTCGCGTTCATCATGCGCAGGCACCGACATGATTGCCCCGGTGCCGTAATCCATGAGGATGTAATTGGCCGCCCAGATGGGCACCTTTTCCTGATTGAAGGGGTTCACCGCGTACCGGCCTGTGAACACGCCATGTTTCTCAATGCCTCCGATATCGCCGGCTTCCCGCGCCTTGCCCTGCTGGCGGACCAGTTCATCTACTTGCTCGCGCAGATCGCCTTCCGCGCTGGCGAACTCCTTGACCAGCGGATGCTCGGGCGCAAGCTGGATGGAAGTCGCCCCGTAAATGGTATCGATGCGCGTAGTGAAGACTGATACCGTATCGCCCGCCGCCCCGGCCTGGCCATCGAGTTTGAAATCCACCAGCGCGCCTTCGCTCCGGCCGATCCAGTTGCGCTGCATGGTGCGGACCCTCTCGGGCCAGCCGTCGAGCTTCTCAATGCCATCGAGCAGCTCGTCGGAATATTTCGTAGTGCGGAGAAACCACTGCTCCAGCTCCTTCTGCTCAACCGTGGTTTCTTCGTGCCGCCAGCAGCAGCCATTCACTACCTGCTCATTGGCCAGCACGGTGGCGCATTCCGGGCACCAGTTGACTTTGCTCTTCCTGCGGTAAGCCAGGCCCATCTCATGCAGCTTGAGAAAAAACCACTGGTTCCAACGATAGAAATCGGGCAGGCATGTGGTCACCTCGCGCGACCAGTCATAGCTGAAACCCAGGCGATTCATCTGGACTTTCATCTGCTCGATGTTGCGCTGGGTCCATTCGCGCGGCGGCACGTTGTTCTTGATGGCGGCATTTTCCGCCGGAAGCCCGAACGCATCCCAACCCATAGGATGCAGCACGTTAAACCCGCGCATCCACATGTGCCGCGCCAGCGCGTCACCGATGGCGTAGTTGCGCACGTGTCCCATGTGCAACGCACCCGAAGGATAAGGCAGCATTTCCAGCACATAGTATTTCGGACGCTGGCTGGTATGCGGTTCGGCAGCGTAAAGCGCCGGATCGGCCTTCCACAGGGCCGACCATTTTTCCTCAATCGGCGCCGGATCGTAGCGCACCTCGGCCGGCTCCGGCGCGTTCGCGGTCATGTTTTTTTGCTTTTCGGACATAAATCCCTATATGCGGATAACGACAAACGTCGCCGTAGAGACGGTGCTCAGCACCGTCTCGAAGCGTTGCGGCAGCAACGCTTCAAGCCTTTGCCGGCGGGAACGAAAATCTCCACATTTTATCCCCTCGGAAAACTCTGGGACCGCGCTCACTTGCCGCCATTGCCGTCAACTCCACCAAACCCTTGGGATGCGATAAACCCGCATCCCGAGACGGTGCGGAGCACCGTCTCTACGGTCGAATGTTTCGTTAGTCAAATGTTTCATTCAAACCTGAACGTAATCTTCGTCCTTGCCCCAATTCTTCGGGTTATCGCGGATGTACTGCCTGACTGCCTCCAGCGATTTCGGCCCGCGAATAATACGGTCATGGAACCCAATCTGCCACTGGAACCCCGGTGCGCCGGTTTTACACCACTGCGTCACCCCACCCTTGAAACAACGTACCACATGCGAAAGCGAACCAGCCTTCGGTCCAACCAACCCTGTATCCTTCGGCGCTGGATCCTTGAACTTCGGTTCTATCTCCGGTCCGGTAATCTCGATGATTCCGCGCAAATGATTTGGCATTACCGCGAACTCATCGATCGCAATATTTTCGTAGTGTAACGGAATCGCCTGCCAGTGTTCGTATGCGCATCGTCCGGCCTTCGACAGGACCATTTTCTTCATTGACGACTCGCCCAAAGTTACATCTCTTCTCGTGCGTACAGATGGTCACGAAATAGAAACCCGGCAAAGTGTAGTCCCAGCCTGGTTTTCGTATGCCTTCGACGCGGTATTGCCTTCTGAATAGAGTCATGCACTTGCCTCTGTGCATGAACGCTTTCCTCTCGACAATTTTGCGCTATATTTTTTCTTACCTGCATGACCCCCGATAAGGCCGACGGTAGAGACGGTGCTCAGCACCGTCTCGAAGCGTTGCGGCAGCAACGCTTCAAGCCTTTGCCGGCGGGAACGAAAATCTCAACATTTTATCCCCTCGGAAAACTCTGGGACCGCGTCAAATTGCCGGCATTGCCGCCCACTCCACCAAACCTTCGGGATGCGAT
>Ga0210403_10002270_pt1 | contig 17541 bp, 15 predicted proteins | sample IncBWC19MmetaG_FD_150863 | JGI IMG/M metagenome (GOLD analysis project Ga0210403, IMG submission 150863) | Forest soil microbial communities from Barre Woods Harvard Forest LTER site, Petersham, Massachusetts, United States - Inc-BW-C-19-M | ecosystem: Environmental > Terrestrial > Soil >... | reverse complement strand
GCCGAGACGCCACACAACGTAGAAGCGATTGACTTGCGGATGTCGATCTGCGCGTCGGTGGCGGAAGGCCATCACTTCGAGTGTCTTACCGCAATGGTCGGATCAAGGTCTAACGCTTGAGCGCGCATTTCTACAAATGTGTTTCGTGGAATCGAAAGGAGCACTACGTTGAAGAATGCTATATGGTATTACTTGATCGTCGTCTTCGTGTTTGCAGCAGTGTGCCGGCCCGAGGGAGCCTGGGCGCAAGATCAGAGTTCTGCGCGTGGAAATTTGGGTGGGGTCGTCTACGATGCCAGCAAGGCCACGGTGCCTGGGGCCCAAGTCAGCATCACGGGGCCCATCGGTCAAGCCTCTCAGACAAGCAATGAGCAAGGCGCATTTCTATTTTCCACGTTGATTCCGGGCTTCTACACCATCAAGGTGCAGAAGGCGGGATTTAAAGTTGCCAGCGTCGCGGCCACCGAAGTTTTGATCAACAAGACGACCAGCGTTGAAGTGGTCTTGGAAACCGGTGAAGTGACGCAAACTGTTGAGGTTAGCGCTGCCACAGTTACTGTGGATACGAGCAGCGTTTCAGTTAACTCTGAATTTTCGGATAGCTTTTATTCCAAGATTCCGCTGGGCCGTGGCGTAAGCAGCCTCTTCTATCTCGCGCCTGGCGTCACCTCGGGGATCGGAACGGGGAGCGAGAACCCCTCGATTTCCGGGGCATCGGGGCTGGAAAATCTCTACGTTGCCGATGGCGTTTCGATCAATGATCCCGCCTTCGGCGGAATCGGCGTATGGTCCCGAGAGTACGGGCCACTTGGAACGGGCATCAACCTCTCGTTCGTGAAGGAAGTACAGATTAAGACAGGCGGATTCGAGCCCCAGTATGGCCACGTCAGCGGTGGCATCGTGCAGTTAGTGACCAAGTCGGGTGGCACGAAGTTCTTCGGAACTATCGGCGGATACTTCAATACCCGTTGGATGCAGGATACTTACCAAAACGCGGACGACCCCAAGTTTAACAACGTAAATCTGGTTGGCAGCCGCCTGGAAAATGCCAACTATGAAGGAGATTTCGAATTGGGTGGCTATGTTCCGGTCAAGGGTTTGAAGGACCGTCTCTTTTTCTTCGGCACCTTCAATCCGTCCTGGAACAACGCTTATTTTCAGCCGGCACTCGGCTCGGGCCTGTACGCCATTGATCCGACCACTGACCGGGAAACCACGCGGTATGACTACGCGGGCAAACTAACCTTCAAGATCAACGACTTGCACACCGTCGAATCCACGATTTCCGGCGATCCTTCCCATACGAATCCCTCGGCGTTCAGCACGTTGAACATTGACAACACCTCGGCGAACTCAACGTGGACTTACGGTACGCGCAACTGGGCCACGCGCTACGACGGCGCATTCGGCAACTCTTTGTTGGTAGATGCGGCCTTCACCTGGAGCTGGAACCAATTTACCGAAACGCCGCAATTCAATGTCTACAACATCCGCGACAACACGCAGGTTGCAGGGCTTCCGGGCCAGCGCGGGCAATTTACCGCGGAAGGAATCAACGTTGTGGAGCCCTACACTGCGAATTCGAAGGGCGTCCAGGGCGACCTGACCAAAACAGTTCACTTCCTGGGAACACAGGCCTTCAACATTGGCTATACCTGGCAGTTCCCACAGTACAACGACCACACCTATTATTCCGGCCCGAAGTACGTAATCCCGACGGTTAACGCTACCGATGGAAGCCCGGGATATGGTTCGAACGTGGCCGGCCAGATGACGGACTCTAGGTTTGTTTTAAACCTCGCCAGTAACGTTGCTGGTCTCCCCTCCGGAGCTTGCACCCTTTGCCCGTACATGGAGATTCCAGGGTACGCAACTCCTCAGCAAGTTGTGTTGCAGCAGACGCGCGGGCGGTTCGACGGTGGTATTACCACGAGCAGCGGCAAATACCACGCGGCTTATGTGAACGATGCATGGCAGATGAGCAAGTTCGTGACGCTTAACGCGGGCGTGCGTTGGGAACAGCAGCGGTTGATCGGGAATCAGGTGCAGCGGACATTCAGCAATATGTGGTCTCCGAGAGTCGGACTGACCGTGGATCCGACGGGGACCCGTAAGCAAAAGTTCTACGCGAACTTTGGACGCTATGCCTACGTGCTGCCGCTTGATGCAGCGCTGCGCGCGCTCAGCAACGAGGAAGACTTCCAGGGCTCCTACTGGGCGCCGCAAAGCACCACCACAGGATGCCCGGCCGGCACACCCTCTGGCGCCTCGTGCGTCGTCCTGAACTCTCTGGGAAGCACGCAATTCATCGGTGATTCCGCTCATTTGCTCAATCTAGCCACCGGCGGTATTCCACTCCCTGCAAGCTCGTTGATCAGCGGCGGGGAACCCTTTGCTCCGGGAACCCGCATGGAATTCACCGACGAATTCCTTGTTGGTTACGATCGTGAGTTCAAGGGCAACGTCGTCGCCAGCGTCCGCTACATTGATCGCCGCCTCAAGCGCGTCATCGAAGACCAGGGCGGCATTTCCATTGAACAGTTCAACGCCCTCGCAGCAAACGGTGGCGGCTTGAACTACTTCATCGGCAATCCAAATGCCAAACAAGACATTTTTGTCAACCCCAACGAAACGGTGTTCGGAGCCAACACGTCGGTGAACCAGACGGCTATCGCCGCGGCGGTTGCGACAAATGAACAGAATCCCACGGCAGGTGACGCAGCGGCATTGGTGGCTTTGGGTTTTCCATCTCAGTGCATTGACAGCAACAATTACGCTACGCCCTACATTGCCTACAACCAGTTTTCCGGTTTTGCAGCGGTTACCCCTGGCAGCCAGCCAGCCGGTAGTGCGTGCTTCCCGGGAGTCAACGCGAGCGTATGGTCAATGCCCAATCCCAATTACAATCCGAAGCTGCCCATTTCTCCAACAAATCCAACTTACGTCCTCATGCCGGACTGCACCAACTTCAAGGAGAGCCAGACGCCAGGCGCCTGCGCTGCCTTCGGTGGTGAGTTCTATCCCGACGGCAAACCAGACACCTATAAAGACCCCAAGCGTGAATACGAAGCGGTCGAATTCGAAGTCCGCAAAGCCTTCTCGCACAATTGGGCTCTCAACGTCAACTACCGCATCGCTCAGTTACGAGGCAATTATGAAGGCGCCTACCGCAACGACAATACCCAGGCTGATCCGGGCCTCAGCTCTCTGTTTGACCTCACCGAGGGTGCGCTGGGCCTTCTCGCGAATCAGCAGAGCATCGGCTTCCTGAGCACCGACCGCAAGCACACTTTCAACGCACACTCCACCTATGTCCTGCCTAATGGCAAGCTTAAGGGATTCACAATCGGTGCGGGAGTGACCGTGCTATCCGGGAATCCGCTGACGGCGCTGTATGCGCAGCAGGCTTACCAGGACCCTGGAGAGGTACCTTTGTTCGGACGGGGAAACCTAGGCCGTTCGCCCGTGACCGGGAGCGTGGATGCGCACCTTGAGTATCCGTTCAAGATCACGGAGAAGATGCAACTCAAGGTCGCGTTTGACCTGTTCAACATCGTCGATTCGACGCGGCAAACGACGATCAACCAGTTCGGCGACAACGGTTTCGGCGTTCCGAACGCCAATTTTCAGCATCCTGTGACCAACAGCGGGTTGGTCAGTCCGGCCAACTTCATTAGTCAGGGTTTTGTCGATCCATTCAACTCACGGCTGTCGGTGCTCCTTACGTTTTGAGTCGTGCTGAGACGCGAGGGCGCGCCGCTTGCGCCCTCGTCTTTTCTTGCCCGCACGTGCCGAGACGAATTGCTTCCAGTATTTATTGGAGAGATGCTCCCGATGTTGGTGACACCTCTTGGTTCCGTCAACTTGATGTGAAGGCGACCGTTCATCCAGGTAGCGGCCCACGATAGTTTCCGAGTTGCCGACGACTCACGAATTACAGGTGCTATCTGGGCTAGGAACGTAAGTCAAATCGCTGCCGAAGCTCACGTCAAGAGCTTAGTTTTGTCGCATCGCATAATGCGAACGCTGGGTAAGGAGGGGCGGACGCAAGTTGAAATCAAGAAACGGTACTCAGGGCCGATACAATTTTGCGAACGATCTATACTAAAACGCGGATCCAATGAACAGAAGAGCATACCTCAAAGCAGTCGGATCGGTGGCGCTGCTGCCGATGTTGCCGCGCCGCCTCCTCGCTGATGCCGCTCCGGCCGCTAGCGGATTCCGTCGTCGCCGTCCGTCCGATGCCGCGTGGCCATCGCAGGCCGACTGGAAGCGCCTGAACGATGCGGTCGGCGGAAATTTGATTCGCGTCGACTCTCCCATCTCCGTACTTGGCACCGATGCCGATGGCGCCGCAGCGAAGGAGCTCGCGGCGAATTTGAAAAATCCCTACTACATCGGCGAGCAGCCCGGGCTCACGCAAAGCTCCGGATGGCTCGATGCGTGGGCGAGCAAGCCGAGCGTCTATGCGGTCGCGGCGCGCAATACCAATGACGTTGCGGCGGCAGTTAACTTTGCGCGCGACAATGACTTGCGCTTGGTGGTCAAGGGCGGCGGTCATAGCTATCAGGGCACATCCAATGCGCCCGATTCTCTTCTCATCTGGACGCGCCACATGAACGATATCGCGATGTATGACGCGTTCGTTCCGAGCGGATGCGAGCACAAGATGCAGCCGCAGCCGGCGGTTACGTTCGGCACCGGCATCATTGGAATGCAGGCTTACGACGCGGTTACAACCAAAGCGGGAAAATACATCCAAGGCGGCGGATGCCTGACCGTCGGCCTCGCGGGTCTGATCCAGGGCGGCGGCTTTGGAAGCTACTCCAAGCGCTATGGCACCGGGGCGGGCAGCTTGCTCGAAGCCGAAGTCGTCACCGCCGACGGCCAGATTCGAATCGCGAATGCGTGCACCAATCCCGATCTGTTCTGGGCTTTGAAAGGCGGAGGAGGTGGCACCTTCGGTGTCGTGAGCAGGATGACGGTGCGCGCGCACGAGCTGCCCGAGTTTTTCGGCGCGGCAAACATCACGATCAAAGCGTCCTCCGATGATGGGTACCGCGGCCTCATCCGCGACATCGTCGCCTTCTATCGCGATCATCTCTTCAACGAGCATTGGGGTGAGCAAGTCCATGTGAGGCCCGACAACACGCTCGAGGTCAAAATGGTTTCGGCGGGCTTGAGTACCGAGCAAGCAAGGCAAATCTGGCAGCCGTTTCTGGATTCGGTGAAGCATTCGTCACAATGCTCGATCAAAGGCATCACGTCCATCGGGAGCATACCGGCGCGGCACTGGTGGGATCCGCAGTGGTGGAAGGAGCACTGGCCGGAGATCGCGTTTCCGCGCGACGGCGCGATGCACGCTATCATCGACGACGTCCTGCTGTATGTGATGCATCAGCCTGTTTTCACATTCGACGCGCGGCCCGGTGCGAGTCCCAACAACGCGTGGTGGGTCGGAAACACCGGCGAGGCATCGATCTTCTGGTGGGCATATCAGTCGCTATGGCTGCCCGAGTCACTACTCGAGACTAGCTCGCAGCACAGCCTAGCCGATGCGCTATTCGCAGCGTCCCGCTATGCGGGAATCGAACTCCACTTCAACAAGGGCCTTGCCGGAGCACCTCCCGATGCGATCGCGGCCGCGAAGGACACCGCCACGAATCCATCGGTGCTGTCAGCATTTGCGCTGGCGATCGTTGCCGATGGGCAAGGGCCGTCGTATCCCGGCATCGCCGGCCATGAGCCATCGGTCGAGGCTGGGCGCAAAGCCGCCGCGCGCATCGATCAGTGCATGAGTGAGCTTCGCGCGGTCGCGCCCAACGGCGGAGCCTACGTGAGCGAGAGCAACTACTTCGAGAAGAACTTCCAGCAAGCATACTGGGGCAGCAACTATCCGCGCCTCCTCGAGATCAAGAAGAAATACGATCCTTCAGGACTGTTCATCGTTCACAATGGAGTAGGGTCTGCGGAGTGGAGCGCCGACGGCTTCACTAAGCTCTGATTCGCTCTGCTAGCTCTTGGAGCACTTCCTATTGCTCGGCAATTCGCCCTTTACTGCCATGGACGGATCGAAGTCCTATTCTGATGCTACGGAGGTAGGAGAGAGCGACAGATCTGCCAGACAGTAACTTAGTTCGACCAAGTGCCTGATTAACATTAGAGCTTTATCGGATGCGCGTTCCAGCTCAGGAGTGAACGGGGAGGCGGGAAGTTCTGCGCGCGTCCGGTAAAGCCGTTTGGACGTGGCCGCGCGTGGTTGCGGCGGACGCGGGCCTATGCAAATTCAATTGAGGGAAGGGGTGAGTTTGAGATGTGCCGAGGCTGTGCTGCGGAGCATGGCCCTTCACACTGCCACGGCCAGAGCTGCCTGGAGGCAAAAAAGCGTGGCGAAGATGGTCGTTGAAGAGGCTTGACAGGAAATAGGTGTGACGGGGAGGCAGAGAAGTGCGGGGCGCGCCGAGGCACGCAGAGTTTTCGCGTTGGGGAGAGTGGTTTCATGCCGCAGCGGTTAACACTGGTGGAGAACGGAGTTGGATCTCGGCAGCCGTGAGCCTTTCGATGATCTTCATGGGTCCGCCACAGTTGGGACAGCGATAAAGATCTGGAGCGTCTTCCACCACAACTGCACAGGCCATTGCGCTGACGGCCCACGCGCTCCGCGCAGTTCTGCCCGGATGGCTCGGCGCCTCCGGGAAACTATTCCTGCTGGAAGCGGAACCCTGGGATACACCAAATCCAATTGACGCAAATAATAAGCCGGTGATACACTCCAGCCGGTTCACGTCCCGCCTGCGTGCAAAGTCAAGACAAGGGTTCTCCACCGCAGTGGTAAGAGAATCCCCGCTTCTTGGGGATATGCCAGCCATACCATACGGTGGCATCGGAGGAAAAACCATGAACAAACGTCTATTCATCGTTTGCATGGCAACGGTGAGCGTTGCGCTTCTCACCGCAATACCGGCCGTTGCGGATTCTTTCACCTTCAGTACAGGCAACCCAGACGGAAAGATCGCCACGCTCTCGCGAGTAGCGAGCGCGGGTAAGCTCGAGACCGAGACAGCCGACGACTTCATCACCACACAGGTGACCAGCATCAACAGTGCCTCCTTTATTGGATTGCTGCCCTCGGGTACGCCGCTCAGCTTTGTAAACCAAGTTGAGATCGAGCTTTATCATGTCTTTCCGCTTGACTCGACCAATCCGCCCGACGGCCGTGTCCTCACTCGAGCAAATTCGCCGTCTGACAATAATTTCGCCGCGCGTGACAGCAATATCCCCGGGCAGCTCAGCTTTACTACGTCGGTGCTCAATTCGCGATTCACCGCCCTTAATTCGGTGGTTAACGGGATCAATCCACTCCCAAACCAGTTCACTGGCGGTGAAGGCCCTGTCACCGGCGAAGAGGTGCTTTTCAATGTCACCTTCACAACGCCACTTGTTGTCGGCCCAGATCACATTTTCTTCCGTCCGGAAGTCGGGTTAAGCAGCGGCGATTTCCTGTGGCTCTCGGCGCCTAAGCCGATCGTGCCACCTGGCACGCCGTTTATTCCCGACCTGCAAACCTGGATGCGCACGGATGGCCCCGGAGCCCTGGCGCCGGACTGGGAACGCGTCGGCACCGATATCACCCATCAGGGCCCGTTTAATGGTGCATTCTCCCTGTCGGGCACAGTCCCGGAACCATCCACCTTGCTGCTGCTGTGCTGTGGCATGGTGACCTTGGTGGCTTTCACGCTGAGGAAGGCTGATCGCATAAGAAGTTAACCCTGATCCGTCAAGGCCTTTCGCGAAACGACAGATGGAGTGCGCCTTCAGGTTTCATTTGGAGATGAGACCGCTCGGATATATTTGTGGCAGATTGTTGAAGAGGATCGTTGAAGCGAGTCCAACGCTCTTGAGTGCTCGGCCTTAGCCTACCTGTTTATGAATTTGCACACCTGCTCAAAGTGGTGTTTGAAACCCGTACGCGCTGGCCTTTTTAAGACCGTAGGCGTTAGAAACACCTGATTGAGGTTATGGATTGACTACTGCGCGTCACCCGGTAGTCTGCGTTGCCCTCAGTAGTCACCGACGTGTTAAAACGCTAGTTATAAATTCTGAAAGTCACTCGTTCAGAAAGAGCCTGTCTCATGTTCTCGGCTTCTGATGTCGCGAATTTCCTGGCGTGTCATCACCTCCTAACGCTTGACCTTGCCCAAGCAGCGGGCAAAATTGAAAAACCATACTTTTACGACCCCAGTACCGAGCTTCTGCGGGAACTCGGCGCTCGGCACGAACAAGCATACCTCCGTCATCTCATTGACCAAGGCCTCGATGTCGCGAACATTCCCAAAGACATCTCATGGGCGGACGGTGCTGCCCAGACAGTCGATGCGCTGCGCCGAGGTGCGAGCATTATTTACCAAGCAACGTTTCAAAACGGTGTTTGGCACGGTCGGTCTGATTTCCTTATCCGAGTTCCCAAACCCAGCCGACTTGGCGCGTGGTCGTACGAACCACTGGAAACAAAACTGGCACGGTCAACAAAGGCTGGGGCACTGGTTCAACTGTGTTTTTATGCGGACTTGCTCTCACAAATTCAAGGAGTTCAACCCGATTGGGTACACACAGTTTTAGGAAGCGGAACGGGAACGGAGAAATATCATTTGGAGCAGTACATTGCGTACTTCCGAAAGATGAAGCGAGATTTCGAGGCAGCGTGCAGCCAGTTGCCGAATAGCTATCCGGAACCTGTCGAACATTGCGACGTCTGCTCGTGGTTTCCACTGTGCGACAAGCGCCGCCACGATGATGATCACCTATCATTGGTGCCAGGCACTACGCGAAATCAGCGAAAGGTGCTAGTCGCAAACGCTGTCAGCACAGTCGCCAGTTTGGCGGCGCTTGATTTGGGACCCAAACCGAAACTTGATGGCATCGGCAGTACCGCGCTTGTTCGGATTCACAACCAGGCACGAGTACAGATCGAGGGGCGAAGGGTAGGCGACATCGTTTGCGAGTTGCTCGAACCCATTGAACCTAATACAGGCTTGGCTGCACTGCCTGCCCCATCGGCTGAGGATGTCTTTCTTGACCTAGAGGGGGACCCCTTCGCATTTCAGACAGGCCTGGAGTATTTAATGGGTGTCCTCACAGTACCTGAAGAAGGGAACGGAGAACCTTCGTATCAAGCGTTGTGGTCGTTCAACCGAACAAACGAAAAGGAAGCATTCAGCAAATTCATTGCGAACCTGATGGAACGGTGGCAAAAGCATCCGGGCATGCACGTTTACCACTATGCCGCCTACGAGCCGACCCAAATCAAACGCATGGCCGGGCAGCACGGCGTCTGCATCGATGAGGTAGACCAACTGCTTAGGGCACGCATTTTTGTCGACCTGTACAGGGTCGTCAGGCAAGGCATAAGAGCATCGGTGGAAAGCTATTCGATTAAGAAGATTGAAGAGCTTTACAAGTTCAAGCGAGCAGAGCGAGCGAGAGATTCTGTTCTGGCGCTTCAGGCTTTTGCGGGTGCGCTCGCATTGGGCGACCCGCACGACGTTCCAGCCGACATTCTTCGCTCTATCGAATCCTACAATCGGGACGATTGTTTGTCGGCGTGGCACCTTCGGGCATGGCTGGAACAGCGGAGACTGGAGCTAGAAACAAATGCGGGTACGGCATTACCGCGACCAACATTCAAGCAAGAGGAAGAAGAGGAGCTTTCGCCGGAAATTCAGCAAGTCCGCGCCCTCATGGAGCGCCTCACATCCAGGCTGCCAGCAGATGAAACAGAATGGACTCCTGAGCATCGAGCCGTGTGGCTGCTTGCCCAAATGCTTGAATACCATCGCCGTGAGGATAAATCCGCGTGGTGGGAATATTTCAGGCAGTGCGACCTGACCGACGACGAGTTGCTGGAAGATAAGAACGCCTTGGGCTGCCTGAAATATGTCGGGCCAATCGGGCAGGTTAAGAGGTCAATCGTCCACCGATATAGTTTTCCTCCCCAGGATCATTCCATTGACAGGGCACTACAGGTCCACGACCCAAAAACACGAGCCAGTGCAGGAACAGTGGTTGCGATAGATGACCTCAACGGAACCATAGACGTAAAGAGGGGCATCGATTCACCTGTCCCACATCCGACAGCTCTGATTCCGCAGAATGTTCTTGGCGCAGAAGCACAGCATGATAGCCTGATGCGACTCGGCATATTGGTGTCAGAAAACGGAATATCCGGCCCCGATTCTTTTCAAGCAGCCCGAGACCTGCTGTTGCGACGGCCTCCCCGAATAACGCTCGCCAACTTGGAAAACATTTTTGACCAAAACGGGAAAATGACGGAAACAGCCCGGCAAGAGATGCGCTCACTCTGCGCTCGACCGTCAGTGCTCCCCTTACAAGGACCGCCCGGGTCCGGAAAGAGCTATACCGGAGCAAGAATGATTGCGGAACTCGTGCGAAGCAGCAAGCGTATCGGAATCACCGCTGTCAGTCACAAGGTCATCAGCAATCTGTTGCAATACGCTTGCTCTGCGGCCAGGGCGGACAATATACAGTTAAACGCCGTACAGAAGGCGAATGAGACGGATGGCTGTGCGGACCGGATGGTGGAACAAATCACCAAGAACGAGGGGATATTGGACGCGCTTCGGTCAAGGACCATTCGGGTTGTCGCTGGAACCCCCTGGCTTTGGGCACGGGGCGATATGGCTGACTCGGTCGATGTACTCTTCGTTGACGAAGCAGGGCAAATGTCGCTTGCCGACGTGCTAGCAATTTCCCGTGCCGCAAAGAGCGTAGTTCTTCTGGGTGACCCGCAACAGCTAAACCAACCTCAGCAGGGAGTTCACCCGCCTGGGGTGGATGTGTCGGTCTTGGCTCATCTGCTGAACGGGCGAGCGACCATTGAGCCCGAGAAGGGACTATTCCTTAAGGAGACCTGGCGATTGCATCCTGACATATGCGCTTTCACTTCAGAACTTTTTTATGATGGCCGACTCGCCGCTCGACTTGAGAATCGCAATCAACGCCTCAACACGAACGGACCTCTCGACGGTACCGGACTGCGTTACATTCCTGTTCAACACAATGGAAACCAGAGTGAATCGCCGGAAGAGGTAGCGAAGGTCAGGGAGCTTGTAAATGATTTGTTCGCCAGTGGAGCGACCTGGACAGACAAAACAGGAGAGCAATCCCCGTTGAAGCTGGGAGATATTCTGGTCGTGGCCCCTTATAACGCACAAGTTTCCGCCCTAGCGAAGGCCCTTCCCGTCGGTGCCCGGGTCGGCACAGTCGATAAATTTCAAGGACAGCAGGCCCCCATCGTCATTTACTCGATGACCACTTCGTCGCCAGAGGATGCCCCGCGAGGCATGGAGTTTTTATACAGCTTGAATCGGCTGAATGTCGCTATCTCACGAGCGCAGTGTGTCGCGGTAGTTGTCGCGTGTCCGGCCTTGTTTCAGGCGGAATGCAAGACTCCTAGGCAGATCCAGCTTGCCAATGCGCTTTGTCGCTACCTTGAAATGGCCTCCTAGAAATAGGGACAATAAACAAGCAAAGCCGAGTCGGAGATTGCTTAACGGGAACGCCCACAAGTCAAGGCGAAGCTGTCTTATCACGCGGAGTATTTCGCCTACGAGTTGACCAAACGCTGCTCCTCCGACAGCCTTGAAAAACTGGCGGGTGCGGTGGCGAGCGCACAGGTGGACCTGAATCCTCATCAGGTCGAAGCAGCCCTGTTTGCTTTTAATTCTCCGCTTTCAAAAGGCGCACTGTTCGCTGACGAGGTGGGGCTACGAGGGCAACTTCTTGACCGATTTCGATCAGGAGTTTCTGAGGGCCGTAGGAGTGAAGATACAAACTCATTGAAGCAGACTGTGAACACGCCGGGTGCTAGGCAGTGGTTCACACTCCAAAGTTTATTAAGGCAGCGTGTACGTCTTTCATAGATTCGACTCTTCTATTTTCAACAACCTCTAATTCCGCTCGCGTGCAAGGCGTTTGATTTAACAGCTTCCACAACTCCAAATCTCCGACCAGCTCGACATCGCGCTCCATGGCTACCTTACGCGCCGTGGAGGTGAATGTGCCGTTGCTGACGATTATGGGAGTAAAACTCAAGCTCGCTGCGACGCTTCGCAAGTGACGCACGCGATACAAATCTATGGCTCCGATAACTTCCGCCACTACATCAGCATCGACATACGCGCTCCATGCTGTGTGCTTACACTGAATCACCCGAACATGCTTTCCCCTCATCGCTATGACATCGGCTTTGTCGTCGCCACTACGAGGGGTCAAAATGACTTTCGCCCCTCGTTTTTCCTCTAATAGAGCGATAAGTGCCTCGAAGCGATCCCACGAAAGCAGTCGAACTTCATCTGGAGAAAGCTGCTTGATTGGTTCAGTTGTTGAAGGCGTTTCCACTACTCGCTCGAAGATTTCACGCTGCATATCATCTTCGCTCGGCATCGGGGCCAAGAATTCGGAAGCCAGCTCACGCCGCCTGCGGATTACGGTGTCTAGTTTTTGATCGAAGGTTTCAAACAGTCCTTTCGGGTCTTTTGCGATTGGATAATAAACATGAACCTCTGAATCTTTGTGCATGGCCGTGCCCTTATGCACTTGCTCTCGCTACATAGGTGATCTGTCGGGATGCACCAGCTACTGATAGTTCACCGTGAAAACCAGAACGCAATTGTCGCCACTGTTGGACCAACCCCACCAGATTGCATCAGTCCCCTTAAGCTCCACCGGCACATCGTGCCCATTGCACTGAGTGGCATCACACGGGTGCACCCAGCCACAAGGGCTTCCGATGCAGTCGTAGTCCACACTCGTTATGGTGGTAGGGGCGCTAAGATCGACCCTGAGCAAGTGCCCGTTGTCACCTGCTTTCACAGGAGGCTGAACATACATTCTATTCTTCTCGAATTCATGTTTCGCGCTAGGTCGCGGCGACATCGCACCGAGAGCAGATACTAATGCGGTAACCCCGATAATCACCGCCGTGAGATAGGCGGACATTTTTGACCTCTGCGAGACCATATTCTTCCTCCTTAGCATCTAGCGAGTTTTCCAGACCTTGGACTGCATTTTGGGTCTGCCGCAAGCCCGGCGACGTTGGTTGCATACTAGACCGATTTCTAATCAAGTCAACGGATAATAAGAATTAGCAGAGGCAAGAAGGGATATGGGTAACAGCCTCGAAACGACGGTCTTGAAAAATCATCAAGGGACTTAGTCGGCAGATGCATTGGCGGGAGCGAAAGTCAAATCATTGCGAACTTCCACCTCAACCGCATCGCCATTGGCGTCCCCGGCGTGGCTGGGTTGGTAGAAAACAATCGTGCGCTTTCCTTCCAGGCCGTGGCAAATGCTGATGTGGTTCTGTCCGTACCAAAGGGTGTCGGAGAAACCCCAGCGAAATTTCTCTGCCTGACGAAACGAAGGGGATTGGTCGCCCTGCGTGATCGTAAGTGACCACTGCCTTCGATCCCCGCAGGTGGCGGCCTTCAGAACTCCCTCCGCGCGCTCCGTGTCCTTCGGGCGATCCTCCAAAATCGGACTGCCTGCGGAGCGATTCGCCTCTGGAATGCTCTTCCATAGTTCGAAGGCTTCATTGTGATCTGTGGCAATCCAGCGGCCCGCCACGAACCTCGCACGTTCCTCGGCTTCCTGGTAGCGCCCCATTCTCAGAAGGATCTGCCCCGTGTAAGTATGATACCCCGCGCGTGAAGGCTCCAGGCCCTCCGCGCGCGTGGCATAGTTCAGCGCCGTCTTGAGATCGTTCTGCCGCAGCGCCAGCAACGAAAGCTGCACAAACGCCGGCGCGAACTGCATGTTCAGGTTGAGCGTATCGGTCAGCCCCTGCCGGAAAAGAGACTGGTCCGTCCGCACATCCGATGTTGCCTGTGGCGACATCATCGTTTTGAAGAACTGCGAAAGAAAAAGCGTCCTGTCTTTTCCCAGTGCGATCGTAAATTCCTTCACCGCCTCCGCGTCATGGGCATCATGCAGATCCAAAAAACCTTGCTCCTCATAGGCGAGCGCCAGGTTAGGATCGTTGTTGAGCGCGTCTTTCACGTATGCACGAGCGTTGTCCCAATCGCTTGTCCACAGGTGGTAGCCGCCGAGCTCTGCCTGCGTCTCCGCCATCGTCATTGTCCGTGCGGGAAAATCTTTCTCGTTGAACCGCAACGGGTTGTTGACTTGCATGACCCGTAAGCTGAAGCGCTCCAAATACCTTTGCAGCGCCGCATCCATGGATTTGAAACTCCCGAACACTTGCTGAAAAGCCGTCTTTTGATCCGCTCCATCCTGTAGCATTTTGAAAAACTGCTCGAGTTTCGCTCCCCCTCCCATGTCCGGCCCGAGGACCAGGTAGTGATACAGCAGCCAGGACTCGGCGCGGAATCGGTAGACTTCGTCGAAGTCGTGCATATAGGGAGAACGAAGGTTCACATCAAGCAACACTTCCACGGGAATAGGAGCAAGGTGCAGCCTTTTCAGCAGCGCCAGTCGCGCCGAAGGAGCGCCGAGGATGGCTTTGTCCTCTTGAAACTTCGTGTACGAATAGAACTCGTCAAAGCCTACGCTCAGCCAGGTAGGCACCCAGCGACAGTTGAGCGCCAAAAGCATCTGTGCATAGTCGTAGAAAACCATTTCCTGGGAGCCCCGACCCCATGTGTCCAGGCGCACCACGGCGAACTGCTTCTCCCAACTCGGCGAATAATAGCTGGCGTACTTCTCGCCCTTGACCTTCCATAAATTCGGAAGAAGTGCCTTGGCTGTTTCCTCATCCCGCGCCGCGAAAACCACCAGTGGAGCCCCGGATTCCAATCGGAAATTCGGAAAGCGAACCGCCATGAGCGCTCGGAAATCTTCGAACTCCCGCGCAACCAGCCGCGCGTCACCGGCTCCCGAATCCGTCAGCACGCGAAAATGCGGACTTTTTACTTCAATCCATGGCTTTTCCCCTCCCGCAGCAATTCGCGTATTAAAGACCGAAACAAGTAGGAGCAAACACGTTTTTAATTTCATTTTTTTCGGTGCACCTGTCGAAAACAAGGTTTTTGAGACTTGTCGGCGGTCCGCTATTACTTCTCGCGGGCGAGTTCAGTTTCCGACGAATTGGCGACATTATAAACTCAGAGGAATTCGAATTCCAGTTTGGGTACCGTTGGCATGTTCCATCCGGGTGATGGAGTATCAGGCGCGCCTGTGCAGTTGCATCGGCAGTCCATACTTCGCGAGGACAGCAACCCATGGACATCGAGTCCATCGGCCCTGACCTCAAGCAGGAGGAGCGTCCCTTGGTGCATTGGACCCCTGCTGAACAACAGTTTGCAGACGAAGTGAAGCGTGTCTTTCGCGAGGAAGACCGCTGACTGGATACGAATAGAGTTTTGCTCTACGACTCAGCCAATCGTTTTCTCGCAGTGTTCGCTAAGCGTTCGAAATCATCGACGGTAAATTCAGGTGTAGCGAGCGCACACATAGAAGTCCCAAACATGGATTCGTAACCATCAAGATAAATTTTCAACAGACGCTTACCCTGCTCAGCTTCTCCCAGAGCAAGCGCCAATATCCCGCCATTATAGGCAAACCCAGGATGCTTAGATGTGTTCCAAGCAGCGAGCGCGAAAAATAGTGCTCTCCTCATATCCCCGGCTTCGTGAAAATGATCCGCCAGTTTCCTTGATGCAGCACCCCAGATGTAAGACCGTGCCTCAGGGTGGAAGTTGATCGGGCCCTGCTGCCCGGCTGATTCGTAGGACTGCTGCGCACAATTCAGAAGCGTTTTCAAGTTTGTGCGTTCTGTGTCGGTTATGGATCTGAATAGTTCGGTAGCCTCAGCAGATGGTGGAATCATTAGATTGCCATAATCTCCCCGATAGCCACTATAGGCAGACGATCCTGCGGCGGATTGTGATTTGCGGCGACCGAGCGCTGCGCTCAGATAAACCGCCCGAGGAATTGCTCGGCTTTTCGGCGCAAATCATCCCGTACAGCCGGAAACTGCTTGACGCGGTGCCCGTTGTTTGGCCCTGATGGGTGGGATATTCTGTCGACGTTATTGCAGCATAACGAGAAACAAAAGATATTTCCGCCAAATCGGGCGATCGCCACCGGGGAGTCATCTTGATGGAAATCGAACGGAAGATGGACGAGCTTCTGCAAACCAAGCACCCAGATTTGTATCGACGTTGGCGTGCAGTCGCCGAGAAATTATTTGAACTGTACCCCTACCTGCGACCGGACTCGCGTAGAGATCAGGACCGAACATGGATGGCATGGCGTTGGGCTTTGCAGAATGGTTGGACTGCCGAGTTAGAAAGACGCGAGGCCGATTACGTGGCTGCGTTGGAGAAATTCACGGACGAATGTGATCAGACCGAGGCGCTTATGAAGGATGACCCCACTTACCAAGAACGCTTAGAGAGACGCGCAGAGTTTCGTGGCGCTATGGGGCTTTTAGAGGAGGCTTCCGACTCCAGTGACCCGGCCGCGATAGAAAAGTGCAAGGCCGATGTTCTGGCTGCTTGGGAAAAGCTCCACAGCCAGAACGTAATTCGGTCTTCACAGGGATCGATGTAACAGCGAGCAATCCTTGGCCCCAAAACCCCAGTCTTTGCGGCTTTGGAAGTCGTTGATTCCACGCACTCGATTTTCACGGAATTCGATGCCCAGAATCATGTTTGTGGGCAAGCCCCTCCAGGCAGACGAAGTCATCCTTCGTTCCATTACCCGATAACCCGACTTGAATCAGGAGTTGAGAACTTTTTTGCGCAACTTCTGCTATAAAATCTTCTGCGACGATGTGCGTCAACCTCACCTTCGATCTAACCTTTCCCCATTCGTACAAGGTCGTTCCAACCGAACTATCGCGCAATGGTGAGCATCCCCCAATTTACTTTCCGGGCGGAGCAAGGACTGGTGGCAAGGACGGTCTACTGCTGAGGTTCACAGCTTCAAATGGCGACCAATGGAGTGGTTGTTTTGCATTTGGGGACTACGAATTGTGCGGAGTATTCGCCTCGCCGGACCCCCACTGTGTTTGTGTCGTGTCAAATGGAACGGGCTATTGGGTGCATGTAAATGAGCCCGAGAAAACGTCCGAAATGCACGCGCTTCCAATCCGGGATGTTCGGATTGTTACTGACGCACGAATCCTTTTGCTGGCGGACTTTACCTCAATTTCTGCATTTGGTTCCGATGGTCAACTCTGGAAACACCGCGTGTGCTGGGACGATTTGAAGATTTCGACCATCCAGCAAGGAATCGTATCAGGCACAGGCTACGACCCGACAAACCCAGGGCACCCCGAATCGAAATTTGCGGTTGAATTGGTAACTGGCCGGATTTTGCAATCTCCCTGGTAGTAGTTCCTGGCCGGGGTACTGGCACGACTAATCGGGACTTATCGACACAACTAGACTTTGGCCTACTCTTCTGCACGTAGTGAATAGCCTTTTGGAAGTTGCGCCAAGTCTGGGCGAATAGCATCCGCTGCTACGGGAACCCGAAGCTCAACACCGTCTTGGTATT
>Ga0210403_10002268_pt1 | contig 17547 bp, 13 predicted proteins | sample IncBWC19MmetaG_FD_150863 | JGI IMG/M metagenome (GOLD analysis project Ga0210403, IMG submission 150863) | Forest soil microbial communities from Barre Woods Harvard Forest LTER site, Petersham, Massachusetts, United States - Inc-BW-C-19-M | ecosystem: Environmental > Terrestrial > Soil >... | reverse complement strand
CCCCAATCAGCATGAGCACCGAGACCCCGCTGATCCCCATCCCCACCGTCTCATCCACCGTCCGCCCATACACGACCTCGACCACATCCCGTCCCACCGGCACCGGCACGGCGATCAACCCATCGGGCCGCTCCCCGCGCTGCTCGACCAGCCTCCCATTCACAGTGACCCGCCAAGCCGGATACGCACGCAGGTTCAAGATCAGCATCTGCGACTCTGGGGCATCGACCGTAAACCGCTGCGGCACCGGCCCCGCCGCTACCCCCCGAGGCGCCGCCGCATTCGCCTCCATCCCCAGCCAGAACGGCGGATCGTCGTGCCGCAGCACATCGTTGTCGGCACCCTTGGGCGTGTACTCGTCGGTCGCATCGGTCCCCGTCCCAGCCTCAAAGACAGCCAGCCGCGCCGGCACCGTATCCTCGTCATCACACGCCTGACGAAACACTCGCACCGCCGGCCAGCTCAGCGCCCCCACCAGCACCAACCCCAGCAGCGCCGCCCTCCCCAGCCGCATTCGAGCCGCCAGCAGCGCAATCCCGCCACCCAGCACCGCCGCTAGCACCGCCAGCAACCGCCAGGGAAACTGCAGAAACGCGAGCTCCGGCGCCACCCGCCACACCCCCGCGCTCAGCTGCGTTAGCATCACCCCAATCGCCCCCGCCAGCACCCCCAGCATCACGCGAACCGAGACCGCCTTCTCTCCCTCCACCGAGGAATCCGGGTGCCCCATCCTCGCGGCAGCTTCATCGCCGCAGGCCGGGGTCCCCAGCGGAGGTCTCTGGTTCGCTGGGGTGGAGGGTGGGGTATCGAGCGCAGCGAGACCGTCTTCCCGCATCCCACCCAACACCCTGGGTGCCCCATCCTTCGCAGTTTCACCGCGAAGGATGGGAGGAAGTACCTCTCTGCCTAACCTCCGCATCCCCGCCCACCCCAGCACCCCCGCCGTAGCCCCCAGCATCCCCGCCGCGATCCAAGAAGCCGTCCGCAGCACCTCATCGTGCAGCGGGTCCGCCGTACGGTGGAACAGGAAATTATCCCCATACCGCATCCCGTCCACCATCACCATGGCGATCTCCACCCAGCGCCGCTCGAACGCCGCCGGCAGCACATAGAACGCCGTCAGCCCCAGGCCCAACGCCACCCCGCCGGCGATCCTCACAGCCAGCCCCAGCGCCTCTCTGCTGCCATCCCGCCGCCAAGCCAAAACCAGCCGCATAGCCGCCAGCAGAGCCAGCGCATAGCAGCCCATCACCGCCGCCGGAGCGTTCGTCAACCACAGCAGCGCGACCGGCAACGCCACCCGCAACACCGTCACCCGCTCCCGCAGCACCGCCGCCAGCAGCAGCGGAATCCAAGCCGCCGCCAGCAGCTCCGCGTACGCCGTACGCTCATACGCCGTGAACAGCATGTACGGATTCGCCACATACGCCAGCGCGGCCAGCAGAGCCCCGCCCTCCCCGGCCAGCACCCGCCCCAGCCGGTACATGCCCCACCCCGCTGCCGTCAGCGCGAACCACGTATACGCCGCCGGCACCGCCGCCCACGGCAGCACCATCCCCAGCAGAGCCCCCAGCGTCCACGACAGCGGAGGATAGAACACAAACCGCGGCTCCCCCGTATTCCAGGCCGGCGAGTAGGCCCAGTGCGGCATGAGCGTCCCCCGCCGGAACTGCGCCGCCGCCTCGAACCAACTCACCAGATGAAAGTCGAAGTCATGCCCGCACGAGCACCCTCGCATCAGCAGCGGCAGCACCACCAACAGCGCCGCCAGCGGAATCAGGATCACGGCAGGCCGAACCAACCTCAGGGCAGGGAACAGAACCCTCTTTCCTCGCCCTCCAAACTTGACAAGTCTACTCCCCAAGTCGCCGCTCTTTCTCAATCCATCGACTCAAACGCAGTCCAGACTCCGCTGGACTTTGTATCGACTTCATTTGGACTTAAGTATCAATTCATCTAGACTTTAGGACTTAAGTACGATGGGAGGGGGAGGGTGCCCCGCTTAGACCCCTACCTTAAGGCCGCCTACCGCGGCACCAGCGTCAAACTGTGTTTCGCAGCCCGCTCCGCCGCCGCATCCGAGAACGGCATCGCAAAGGTCGTGCCCGAATACCACGCCGGCCACTGATCCATGTACCACGGACTCGCCGGGTCCATCGACTCCCCCAGCACCACATTCAGCGTCGACCCATCCAGATTTCCGAAGTCCACCGTCATCCGCTCCGAAGGCCCAAACGTCCTCGCCACCTGCTTCACCGTCGACCCATCCCCGCTCTGCGGCAGCGCCCCGGTCCCGGTGCGCACTCCGAGCATCCGCTCGAGCAGTGGCGACCTGCTATAGATCGGGTGCTCGATCTCCACCGGATGCGACTGTCCGTACCGCCACCGGCTCAGATCCTGCGGGGCGTCCGACTGCTCCAGCCCCGACTCCACCGCCGCCGCCAGCAGCTCGTTCCAGTTCGGATACCGCGCAGGCAGCCAGTGGACCGGCTGGTTCACGATGATCTGCTCCTCGGCATAGCCCTTCTCGCCCCAGTTGTAGAGCGTCATCGCCGTGCTCGTCTGCGCTCCCAGCTTCGGCTCAAGCAGCAGTGGCCACAGCGCAGCGCGTGCCGCATCCACGATCGCCGGTGCCGCCGCGTCCGCTGCTACCGTGCCATCCCACCCGCGCATCAGGTCCGCCGCCTGCCGCAGCCGCTTCGCCTGATTGCTCAAGTGCGCGCCCGCATTCGTATCCGTCGTATGTCCCGCCATCGCCGCATGGTCGATCGCATAGGCCAGCCGCTCGGCCACCACCCGGTCCAGCTCCGAGTACACGTCCGTCTGCAGCGTTAGCATGTCCGCCGGCACCATGTCCTGCTTCGCGTTCAGCACCTTCCAGATCCGCTCCTGCCGGTACGGGTCCGACCAGTCCAGCGTCACCGGGTAGGGATAGTCATCCGGCGTGATCCGCGCATTGGCCGTCTCCACCACCCCGTTCGGCGGATCGAACGCCGCCGGCAGCTGGTCGAACGGGATATACCCCGCCCACTCCTGCCGCGGATCGCGCCCATCGGTCGGCACCGGACTCAGCGCCGTCCACACCGGCTTTACCACCGGCACCATGGCCTGCAGCGGCCCTGGCACCTGGGCCTGCGACCCGGCTCCCGGCGCTGCGGTATTGGTCGCCGCCGCCACCGCCGCCTGGGCCGCCGCCAGCGACTCCGCCGCAGCCGCTCCGCGCAGCGGAATCCTCCCCGTGGCGTGATATCCGATATGCCCCTGGTCGTCCGCATACATCATGTTCTGCGCCGGCCCGGCAAAGCCCGCAATCGCCTGCAGCAGACTCTGCCAGTCCGTCGCCGCATTCACCGCATAGAACGGCGCCCGCACCGCGGATGGGTCATAGATCGTCCAGCGCAGCGCGATCGTCCGCTTTTCCTTGGGATAGACCGCCGTCGGCCCGGACAGGATCGGCGTCTCAACCCCGCCATGCTCGGTCTCGGCGACGTCGAGCGCCAAATCCGCGCCGCCGCGCACCTCGATCACCTCGCGCCGGTGCAGCACCGGGTGCCAGGCCCCATCCGAGCCCTGAAACTCCTTCTCCGAGCCCGCCCCGCGCGTCTGCTCGATGTAAAGGTCCTGCACATCCGCGTACAGGTTGGTAAAGCTCCACGCAATGTGCTGGTTGTGTCCCACGATGACAAAGGGCGTCCCCGGCAGCGTCACCCCAGCCACATGGAACTGCCCGCCTCCGGCCGTCGGAGCCTCGAGGTCCGCCTCGTACCAGATCCCCGGAATCCCGTGTCGCAGGTGCATATCGCTCGACAACATCGGCTTTCCCGAGCGCGTCCGGCTGCCCGCTACCGCCCACCCGTTCGATCCCGCCATGCACCCCGCGCACAGCCACCGCGCCGTCATCAGCGCCAGACTCTGCCGCGCCTCCAACAGCCCGTCCACCCGCTCGGCGGAGAGCAGATCGTTTTGCCCAGTCTGCACGCGCTGAAACTTTGACAGCCCAGCCTCTTGCACTGCGGCCTCGACCGGCTTGACCTCCCGCCGCTCCCGCCCGAGCGATCCCGTCTGCGACTCATCGAGCGGTATCTCCAGCATCTCCCGCGGCGTTGTCAGGTCGACCATTGGCTGCGTCGGGGGATGGTCCCGCCACGAGCCCACCGGATACAGCTCCGCCATCAGCTCCGGAGCCAGCCGCGACGACAACGCCTCGCGATCCAGCTTCTCCGGATACGACGTCGACAGGTCCTGCGACATCGCCAGCCCCACCAGCAGCGAGTCCCGCGCAGTCCACGGCGCCGGCTGATAGTGCAGCAGACGGAACTCCAGCGGCAGATGCCCACCAGCAGCCTCCATCGCCTCGACCGCCGCATTTACCCCGCTCGCATACACATCCAGCCAATGCCGCTCATCGGCAGGCAACACCATCAGCGCCCGGTCCGCCGCCGCCCGGATCTGCAGGTTTCGCTGCGCGCGGTCGTGCTCGATCATGCTCTTGCCCAGAATCGCGGCTAACTCGCCCGCCGCATGCCGGCGGAGTGCGTCCATCTGCCACAGCCGGTCCTCTGCGGTCACATACCCTTGCGCGAAGACCAGGTCGTCCATCGAGCTTGCGCGCAGGTGAGGCACCCCATGCTCATCGCGCAGCACCGTCACCGGCCCCGCCAGCCCCGGCACCGCCATCCGCCCGTCAACGATCGGGAGACTCTGGCGCAGCGCTCGCTGCAGCCAATACTGGCCGCCCAGGAACCCTACCGCCGCCAGCATCACCAGCACCGGCAGTGCCACCGCCAGCCCGCGCAGCAGCCAGCCCCGCTTCAGCCTGGCCGTACCGTTTTCCGGCGGCTCTCGAAGGTCGCTTACCGACACATCGCTGCCCCGCTGCAGCCCCACGGTGCGCTCGGGGAGTTCAAACTGCCGCACGGCATCGTCCTGGGGGTTGTAGTCTTGGGGGGCGGGCTCAGACGGATTCATATGGGCTCAGTCTAAATCCCCGCTCCAGTCCTATTCGAAGCCTGGGTGCAAAGAATTGAGCTCACGATCTTTGCGGGCCACTCTGATCCCTGTCAGGAGAGGCACGAGCGTGGGGATACCGCTCTCCTTTCGCCCTCCTAGACCGCGCGGGAAAAGTGAGGGATCTTTCCGCACCTGCTCATGCCTTACTTCGCGGAGGTCTCCGCAGGAGGCTGGTTCGGCAGCGTCCAGACCGTCACCACAGCCACCAGTGCCAGCACTCCAAGGATCAAGACGCTCCCCTCCGGCCCGGTTACTCCGCCGCTGAGCAGCACGTTGCCCACTGGATGGGTTCCCAGCAGGTGGAACTGCGCCATCGCCCCGCTGTCCGCCACGCCGAAGATAAACGACTGCGCCCAGTCCCACGCCGCATGGAAGCCCAGCGCCCACCACAACGATCCTGTCCGCCACAATGTCAGGCAGAACACCAGCCCGATCAGCCCGGCCGACAGCAGCCCAATCGGCGACTCTCCCGGATTGCTGCCATGGCCCGCCCCGAAGAGGAATGAGAGTGCCACCGCCGCCGTCCAGAACCCCACAACCTTGGCTTGCTTCTGAGGAGCAGCCTTGAATGCCATTTCATAGAGATGCTCCACACCCCGCGTCAGCGTGCTCTGCAGATATCCACGCATCAGCGACTCCTCGAACACGGCGACCAGCACAAAGCCCACCAGCCATATCGCGCCGTAGCGCAGCACATCGACCCCGAACAGCAGCCGTCCGTCAAACGCCAGGCAGCCTACTCCCCACAGCGCCCAAACCAGCAGCCCCAGGAAGCCGAGGCCCCACAGAAAGCCGGTCGCGAACAGTCGCGCCCTGCGCTCGCCGCCAAACCCGTAACTCGCCATCGGGCGGGGCTCGATGCGCGCCATGAGCCAGGTCGCCCCCATCGTGCTCATGGCCATCAGAGCCTCTATAACCAGCATTCGCTGGGGCCGTTGCTCCCTCCCGGACATGCCGTCCAGCGGCACCAGACGCAGAAGTTCGGCTGCGAAGAACAGTCCTTGGAGCAAAGCGAAATACAGCACCGCGAACAGCAGCAGTCCCCATCCCGGCCGCAGGCCATCCGGCCCGAAAAGGACATCATGCTGCAGCGTTCCCTGCTCCTCTTCCACCGTTGAATTGAGGATGGAGCGCCCCTCCGCGGCCGCGCGGTCTAGGTCAGCCTTCATCTTTCCAAGCTGGCCCGTATCCGCGCTTCCTGGCCCCTCCGCTCCTTCATCCAGCCTCGGTTCACTCACTGCATTCCCTCATCCACTCGCAGGCAGAAGACGCGTCCTGTGCTGCGCCGCCTACTCTTCCTTGAGATAGGCCTGCGAGTTCAAGAGCGGCCGCTCCATGCTCCTCACCCAGTCCGTCATTCCGCCGCCGCTCTTGCCGTTGGCCAGCTCTCTGCCAAACTCGCTGCGCATGTTCTGCAGCTTTGCCTCGAGGTCGTCGAGTGCGCTCAGCAGCACCGCCTCCGGTGTCATCGGCAGCTTGGGCGAGCCGAACTCGTACTTGCCGTGATGGCTGAGGATCATATGCTCGACCAGCACCCGCAGCTTCTCCGGAAACGGCGCCAGCGCCTGCACCTTTTCTCGCAGCATGCCCTGCGCGATCGAGATGTGTCCGATCATTTGCCCCTCGATGGTGTAGGAGAAGCTGTTCTTCCACGCCAGCTCGCGCGTCTTGCCGACGTCGTGCAGGATCGCTCCCGTCACCAGCAGATCCGCATCCACCTCCGGGTAGAAGGGAGCTGTCGCCAGGCACACCCGCACCAGCGTCACCACGTGTTCGAGCAGACCTCCCAGCCACGCATGATGCAGGGTCTTGGCCGCAGGAGCCGAGCGGAACGCCGCACCGATCTCTACATCATCCAGAAAAGAAAACACCAGCCGCTGCAGGTCGTGATTGCGAAACGCCGTGACATAGCCGCGCAGCTCCGTCCACATCTCCTCCACATCGAACCGTGTCGCCGGCAGATAGTCCGCAGGATCGATCTCCGACTCCGCCGCGAAGCGCAGCTTCTGCAGCGTGATCTGGAACTTGCCTTGGTACTTTGAGATCTGCCCTTGCGCCTTCACATAGCAGCCCTCGCCGCAGCTCGCCAGCGCCTCCGCGAAGTCATCCCACATACGGGCCTCGAGAACGCCCGTCTTATCGCTCAGCGTCAGCGCCAGATATTGGCCGCCCTGCTTACGCTCCCGCACCTGGATCGAGGACAGAGCAAAGTATCCAGTCACCATCTCATTGTCGAACCGCACCGCATCGGCTACGTAAAACTCTTTCATAGGCCTTCAGAATACCCGGAAAACCTCCGCGGAAACGCACAACGCGAGAGCCGAAGCTCTCGCGTTGTATGTTCTTTCTGCTGCCTTCGTGTTTAGGCCGAGGGTGGCGCAGTCGGTGCAGGGTTAGCCGGCGCAGCAGGAGCAGACGCTGCCGGCTTGGTGGCGTCCGCCGGATGATACGGCGTCGGATAGCTGCCATCGGGATTCTTCTGCGGCGGCGCCGCATTCTCGTCCTTCGGCTTCGGCTGCATCCGCTCCTTCGGAGCGCCCTTCACCTTCTTCTTCTTTTTCTTGGTGGTGTCGCCATTCAGGCCCAACGGCGCGGCCTGCGTCTGCTGCGATACCTTCTCCTGGCTCGTCATCGGCGTCGGAGTCGCAATCGCCTTATCCTTCGCCTTGTCGACCTTCGCCTTCACCTTCTTTGCCTTCACGTATGCGGCACGATCGGCGTAGCGCGACTTCTTGGCCTTCGGCGCCTTCGGTGCCATCGGATCGGCATCCGAGTCATTGCCCGACAGGGTATTTGAGGTGATCGTCGTCCCCGGTGCCAGCGTTGCTCCGCTGCCTGCTGCCTGCGCCGAGCCCGCACCCGCATCCGCACCCGTCGCCGAGCGCACTGGCCCGGCCGGCAGCGACTGCTCCGGAGCCTGGCCGAAGCGGATCTTCTCGCGCCTAACCTTCTTCGGCTTGCCATTCTTGTCGAGCTTGATCACCGCCGGCTTGGCCGAAGGCACACTGGTTGTCGCCGCCGCCGTCGAGAATCCCCCGCCGCGATCAAAGCGCTTCTTCTGTGCGACCTTCTTTTCCTTCTTAGAAAGCGGCGCGCTATAGGCCGTGAACACCGGCTTGGTCTGCTTCGCGCTCGCTCCCGAGTCCACAAACCCGGGTTTGATATCGATGTAGGCCTCTTCGCGCAGCTTGGTCAGATAAGCGCGCAACGCCGGCTGCATCTGCGCGGTGTACATCGCCTCCTGGATCTGTGGTTCGATCGCCTTCAGCGGAGGAACCCCGGCCTCATCGTGCTCGGTCACCTCCAGGATGACAAACCCCTGACGCGTCCGGATCGGAGCCGTAAACTGGCCTGCCTTCAGGCCGAAGGTCTGGTCCTCCAGCACCTTGGCCAGGCCGCCCCGCTTGAACAGGCCTAGATCGCCGCCCTGCGCCGCCGTCGGACCACCCGACACCTGCTTCGCCAGATCGTCGAACTTGCTGCCCGCCTGCAACTGGCGCTCGATCCCATTGGCCTTCTCCTGCGCCTGCGCCACCACGGCATCCGTTGCATCGGCAGGTGTGGGCACCAGGATCTCGCTCAACCGGATCTGCTCCGGCTGCGCGAACTCCTGCTTATGCGCCTCGTAGAACGCCTGCTCCTGGGTCGGCGACATCTGCAGGTGACGTCCCACCTCGTCGCGCACCACCTGCTGGGAGATGACGCTGTTGCGAATATTGGCCTTGAAGTCCTCGAACGACACGCCCTGCTGCTGCGCCGCCTTCTCCAGAGCCTCCATCGAATCCAGATGGTTCTGCTTGCGGATGTCATCCAGCCGGCGGATCACCTCCGCATCGGCGTTGATGCCCAGGGTCTTGCCGCGCGAGAGCAGCAGTTGCTGGTCGATCAGGTCACGCAGCAGATCCTTCTGCCGTGCCGTCGTTTCTGTCGGGGTAGCTCCCGCCTGTTGCGCGTCCTGCTGCAGCTGCTGCTGGGCACGCTCGAGATCGCTGCGATTGATGATCTGATCGTTGACCCGCGCGATCACATCTTCCACCACTACGCCGTTGGGCGTAATCGCCGGAGAGGCTGGCAGCGTCAGCTGCGGGGTCGGTTCATTGAGCGGGCTCTGATACCCCGGCGCCTGGGCTGCCGCCACCTGTGCGGACAGCAACACTGCTCCGGTCGCGACCGCAATCCTCACACCCAAGCCACAACCGCGGCCACGCCTCGCCATCTTCTCCAACGTCTGCAACTCTCTTAAAGTCATCTTTACCTGCAAACTCTTCCCGGCGAGAACGCCAAACACCGTGTACCCCCCGCTACCCTTCCGCCTCCCGGCTCGTCCCGCCCGTACTTCGCAACCAGTGGGTTAGACTCCCAGCGAAAGCCGATGGTATTCGGTGCTTCCCATTCTAACTGCCTCTCTCGTCAACGTGCGAATCTTAACCAACCCTCCCGCAGTTCGTATCTCGCTACCCCGTTTTGGCCTGGGGTCACTCCGACATATACGGTGCGCAAAGCCGCAGATAGCATTCGCCATCACTCACAGCAGAGTCCGCAGTTTCGCGAAGCGTTGCCTCAGCCCGCAGAGCCCTGAGCCCCGCGCCCTGATCCCTGCCGCGCAACGAAGCTCACCTCTGAGTGCTATACTCCGTCCAGCGAAGGACTGGCAGTTTTCCGCCTTTTTACGCCTGCCGCGCCGCCTTCCTTGAGGTTATCCACGTACATGGCTCCCCGCACCCGCCGCGCCTTTCTCTCCGTCTCACTCTTCCTCGCGACCTGCGCCGGGGTCGGCTCCCTGATCAACGCCAAGGTCGCCGCCCAGTCCGCCTCCGATGAGTCCACCCTGCGCGATTCGCTGCGCTCCTTCACCGGCGTCTACTCCATCGTCGAGCAGAACTACGCCGAGCCCCTGGACTCCGACAAGACCGACAAGGCGATCTACGACGGTGCCATCCCGGGCATGCTCCACACCCTCGATCCGCACTCCAATTTCTTCGATCCCAAGGCCTTCGCCCAGATGCGCGAGGACCAGCACGGCAAGTACTACGGCGTGGGCATGTCCATCCAGCCGCAACCGGACAAGAACGGCGGCACCAAGATCGTGGTGCTCTCGCCCTTCGAAGGGACCCCTTCCTATAAGGCCGGCATCCGCCCCGGCGACACCATCCTGTTCATCGATGGCAAATCGACCGCCGGCATGGACTCAGCTGCCGTCGCCTCCCTGCTGAAGGGGCCCAAGGGAACCCACGTCTCCGTGACCATGGCCCGTGAAGGCGCCGCCAAGAACCTGGTATTCGATCTGGTCCGTGACGACATTACCCGTCCTTCGGTCGATCTCGCCTTCATGATCCGCCCCGGCGTCGGCTACATTCACGTCACCAGCTTTATCGAGACCACCAGCCACGAGGTCGGCGACGCCATCGCGAACCTCGACCAGAACAACGAGCTGCACGGCCTCGTCATCGACCTTCGCGGCAACCCCGGCGGACTCATGATCGAAGCCGTCAACATGTGCGACAAGTTCCTGCAGAAGGGCCAGATCGTCGTCTCCCAGCACGGACGCGCCTTTCCCGATCAGGTCTATCGCGCTACCCACGGGGAGCAGGGTCCCAAGTACCCCATCGTCGTCCTGGTTAACCGCAACACCGCCTCAGCCGCCGAGATCGTCTCGGGCGCCCTGCAGGATCATGACCGCGCCCTCATCGCCGGCGAGACCACCTTCGGCAAGGGGCTGGTGCAGACGGTCTTCCAGATCTCCGAGAACACCGGCCTGGCCCTGACCACCTACCACTACTACACCCCCTCGGGCCGGCTCATCCAACGCAACTACGACCACGTCTCGCTCTACGACTACTACTACGTGCGCGACGACGCCAAGAAGGCCGACAAGTCCAACCTCGAGGTCAAGCTGACCGACTCCGGCCGCACCGTCTACGGCGGCGGCGGCATCACCCCCGATGAGAAGATCGAGCCGACCAAACTAAGCGACTTCCAGAACAGCCTCTATCAGCACTACGCCTTCTTCGACTTCAGCAAGCACTACCTCGCCAGCCACACCGTCAGCAAGGACTCCGTGGTCGACGACGCCGTGATGCAGCAGTTCAAGGACTTCCTCAAGGCCAACCAGATCGACTACACCGACGCTGATCTCAACGGCGTGCTCGACTGGGTCAAAGCCAGCATCAAGAGCGAACTCTTTACCTCGCAGTTCGGCCAGCTCGAAGGCTTGAAGATTCGCGCTGCCTGGGACCCGCAGATCAACAAAGCCATCACCTTCCTACCCGAGGCCCAGGCACTCGCCGACCACACCACCAGCACCCCGGCGAAGCTCGCCAGCACCGCCCACTAAAGCGAAATCAGCTTGTTTCCCTGTGTAGCGGGGGCAGAAAGCCAGAAGGGCCGAAGCATTTCGCTTCGGCCCTTCTGGCTTTCTCGAAAACTCTGGCGCAAACTCTGGAGCGGGAGACCGGGATCGAACCGGCGACATTCAGCTTGGGAAGCTGACGTTCTGCCACTGAACTACTCCCGCAAACCATTCAATTTCCTGGACTTATGCCGCGCTATCTGCACGCTCGGCACCATAAAACACCACTCTTGCTAGACTTGCTACATCTTCAGCACCGGGAAGGGTCGCGAGATGAAGGTCAGTCGTGAACGGTATCAGCATGGTAGCGTCCGCAAAGTCCCTCGTTCCCAAGGGTTCGCTTGGGAATTCAGATTTTATATTACGGCACCCGACGGGAAACGTAAACTCAAGGTCCAGACGTTCGACTCAGCGAAGTACCCAACGGAGCGGGATGTCCGCAAAGCGGTTGAAGGCCCACTCTCTTCCCTCAATGCCGGGACACTGGGCGGCAAGGTGGCCGCCACGCTCCGGCACCATCATTGACCGCTACATGCTTGAGGAGTTTCCGGCCCTTCGCCACTCCACGCAGACGACCAATAGGAGCCTCGTGGACCTCCACATCCGGCCAAAGTGGCAGGACGCGCGGCTGGCGGATGTCTCCGCGATGGAGGTAAAGCGTTGGCTCGATACGCTCCCGTTCGGCGCGGCGTCGAAGGCCCGGACGCGAAACATGCTATCCAAGTTCCTGGACCTCGCGATGCTTTGGGAGTACATCCCGGTTGGTCGAAACCCTATGGAACTCGTGAGGGTGAAGGGCAGCACAAAGCGTCACAAGCAAATCGTCATCATTAGCCCGGGCAAATTCAAAGCCATCGTGGCCGCTCTGCTCGAGCCTTATAACCTCATGGTCCTGGTAGCCGGCTGCCTCGGCCTCCGCGTCAGCGAGACTCTTGGCTTGAAGTGGTCGGACTTCAATTTTGATGAGGGCACCCTGTCAATCGGCCAAGTGTTTACACACGGGCGGGTGCAGAAGGTCCCGAAGACGGACGCCTCTGGTAACGAGATCCCGGTACACTCGAAGTTGCGGGCGGTCCTCGCAGATTGGCGCGCTCGCCAGCAACACGACTTCTCTTGGGTGTTCGCTAACCCGAAGACGGGAAGCCCCTACAGTGATGCAACAATCCTAAGCAACTACTTGAAACCGACCGCCGCAGAACTCGGCATCGTGGGCTTGGGTTGGCATACCTTCAGTCACCTACAGAGGATGCTCTGCTGCGATCAAAATACATAACGCGCGTATCGCTATGGCTTCGGCTCCCGCGCAGCACGAAGAATGTGCGCATCGTGATGCAGACGCTCGAGGGCGGCCGCCTTGGCAGTGTTGATGTGGATCGCAAGACGATAGACGCAGCACCCGAGTCACCCACGCCCGAACCGACACTTATCGTCCGCCCCAATCCGCAGCATGCCCCAGGAAGACCTTAACGCAACAAGGTCCTAAAGCGACAAGCTCATACCAGGGACATACCGCAAGCAGACTGATTTCTCATGAAGTGACAAAAAGGCTCTTGTGGCAAGTGCGTTCCCGGGAAACTGGGGTTTCGGCAGGTTCGGCGTTCGGGGCCGCCGTTCACCCTGAAGTTGCAGCAAACCGGCTTTGAGGGAATTGACATTGGGAAGCGGCTAAGATGATCGTGGATCACAAGAGAGAGGGAAGGGGGGCATAGTGGAATGCGAAGTCGTCTTCAGATCGCGAAGCTTTGCCTCGTGCTCTTCCTTGGCACCGCAGGCACATCTGCGCAGGTAAAGCTACAAGGTTCCGCGCTGGAGCGCCTGTCGAACGCCAAAGTGTTTGCGATGGGGCCGGTTGGCTTTGCCTATAAGACATCGCAGGAAGAGATTGACTATCGGCTTATTCTCGGTCAGCCCACAGCTCTTGTTTCTTTTGAGAAGCTATATGCCGAGGGGAATATGCAAGCCAAGAGCTACGCCCTGACCGCCATTCGGCAGCTCTCCCCGGAGAGGTTTAGGGAGCTTTACGAGTCTCTTCCTAACTCGAACGATAAGGTGAGGACGATGAACGGCTGTATCCTCTCGGACGAGACATTAAGGGACGTGGCTCAGGGTTTAGCTGCTTCCCCAGATCCAGGCAAATAATCGCGCAAGTACGGTTCGCGGGAAACGGGGATTGCGGCAAGTTCACCCGCCCGGAGACCCGCCGCCGCGAACTTGCCGAAAAGCCGACTTTCCGGGAACTGCGATGACTGAGATATAAAGGGGTTTATGCGGGAGGACTCATTGATCTCAGAAGCGATTGAAACGATGGAAGTTCCTTGGGAAGAAGGTGCTCGGCTCATAAACGAGTGCACCTACCTTTTTGCTACAGACGTTCGCGAGACTGAAGAGCTGACCCTTGGCCTGACCATAGTTGAAGCGAAGACCCAAGCTCCTATCTTAAACACGGAAGACACGGGCCCCGTAGCGCAGTTGAGGATTGGTGGTAGACCTATTGAAGAAGATGAGACGTGCCGTCTCTTTCAACTGCTGTTCGACCGCAACCACATGATCTCCTACACAGTCCTCAACGAATCATATGGCAAGTATCCCGAGCCTCCAGAGGCATTCACGGGCAAACTCTTTCGTGTCTTTTCCCATTCGCATCTCTTGGAGTTTACAGAACGAACCACCTACGCCTCTGGCGGTCATCCTGGTCTCCTGCTGCACTTCGAGATCGCCTGCCTCAATCACGTCATCGATGTAATCTGTACAGCTCCCCCAAAGATCGCTGTCGGCAAGCGGATAACTAGTACCTAAAGCTCAGCGCCAAAACCGATGGATTGCCCCTCTCGAGTCGCCGCCAGTTCACGAAAGCCGAGCACTCGATCAGAGCTTTGTACTGTTCTGGGCAGAGATTAGCGAAAGCCTCTATGTTCTCAAGTTCGAGAGTCAACACAGTCCCAGGCTCACAATGGACATTGGACAAGCCATCCTCTGGTGCGTCCAATGACGTCATGCAGTCAATCCAGGCGTCCATGTTCTTGCCGTAGAAATCAGGAAAACCAAAAACTCGCGCAAACTCCTCGTGGAAGGAGTTCCAGTCTCTGATGTTCTTACAGTCCAGCGGTACCTTCGCAGTCGTCACCATCTCAGCATAGTTGCTCCGACGCTTGTGAACGAAAAACGGGGTTTTCGCCAAGTTCGCCTCGCTGTTCCCGACGGCTAAGCGAACTTGGTCAAAAGCCGACTTTCCGGGGTGCATAAGACGCTCCGTGTGACGCCAGTGATGGAAGCTGGACTGCTCTACAGACGATTGAGGATCTTGTGGGGCTGTTAGAGGCGTGTGAGAGCATGACTGGCATGGGGAAGAACAAAAGATATAGCGCAACGTTTCGGCGGAACTTGGTATTCTCGCCGGGATTGTTTCAGCTTTCTATTTAGTGCCCGCATCGACGCCAGCAAAGCTGTTTTGGGCGGTGGCCGCAATCTTCTTCGCCGTAATCAATCTTTGGCTATTCTTCCAGAAGCGGCGCGTCTCTGATTCAAATTCAAACTGACCCACGACCGATCTTCGTGACCCCCCGCCTGTTCGATGGCGGGGGCGACGTCTCTACGCCAAAGAGTAACCGGCCAGAGCGGTTGCTTGGCAAGTCATTCGTTAGCTATTCCCAAATAGGCTAGGAACTCGTTAGCTCGCTGCTGCCGCTAGCCGTGACAGTCTGAAGCCGCGAATCGACCTTCCCTGAAAACGGGGTTTTCGCCAAGTTCGCCTCGCTGTTCCCGACGGCTAAGCGAACTTGGTCAAAAGCCGACTTTCGGGGAACGGCATTTACTATGAGACGGATTCGTTCGATGATCCAGTCTGAGACGGGTAGCGGTAAGGAGACCTCGTTTTGCTCATTGGGGAACTGTTGGAAGGAAAGACCTTTGAAGCGCACGCAAAGCCGTTTGCGGAATTTGCACTCACTTTTGGCAAAGACGAGATTCTGCGTCTTCGATACGCTTTTGACGCTGAGGTCGAAGCGCTCGGAGGTATCTCCTACCAATGCGACTACAATTCACGACGTTGGGAATTACAGTTCTTTCGTACACCCTACTTGCAAAGGGAATCGTATAGGCTGCTCCGCGAAGGAAACCTTGCCGTTAGCACAGACGTGATGAGAGTCCTCCGCTCAGTAGACGTGACCTATTCAGATGGATTGATTTGGCGTTGTCACACCGGCCTGCTCGGGACTGTCGTAACCGACGCCGCAGGGAATCGAGTGCTTCATACCTCACCTAGGATGGGTCTTGTTCTTGGCGGAAGTAGCATCCAGATCGATGGGGCTCAGGACCACGAGCGCGTCTTGCCCCTATTGATCATTCTCCTGCACTCCACAACTCACACCCGCCGGTAGCCAGTTGACGCTGTCCCGTCTACGCAGCTCGCCGAAGCTCCCGGGAAACGGGGGGGGCGCCAAGTTCGCCTCGCTGCTCCCGACGGCTAGGCGAACTTGGTCAAAAGCCGACTTTGCAGGCCTTGGTAGAAAGCCTTCGATCCCGAATCGACCTTAATCAACTCGAAGGTCTTCAACGAAGCGGGCGTGATACACGACCTCACCTGCCTCAAGACATAGCTGATCGACGATGACGGCAACGAGCGAATCCCAAACACTTTGTGGTGACCAGGGGAGAACTTCCGGCGGCGCAGGCAATGGCGTTTGCTTCTGAAGAAACAGGAACACCTTCTCCTTCTCTGTGACCACGGGGAGGTTTGCAGGAGTAACCCGGCTCTGGAGCGCAGGCACGTCTAGCTTCCCGCAGATCAAATTGTAGAAGTCTCCGACAGTGCGGACCGAGGCCGCTTCATCATCTCCAATGTTGATGACGAAGAATTCTTCTGTGCGGAGGACTATCTCGACAGCGTCAAGTCCCATGGCTTGAGATTACCGCAAGAGTGTAGGAGACAGGCCCTAAACAAGACGATTCCCTGAAACGGGGATTGCGGCAAGTTCGTCCTCGTAGGAGCGGCCCACAGCTCGAACTTGCCGATAAGCCGACTCCCAAGGAACGATCAGTCAGCTTCTGCTAAGGCGCTAGAGTGTTCAATTCAGCTAAGAATTGCGATGTGAATGTTTCTCCCGGCGTGTGCTCCTCGTGCCAAATCTCTGTGCCTTGATCATGGAAGCGATACACCTCCACCCTGTCTTCAAAGACTTCCAGCTCAAATCTGTCCCACCACAAGACGACAGTAGTCCAGTAGCCCTTTTTCACACCCCATGGAACTTTGGTCTTGCTACTGCAAGCTGACAGTAGATCGCGGACGTTAGCGATTGTGCTGGGATCGAAGCGCTCATGCTCGTTCGAGGTGACGTGTTCAACAGCAATGCGCACACTATCCCATCCGGCGTACCCGGCGGCTTCAGCGGATTGAGCATCGCGTGACATGTCCATCTGATCCTCAGTGCTTTGAGTTTACGGAAATCTTGTGCCCGTGAAACGGGGTTTGCGGAAACTTCGCCTTTCCGCGCGTCCAAAAATGGGACAATGAGAGGCATGGTGGACGAACCTCCGACAGACGTAACCCTGTATGTGCGCGGCGCGCTCTTTGACATGGATGGAGTGCTCGTTAACTCGACCGGTTCGGATGAACGATGCTGGTTGCGCTGGGCGCAGCTTCACGGCATGGAGGGCAGTTTCTCGCTTCATTCCACACACGGAAGACGCGCTGTCGATACGATTCGTGCGCTTCGGCCCGATCTTGATCCATATGTTGAACTCAGGCGGCTGGAGGACTTTGATGCGGAGGACCCGAGTGGATCCTCCGCGCTGCCAGGGGCCACAGCACTCCTTGCAGCGCTTCCAGCGCGCTCATGGGCGATTGTCACCTCCGCTCCGGTGCGTTTGGCTAAGACCAGGCTTCAGTTCGCAGGGATTGGCCTCCCGCACAACCTCGTTACCGCGGACGATGTATCCCGTGGCAAGCCCGATCCGGAGCCGTACGAACTGGGTGCCAGGAAGCTGGGTCTGGATACATCGGAATGTCTGGTCATCGAGGATAGCCCGGCTGGAATCAAGGCAGGGAAGGCCGCGGGTTGCAAGACGCTCGCGGTGTTGTCCTCGCACCCAATAGACGCCCTGGTGGAGGCGGATTGGATCGTTCCATCGTTAGATCACGTCTTTGCCATCCCAGCACATGACGGGATGATTGCGATTCATTGCAATATTGC
>Ga0210403_10002266_pt1 | contig 17552 bp, 14 predicted proteins | sample IncBWC19MmetaG_FD_150863 | JGI IMG/M metagenome (GOLD analysis project Ga0210403, IMG submission 150863) | Forest soil microbial communities from Barre Woods Harvard Forest LTER site, Petersham, Massachusetts, United States - Inc-BW-C-19-M | ecosystem: Environmental > Terrestrial > Soil >... | reverse complement strand
CCCCACCGTCACTGGCACTGGCCCGCTGCCCAAGGTAGTTGATCCGGATTTGAAAGTGACTGTGCCAGAGGGAGAGATTCCGACGCTCCCACCGCTGGGATTGGCCGCGCTCTGCGTGTCCACAAACGCCGTTAGCATGACGGAGCCATTGACGGGAATCGAGGTTGCGCTGGAACTGATAGAAGTAGTCGTGGGTCCAAGGGTGACCGTGAACGGGACGGCGGTAGAAACTGCGCTGGCACTGTAGCTTGCGTCGCCCACGTATTGAGCAGTAAAGCTATGCGATCCTACAGTTAGAAACGGCGTCTGGTCCTCCGTGTAACCCTCCGTGTTCAGAGCGAACGAAGTAACCAAAATTCCGGAAGGGTCGACGATGCCACCATTGTTGTCCTTCATTGTCACGCTTCCTGTAGCCGTCTCCAGCCCCGAAGCCCCGTGCACATCGGCGCGAATCAAATTAAGCGCTCCGTACGGGACTGAACTTTCGGGCGTGCCCGTGTTGGTCGACAAGTTCAGAGAAAGAACGCTGACACTCGCTGTGCTGCTTTCAGGAGTTATCGTGATGCTGACACCGGGCGTAGATGTGCTGGAACCGAATTTACCGTCTCCGCCATAGCGCGCGTTCACGGTGTACGTCCCGCCAACCAGCTCGGTCGTTGATGCGCTAATCATGCCACCACTGCCCAGAGAATAAACATCAACATTCCCCGAGTTTGGATCAAACCGATCCACTCCTTGGGTCGTGCAATTCGACGTGCAGCCAGCTGGGAATGTGCCAATCAGAGCGATGTCTTCCGCTTTGGCCAAAGACGCGGCGGGCGGCGCCCCGCTTGAGCTCGTAACTCCGATGGAAACGTAGACGCTCGTGCCGTGCACCATTGGACTGGACACGGAGCTTGGACTCGAACTCGACGCACAGCCGCCGGATGTGAACGACAAGCAAAGCGTTGTTGTCGTTGGAGTGAAGCTTCCGACTTCCGTGGGCCAATTACTGACCAAATTGAAGACATTGACGGAGCCGAGTCCCGTGGCAAGGTCGTAGCCGGTTCCCGCAGTGTAGGACGGAGTGTTGGCCGGGGTTCCCGTCTCCACAATTCCTATCCCGCCCGTGGCTCCACTGCTGCAATTCAGCGAGCCTCCCGCGCACGGAACCGAGTTATTGCCCTTCGTCACGTCGTTGAACGTGCACTGTGCGACTGGACTAGACGAAGAATTGCAACTTAGGTTTGCTGTTTGTTGAGCGGCGAATAGCGGATACAGGACGTAGTTTGCGTTGCCTTGCCCTTGCCCGGCGGGCTGCGCGTGGTTGACTTCCATATTCTGATTCACCAGCGCCATGATGCCCGCGAAGGCCGGCGCCGCCGCGGAAGTCCCGCCTACCGGTACAAACAGAATTGAGGTGTTGCTCAATACGCATGGGCCGCCCGCCAGGTTCGAGTTACAGACAATGTAGAAGCTGTTGCTGAGATTTCCGACCGAGGAGAACAAGGAGATATCCGGCACGTCCCTCGTCAAGTCGTTGCCCGCATTCAGACCTGAGCCTGTGGCCGTCAACTGATAGGGCGGTTTCGTCCAGCCAGGAATGGTCTGGTTTGTGTAGCTGGCAACTGGACACTGTATGTTGCCTGTGTTGTCGACGAATCCCGCAACGCAACTGCTCTGTCCGCCGCCGGCCCCTGTGATGTTCAGGAGCGAGCTCTGGGCGTTGCAGGCGCTCGCCACCGTTCGCGCACAGGAATCATTCCAGGACGTTTCGGGAATGTACGACTTAGCCGAGACATCCGGGATTCCATTTACGGTAGAGTTGGTGGTCGACCAGAACCCTGCTGGATAATTCGTCGCCGTGAAGTCGAAGTCCGTGCCACCGGCAGCCACGTTGAAGGGAGTAGAAGCAACCCCGTTGATGCTCGCTCCGTTGACAGCCGTGGTCTGGGTGTTCGAATCGTCACAGCCGGCCGAGCCACTATCTCCCGTGGAAACAACCACCGTGATCCCTTGGGCGGCCGCCTGCTCCCAGAGCGAAGACTCAAACAGATTCCCGCCCGCCAGCAAGAAAGGCTCACAATTGCCAAAGCTTTCGCTCAATACCGGCGCAAGATTGTTGTCCACCACATATTCGGCAGCCAAATCCGTCCCTTGGGACGCTTCGGTGGGTTCGGCGATCACGAAGTCGATTTTCGCGTTCTTTGCGATCGCACCGGACCACTCGACGTCGAGATCCCCCTCGATTTCATCGGAGGTGAACCCGGGATCCGGGCCGTCCAGGATGACGGTCGGCAAGTTCGATGTCGAAAGACCGAAAAGCGACCGAAAATCCTTTACGTCGTCGTCGGTGCCGCAAACGGACAGAAAATCAGGGGAACTGGCCGTGCAGATTTCGGAGTCGCCGACAATCGCAATCGTTTGTCCGGAGCCGTCGATGATGTGGCCGTTGATTCCCGGGCTGTACAACGGATTCACATTGTAAATCGTGGCGAAATCACCGAGGCCGATGGCATAGCAATCCGAGCTGAAAATCGGATTTGAAGAACACTGCGCATCGGAAAACGAAAACAAGGGCGAAGGGACAGGCGTAACCTTCCCGGTCACTCTGTCTTTTTCGTACACGCCCCTCACGCGGTTCAAAGCCTTTCTAGGGAAGCTGTGAAGCGAGACAGGCCCCGCCACAACCCCAGCCAACGCAACCGGAATCTGAGGATCGGAAGAGTTGGCGAAGCGCGTCTCTCCATTGACCGTGTAGCGATGAATCTCGGTGTGAAAGGCGGCGCGAACTTGACCCGCCGTGCCGGAGAACTCAATCAGGGTGCCGCCCTTGGCCACCCGCGCGACCTGGAACCCATGCGACTGGAGCCAATCGGTCACCGTCTGAATATCGGCCGGTGCCGCTCCAAATTGCTGGCCGAACTGACCGGGCGTCAGCCATTTGTGAAAGCTTGTCGACGCCTTGGTCTGCTGCTGGTCGATCAATGTCCTCAGAGCCGTTTCCTGCTCCGGGCTTCGCTGCAACAAGAGCAACATGCGCCGGATGGGCTGGCTGTCAGCAACCGCACCTTGGTCGAATTGTGGACGCGCGAGCGGGTGCGTGTTTCCGCGCAGCCTGGTCAAATTGCCTTCGTCGATTTGCCCCGTGATTCGAACCTGTGGAGCGCTGCCCTGCGCCGCGGCCGCGAGCGGCGCGGCGAGAATCAGCGCCAGCGCCGGCGCGAAATTGCGGCGAAAGTTCGACCATACGCGCCGCGCGCTGTAAATTCCCCTTGAATCGAAACGCGCCCGCAAAGCGGGCTGCGGAACACACAGATAACGCTCGGGTTGATGATTCACGGTTCCCTCTATTCCACGCCGAATGAAATTCAGACAGCGCCCACGCACGCGACCGCAGTTCAACACACCTTCATGGCAGACGGGTAAACGGGCCCACTTCAATTCTCTTGGATGCACAACTGGGCTACGGGTTTCCCCGAAAAACCGTCCCGCAGCTCTATTCACCCATGCTCAGAGGCTAAGCCGTGGGCACCGACCGCGCCAGCCGCCATTTCCGCGGCGTTGGCCTATTCGTTAACGATTCGAGAAGTAAAATCAGGGCGCGGCGAAGCTGCATTGAACCTGAGCGGCGGCGCGCATTTGAGGGTTGGGCAGCCAGAGGGGAAGCGCGGACGGATTCAGTTTTCCGGCGCTTTCCAATTGTCTGGAGGAAACGTGATCTGCCAGAAGTTGTCGGACGGCGCCGTAAATTCCAAGGGAACCAGAAAGCCTTCCGCCGCCTCGCGCGGCGAGCGCGTCACGCGCGATGCGACCTTCTCGCCGGTCCGTTCGTTTACCACTTCGAGCTTCGCGTTGGGGTCGAACGAGCGCGAGCAAGCAACCATGGCGCCGTGCGTGTTCACCTCGATGGTCTTCCCGGTGGTGCGCACCGGCTGGCCGTTCTCAGTGGTCAGGATGGTCACCGGCACCCGGATGACTACTCGCTGGCTCCGGCGCCGGTCTTCGGCCGCGACGACGTGCCTGCGCGCCGGCTGCATTTTCGTTGAGGTCACAGTTCGATCTCCCAAAAACCCATCTGGGGATTGAGAAGCTCGATGCCCATCTCCCAGCCTTCGGGATGCTCCTGCCCGCGCCACACCACCACGGCGGCATTCGATTGCCGGCTCACCATATTAGTCAATTGAATGGACTGCTTGACTTCGAGGTTCATGGGGATGATTGCCATGCACCCGTAGGGCCCGATCACGCGCGTTTGTGCTTCTTTGCGAAGCATCTCCCCGCCCGCGGACCATTCGACGGAGATAGGAACGCGCGAATTCAAGCGCCTGCCGCGGCGCTTCTCGTGCGACGCAGGTGTGGCAGGCCTCGCATTTGCAACGGGTTGGATGGCCTTGCCCGGAATACCTGGGCCGCGCTTGGCCCGAAAATGCGTCATTCCAGGACCCCTCAGTGGATTGTGGGAACTGCCGACCCCCTGCTTTCCTGCATTCGTACGACGGATTCCCCGATTCAAATGCTAGTCGCCGGGTCCCAGAGCGTCAATGGTACGGCGGGACAGGCGAACTTCCGAACAGGGACAGGTGCGACGTCCAGGGCACGGGTTCGCATTCAAAATGCCCATCGGCAAGGAAGGGAAGATCGATTAGCCTTCGGGCCAAGTTTCAGCGAACCTTGACGCCCAGCCTGCGGATCGGTCCGGGCGGCGTGTGCTATTCTTCGGGGCTTCTGAGATTGGCTGAGAGACGTTCGAAGCAGCGCGTTGGACGCAACTTGCTTGAGGCACCCCTGGAGGGGCCATGAAACTCGACCTGCTGGCGATCGCGCCGCATCCGGATGACGTGGAGCTGACCTGCGGCGGCACCCTGCTGAAGGCAGCCGAACAGGGCTATAAGACGGGCATCCTGGACCTGACCGCCGGCGAGATGGGCACGCGGGGAACGCCCGAAACACGGCTCAAGGAAGCCGCGCAGGCCGCCCGCCTGCTGCGTGTGTCGCATCGCGAAAACCTTCACCTGCCGGATGCGCACCTCGAGGCCAGCAAGCATATGAAGCTGGCGGTGGCGGAGCGCATTCGGGCGCTCAGGCCCCACACCGTGATTCTGCCCTACTGGGAAGGCCGGCATCCCGATCACTACACTGCGGCGCGGCTGGGCTATGAAGGCTGCTTTCTGGCGGGCCTCAAGCAACTCCCGATCAGCGGCGAAGCGTTCCGACCGTTCAAAATCCTCTACGCGACGATCTATTTTCGCGAGGTCCGCCCGACGTTTGTGGTGGACATTTCGCGGCACTTCGGTCAGCGCTACAAGGCCATTCTGGCGTATCACTCGCAGTTCCGCCCAAAGGCGGGTGACAAGAAACGCGAGAAAAGAGCCAAAGTCGATATTCCCCTGGACCGCTTGCACCACGAGGTGAACCTGATCGCGCGCTACTACGGGCAAATGGCGGGGGTGGAGTACGCTGAGCCGTTCCTGGTGAAGGAAGTGATGCAGGTGGAAGATGTCGTGAAGCTGCCGGTGAGGTCGATTTAGGCTGCCAGTCGGCGGCCACGGGAAGAATCTGATCGGACGCTCGCTCGCTACGCCTGTTCGTTTCCTTGCGCCATGGAGTAACCAGGTAAGGTCTGAATGCCGTTCCGCCGCTCGACGCGCACGCGGATCATCGATTCGGTGGCCGCACCCGTGGGCCGCAGGACCGCGATTGTGGATAGCGCTTCATTGTATAGTTTCGTCACAAGGAAGGTTTCCTCGGTCCCGATCTTCTTCCACACCTGGCCGATCCTGATGGGCTGGTCCACCATGGGCATGACACGAGGTTAGTGAGAAGTCCGGCGAGTGTCAATCGGTTGCCGAGCGCGGCTTTCCACGCCGCACTGGAAAACCAATCGGCCTGTGCCGACATCACATGAGCGAAGAAAACACGTATTCGGCTCAGGTGTGCTGTATACTGTTGCGACGGGAGTTTTTCAGGAGGAGCCATGAGACGCCTCTATTTTGCAGTCCCCGAGATACTACTTGCGCTACTGATTGCCGCTCCGGCCGGATTCGCGGGCCAGCAGTCGACCCAGACCCAGCAGCCACAGGCGCAGCCTCCGCAGCAACCCGCCACTACAACGGACTCTGGCCAGCAGCCTGCGCCTCAAACGCAGGATAAGCCTGCCGCTTCCGACCAGGGCCAGACGAAGGGCGTGAAGACCGGCTCGGAAAACGACGTCAACGCGATCGGCAACCGGGACGTGGGCAAGGGCGTGAACCTCTTTTCCCTGCAGCGTGAAATCGAACTCGGGAAGATGCAAGCCCAGGAAGTCGAAAAGACCGCCAAGCTGATCAACGATCCCGTGGTTACGGAGTATGTGAACCGCGTGGGTCAGAACCTCGTGCGAAACTCCGACGCGAAGGTTCCGTTCACGATCAAGGTGATCGACTCGGATGCGGTGAATGCGTTTGCCCTGCCCGGCGGATTTTTCTATGTGAATAGCGGCCTGATCCTGCGCGCCGACGAAGAAGCGGAGCTGGCAGGCGTGATGGGTCACGAGATCGGGCACGTCGCCGCGCGCCACGGCACCAAGGAAGTCACCAAGGGGCAGATCATCGAGTGGGCGTCCATTCCGCTCATTCTGCTGGGGCCGGGGGGCTGGGCCGGATATGGATTGTACGAGGGCTTGAACTTTGCGATCCCGATGAGCGAGCTGAAGTTCAGCCGCGACGCCGAGCGGGAAGCCGATTTCCTCGGCTTGCAATATATGTACAAGGCAGGGTACGACCCGAACGCCTTCGTGAGCTTTTTTGAAAAGGTTGAGGCCGACGATCGACGCCACCCGGGGACCATCCCCAAAATTTTCTCGACGCATCCGCTTACGCCCGATCGCGTGCAGAAAGCGCAGGAAGAAATCTCCACGATTCTTCCGGCTCGCGATGAGTACGTCGTCTCCACTTCGGAATTTGACCTGGTGAAGGCGCGGCTACGCAGAATCGAAAACCGCAACAAGCTGGACGACAAAAAGGCGAACCCCGACAAACCTACCCTGCGGACTCGCACCGAGCAGCCGCAAACCACGTCCGGGAGCGACAAGACGGGCGGCGACCAGACCGGCGGGCAAGGCGGACAATCCGGGGACGATTCCGATCCGGATCGGCCGGTGCTGAAGAAGCGGCCCGACGACAGCACGGCGCCCAGCTCGACCCCAACTGCACCAAGCGCTCCGAGTAATCCAGGCACCCCGAGCACAAATTAGCAAAAGCAGAGTCTCAAAAAAAAACGGCCGCGTTCTGTCATTCTGAACGAAGCGAAGAATCTCTGTTGGATCTGAGCCAAAACAGAGAGTGATTCCTCGGCGCGCCTGAGGAGGCGCCTCGAAATGGCAAAAGCGGGTTTCCCGACGAAGTTCTTCCTGCCACGGCTCCCTTTTCGGAACCCCACCTTTTGAATTCTTACGTTGTATAATCCGCCCGCGATGACAAACACACCTTTTCTCGTTGAAAAATTCGGCATGGGGCTGCCCTACGAGCGCTACCTGCAAACCGGCAACGAAGAGCGGCAGCGGCGCTGGAAGCAGGTCTACGATGCGGTGCACCTGACCGACGCGCAGAAAAGTCTTGTTGGCGGATTTGTTCGCCAAATGAAAATCTTGATCTTCAGCGGCATCTGGTGCGGCGACTGCGTGCAGCAGTGCCCATTGATCCATCGCATCGCCGAAGCCAATCCCGAAAAAATCGATTTGCGCTTCGCCGAGCGGGCAAAGGAAAGCGAACTGGTGCCCGAGCTGCGCATCAACGCGGGGAGCCGCGTGCCCGTCGTCGTCTTCTTGTCCGAGGATAACGAGTGGTGCGCGACGGCGGGCGATCGCACGATTCACCGCTACCGCGCGCTGGCTCACGCCCGGCTCGGCCCTATGTGCCCTACCGGAATCGTCGCCCCGGAAAAGGAAGAACTCGACGCGACGCTGGCCGACTGGCTGAACGACGTCGAGCGCGTGCAACTGATGCTGCGGCTCACTCCTCGGTTGCGGCAGAAATATCAAGACTGAATCGGACTCGACCGTAGCGCGCTTGACACAAAAATCGCCGGGCGTATATTCGGTTCCATACGAATTTAGGCGAGTTTCACGCGTTCGGAGGCGCCATTCACATGACCGACTTCCCTTTAAAGCGTCGAGACTTCCTCGTTGGCGTCGGCGTCGGTGGATTGGGCCTCGTTTTCGGCCTCGATCTGAAACCAGCCGCAGCCGCGACTGCGGAAATTGACACTGACAAGAGCGGCGCGGGCGTGAAGATGGCCTGGGTGCGTATCGCTCCGGGCGGCGCGATCACCATCATGGCGCCGGCTGCGGAAATGGGCCAGGGTACGACGACGGCGCTCGCCGTAGTTTTTGCCGAAGAGCTGGACGCCGACTGGAACAAAGTGTCCGTCGAATTCAGCCCGGCCGACGACGCGGTTTACGGCAGCCCGCTCCCCTTCTTTTTCGGAATGATGATCACCGCGGCCAGCACGGCGGTGCTCGCGTACTACAAGAACATGCGCCTCTACGGCGCGCAGGCCCGGCGCGTTCTTCTCGATGCCGCGGCGGCGCGCCTCGGCGTGCCGGTGGCCGAGCTTACAACCGAACCAAGCGTCGTGGTTCACGCAAAAAGCGGGCGCCGTCTGACCTACGGCGAGATCGCCGGTTTTGCGACGTTGCCGCAGACCTTGCCGGTGATGACCGAGAGAGACCTGAAGGACCCGAGCCAGTTCCGCCTGATCGGCCACGAAATTCCGCGCGTGGACATTCCGGAGAAGACCAACGGCTCGGCGCAATACAGCATCGACGTGCGCGTGCCGAATATGGCGTACGCCACCGTCGTCCGTGCCCCGGTTCTCGGCGCCACGGTCGTCTCGGTCAACGACTCGGAAGTTTCGAAAATGCCGGGTGTAATCAAAGTGATGCAGTTGCCGCCCGATCGCGTAGGGGTCGCGGCGCGCACCTATGAAGCGGCTCTCGCAGGCGAGCGCGCCCTGCAAATCACGTGGAGCAAAATCGCGCAGAGCGAATTCGACAGCGAGCGCGCGATGGAAGAGCAGTCCGCGATCGCGCGCGATCTCACGAAGCCCGGCTTCGCTGTACAGAACACAGGCGACGCACCCGCCGCGATCGGCGGCGCCGCAAAAGTGTACAAAGCCGAATATCGCACCGAGCTTGTCTACCACGCGCATCTCGAACCGCTCAATTCCGTGGCCTGGGTGAAAGACGGCGGCAAGAGCGTGGAAATGTGGGCTGGATCGCAATCGCCGACCCATTGCGTGCGATCGGTCGCGGAGGCTCTTGGCATTGCCCCGGAGAATGTGCAGCTCCATCGCACATACCTTGGTGGCGGCTTCGGCCGGCGCTCGGCCAAGGATCACGACTGGGCCGTGGATTCCGCGCTCGTCTCGAAGGAATTGGGCCAGCCGGTGAAAGTGATCTGGAGCCGCGAGTCCGATGTGCGCTACGGACGCTTCAAGCCGATGACCGCGCAATATCTGCAAGCGGCCGAGGACAAGGATGGCCGGCTGATCGCTTATCACCATCGCCTGGTCGCGGACGAGGCGCTGGCGATGACCGACCCGCTGCGCTACGAAAAGGGCAAGGAGTTTCCGCGAATTTCGACGACTGGCATCAAAACCGACTACGATTTCGCCAACGTCCTCGTCGAAGCGGTTCGAGTCAAGCATGGCTTGCGCATGTCCGCCGTGCGCGGCGTCGGCTCCACAGTGAATCAATTCGCGGCGGAAAGCTTCGTGGATGAAATCGCTGCCGCTCGCGGCGCCGATCCGGTCGAGTTCAGGCTTGAATTGTTGAAGAAGCTGCCCGCCGAGCAGGAAGTACTGCGCGCGGCGGCCAAGATGGCGGGCTGGCAAACTGGCGAGAAGTCGGGCCGCGGCGTTTCGTTCGTCACCAATGCGGGAACATATCTCGCGACGATCGCGCACGTGGCCGTCGATCGCGATACCGGAGCGATTCGCGTGCCGGAGATTTGGATTGCCGCAGACGTAGGCGTCGCCATTTCACCGCGCAATCTCGATGCGCAGCTCCAAAGCGCCGTCATCCATTCGTTGAGCAACCTGCTGAAAGAACGCATCACGTTCAAGAACGGCGCGGTTCAGCAATCCAATTTTTACGATTATCCGGTTCTGCGCATGTCCGAAGCGCCCGACGTACACACGCACGTCGTACCTTCGACGCGCAATCCGGTCGGTGTCGGTGACCTCGGAGGAATCGGCGTCGGCCCAGCCGTGGCGAACGCTTTCTTTTCGGCGACGGGGCATCGCCTGCGGCAGTCGCCATTCTTGCCGGAACGTGTGCTCGCGGTGCTGAAAACCTGACGCACGGTGCATGCCCGCGGCTGCGGTCTTTAGAATCTGTGTGGGATCGGCAGTTGTAGCGCCCGCCTTGCAGGCGGGCTTCTTCGATCGCGGTCGGGGCAGGATGCCCGACTGGAAGGCGGGCGCTACAACTGCTCGCTGACTTTTGAGTTCTTGCCCGGAGTCTTTGGCCGCTGAAGTTTGAGGCATGGAGGAGGTTAACTCGGATGATCTCTCTTACGGTAAACAAGCGCACCGTGCATCTGGAAGCGGATCCCTCGACTCCGCTGCTCTGGGTCTTGCGCGAGCACCTGGGCCTGACGGGCACGAAGTATGGCTGCGGCGTCGGGCAATGCGGCGCGTGCACCGTGCACATTGACGGCCGCCCGGTGCGTTCGTGCAGCACGCCCGTCTCGCGCGCCACGGGAAAAGAGATCACCACCATCGAAGGGCTTTCGTCCGACCGGAGCCATCCCGTGCAGCGCGCGTGGCTCGAAATCGAAGTGCCCCAGTGCGGCTACTGCCAGTCCGGGCAGATCATGAGCGCGGCGGCGCTGCTGAAATCGATTCCCGATCCGGCGGATGAGGATATCAATCGAGCGATGTCCGGAAATATCTGCCGCTGCGGGACGTATCCGCGCATTCGCCGCGCGATTCACCGTGCCGCGGAAATGGCGCGAGCGAACGCGTGAAGAAGCTTTTCACGAAAAAGCTCTTCCCATATTTGCCTACCTTTTTTCTACGCGCCACCTCCGTTGATTCATTATGGTTTTTCTCCTACCGCCCAGATCCATCTGCTGAACGGCAATTGTAGAGGCTCCCAGATTTTTCCGAGCGCGCACAAGATCACGTCGCGAGAGTTGCCCAGAGATCGCGACTCATTCGGATGTTTCCGCCGATAGCGCAGCAGCGGCCCCAGTTCCTGCTCGACCACACGGCATTCGCGCACCCGAAACTCCGTGCGCTGAAGGATGGCCCTTACCTCTGCACGCGTGTATTCGCGGTGATGGCCGTCGTAGACCGCATCCTCGGCGCATGTATCGAAAAAATAATCGAGATCATCGAGCACGCTGCGGCTGGCAAGCAGCTTGAAACGGTTGTAGATCGACGCGTGATTGGGCGTGAGGAGGATGAGGCGCCCTCCGGGGACGAGGACGCGATGAATTTCCCGCAAGACTCGCTTCGGCGAAAACGCGTGGTGCTCGATCACGTCGGTGTAGGTCACAAAATCGAATGCGCCATCCGGGAACGGCAGGCGCCCCAGTCCCAGATCGCATTCCCTGTAGTCGACGCCGTGCTCCGCGGCGATTTCTTGATAAATTTTGGCGTAGGGACCGTAGTCCACTGCTGACACGCGGCAGCCGAGCTTCGCTGCGTACAAGGCCAACGAGCCAAATTGAGCGCCGACATCGAGAAGAGACGGGGAACTGGAATTTGCAGGGGTGTGATCGAGCATGTAGCTCAGAATCCGAATCTTCCAGCCGGCTGTCCTGAGGCTGGCGCGGACCCATTCGGAATAGCTCGGCGAGAGACGCGGATCCTTTGCGATCAGCTCGAGAATTTGCTCGAAGGCTTCGAGCGTGGGGCGGGTTTGTTCCATGCCGCAGGAACATTATCATACGGCCCTGAAGGTTTCTCCGTACCCTCGGTGCGCAGCTTCAAGGGCTAAAGCCCAGTTTGTTGGGGCGGTACGGCCGGGCTGAAGCCCGGCCCTCCAAAACCAGAAGTTCTGACCGTCGCGCATTCACTGCAGGATGCTAGTCGGCGATGGCGGCCTCGTGAATTTGGAGCTTGGGCCGCTCAATATTCGGCAGGAATGCGGCGAGCAAGCCCACCGCGGGAAGATAGGAGCACACGAGGTAGACGAAATTGATGCTGGTCAAATCCGCGAGCCAGCCGAGAACCGCGGCGCCGAGGCCCGCCATACCGAACGCAAATCCAAAGCAAAGTCCGGAGATCATTCCCACTTTGCCCGGCATCAGTTCCTGCGCGTAGACCACGATCACCGAAAACGCCGACGCGAGAATCAGCCCGATCACGACGCTGAGGATTTCCGTCCAGAATAGGTTCGCATACGGCAGGGCCAGCGTAAACGGCAGCACGCCGAGAATCGAAGCCCAGATCACGTTCTTGCGGCCCATTCGATCGCCCACCGGCCCGCCAATCAAAGTGCCCGCGGCGACCGCGCCGAGAAAAACAAAAAGATGAATCTGCGAACTTTCCACGCTCAGCTTGAATTTATTCATCAAGTAGAACGTGTAGTAGCTCGTCAGGCTCGCCAGGTACACAAACTTTGAGAACAGCAGCGCCATCAAAATCGTGACGGAGACGGCGATCCTCGCGGTGGAGATGTCCGGCGGTTTATCCACGTCGTGCTTCTTGCTGAATTGCTTCCAGCGCTCTCGATTATTCCGCGCCCACATGCTCACTCCCGTCAGCAGGATCATGCCGACGAGCGCGGCGAGCGAAAACCACGCCAGGCTGTTTTGTCCCCGGGGTAAAACAACGAACGCCGCAAGCAGCGGGCCGAGCGAGAGCCCGGTGTTTCCGCCGACCTGAAATATGGACTGCGCCAGGCCATGCTGACCGCCTGACGCCATTCGCGCCACGCGGGAGGATTCGGGATGAAAGACCGACGATCCGGTCCCGACCAGCGCCGCGGCCACGAGGAGCGCGGGAAAAGAACGAGCCGCCGCCAAAAGCAGCAGGCCGATCAGGGTCGCTCCCATTCCAACGGGCAGCGAGAACGGCCTGGGCTTCTTGTCCGTGTAGAAACCGATCATGGGTTGCAGAAGCGACGCCGTGGTCTGATACGTGAGCGTGATCAGGCCCACCTGAGCGAAGTTCAGATTGAACGAAGCTTTCAGCAGCGGATAGATCGCGGGCAGCAGCGACGACAGCATGTCGTTCACCAGATGACAAATGCTGATCGCCGCTAGGACTTTGAAGTAGACCTTATGTCCAATTTCCACGAGCGGTTCGGTCTGAGTCGCAGCCAAGGCCCCTTCTCCTACGTTCAAGACAGGCATCCCGAATCGGAATGCAGGTCTTTTTATTGTACCAAGAGTTTTCCGATTTTCTCTGGGGATTGAGACTGCGACGGGCACCGGGATATCAGTAAAGGAGCGTGCGTCCGGCCTCCCGCAATCCTCTCCAACACGATCCAATTCACACATCGGGGCACCACCAAGATACCCTGATTGCTTCTACGAGGCTCCTGTGCTACGTTCGGGACGGGAAAGGAGTATGACATGTCGGAAAACAATAATGTGGGATCGAAAGTAAGCTTCTTCCTGGTGGGGCTGGGAATCGGCGCTCTGGTGGGAATTCTGTTTGCGCCGAAGTCGGGCGAAGAAACGCGTGAGTATCTCGCGCAGAAGGCCGACGAGGGCCGCGAATACGCCCAGCGCAAGGCGCGCGAGTTGCGCGAACGCGCCGAGGATGTTCTGGAGCGCGGCAAGACCGTGGCTGCCCGCCAGAAGGAAACGCTTGCCGCGGCCGTGGACGCGGGCAGAGAAGCTTATCAGCGGGAGAAAGCCAAGGCCCAGTAGTCCCCTTCGAGCTGACGTATGGAAAGCTGGATTCCCTTCTTCGTGATAGTGACGGCGCTCGCGATCGTGGTGCAGGCGATCGTGCTCATTGCGCTGTTCGTTCAGCTGCGCAAGACGGCGGCACGGGTTGAACAGACCGTGGCGGATTTCAACACCAAGGTGACGCCGCTCGTTTCGCGCGTGCAAATCCTGGTCGATGATATCGCCCCGCGCATCACGGGCATCGTGGTGGATGCCTCGGAGATCACGCGGCTGGCACGCAGCGAGGCGCAGAAGCTCGATCGCGTCCTCAGCGAAGCGCTCGAGCGGCTGCGGATACAACTGATTCACGTCGATCACATTTTGACCGGCGCAATGGAAGCGGTGGAGGAAGCCGGCTCGCACCTGCGGAATACGGTGTGGGCGCCGGTGGTAAAGGCGACGGCGCTGATTCGCGGCGTGCAGGCGGGAATCGACTTCTTCCGCGGCGCGCGGCGAAGGGGCGGGGACCACGTGGAAGCGGCCGCCGAGCAGCAAGACGAAGGAATGTTTATTTAGCCCTATTTAGCCTTATCTCGCCTCGTTTGCCCCGTATTTTGCCATTCCGAGCGGAGCGAGGAATCGCTCCGCGACTTCGACAAAACCGAAGAGAGATTGCTCGCTTCGGTCGGAATGACAAAATTGTTCTGTTTCCAGAAAAAGTCCTACCGGATCCACCCACCGCCGAGTACCACATCTCCGGAATAGCAAACTGCAGCTTGACCCGGCGTGATGGCGCGCTGCGGTTCGTCGAAAACGACGCGCGCGGAATTGGCCTCGATCGGCTCGATCGTGGCCGGAGCAGGTTCGTGGCGATGGCGAATCTTGACCTCAGCGCGCAGGGGAGCTTCCAGCGCCGCGAACGAAATCCAGTTCACATCTCGAATTTCGCACGCGTTGGAGCGAAGGTCGGCGTCATCGCCAACGACGACGCGATTTGCCGCGCGGTCCAGTTCGACGACATAGAGCGGCTTCCCCGCGGCAACTCCCAGCCCCTTGCGCTGCCCCACGGTGTAATGGTGCACGCCGCGATGGCGGCCGATCACTTCGCCGGAAGTCGTGACCAGCTCGCCCTCTTCCTCAGCCAGTGATTCGCCGCGCTCGCCGAGGTATGCGCCGATGAACTTGACGTAATTCCCCGACGGCACGAAACAAATCTCCTGGCTCTCGGGCTTCTCCGCGACGGGAAGCGCGGCGCGGCGCGCAATGTCGCGCACCGCGGCCTTATCCAGATCGCCGAGCGGAAAATCGGTTCGGGCCAGCTGCTCCTGCTTCAGCCCAAAAAGAAAAAAGGTCTGGTCCTTCGCGCTGTCCACGGCGCGAAGCAGTTCGCACCGGCCCGTAGTTTCGTTGCGCCGGATGCGGGCGTAGTGGCCGGTGGCCAATCGCTCCGCGCCAATCTGGCGCGAGGTGGCCAGCAGCGGATCGAACTTTACGTGATTGTTGCACTGCGTGCACGGCACCGGCGTGCGGCCCGAGAGATACTCCTCGACGAACGGCTGCACGACAGTTTCCTCAAAGCGCTGCTCGTAATTCACAACGTAGTGAGGCATGCCGAGGTGCTGCGCCACGCGCTTCGCGTCGTATACGTCATCGAGCGAGCAGCAGCGCTGGCCGCCCGCGCCGGCGCGATCGAGCTCCGGCAGGCGGCGCTGATTCCACAGCTGCATGGTCAGGCCGACGACAGGATCGCCGCGCTCCATCAGGATCGCGGCCACGGCCGAGCTGTCCACGCCGCCGCTCATGGCGACAGCGGTCATCGGGCGAGGATTGGGAGTTGAAACCATCGAGACATTATAGCGAACTTATACCGCAAGTCTTTAGCGCGCTGCGCCGAGCAGTGTTCGGGACGAATCGGGTACATGTGCAGGAGGCCTGGCTTTTGTCACCGTACCGCCATCTTTTCCAAATCGGGATACGACAGCGCTTCCACAACGCTTCGCTCGGCCGGCTGGACTTTTGTTTCGATCGCACGCACCAATATTCTAAGAGCAAGCTCCATCGTCACGGATGTAATCACGGCGGCGGTCAAGATGCCCCCGTCAACCAGAGGTTTCACTTGTCCTGAAATACCACTGCCGATAAACCGCAATCCGAGCCATTTTTCCCGCTGTTCTGGATTGTTGATATTTCGGAATGCCTTTCGGGCTCCCAACGCAAGTTCATGGCTTTGAGTGGCCACCAAGTCAAAGCTTTCCTCGCGAGAAGACGCAAGCTCTAACCGCGTGCTTGTACTTTGATAGGCGCTCTCTTCGTTCCAATCGCTATGGATCGTCGTTATCCGTATATTCCGGGGCTTGGCACTTTCCATGCCTTCGCGTCGCTGGACTGCGACAGAACTCATACTCGGCCCCTCGACGTACAAGACAGATCCGCCCTCAGGCAAAAGTGCGGCAAGCTGCTTGCCCTGAAGATGGCCAATTTCGCGTTGTCCTTGAGTCACAGTAAATACGGGAACACTCGGGCTTTTGCGAAGCTGTTTGATGTAATCCACCTCACTGTTGCTCATCACCCAGGCAATTCCCTTCGCAACCGCCGCTTCGGCGACGCGGCGGAGCCCGCTCACGCTCAGAGGTTCAACCAGGAATGCGTTGGGCCGGGCCTCCGCTGGGGATTCGATAATTTTCCCTAGCTGCTTGCTTTGGGATGCGGAATCATCATCTGCTTGGATAACTTGAAGATCGAGGCCCAGACGCTGTGCGGTTGACCTTGCTACCGCCTTCTGCTCATGTTGGTAGGCGTTATCATTCGGAAGTGAAACAACGATCCGCAGTCTCTTCATGCACCCCTTCTCCGGATAGTGCGTATCGACAGTATACCTCGCCCGGCTACACCATCCTGACCGTCTTACCCATTCACGCAATCGCAGTCTATTTGGACGTCGGGGAGAGTTGGCGGAGGCGCTCGATGACCGGCGGGATGGTTTCGAGTGCGAAGTCGATCTCGTCCATCGTCGTTTGGCGGCCGAGACTCAGGCGCAGTGTGGCGCGGGCGTTCTCCGGCGGAAGGCCGAGAGCCAGCAGCACGTGCGATGGCTCAACGGCTCCCGAAGAGCAGGCGGCGCCGGTGGAGCACGCGATTCCTTTCAGGTCCAGGGCGATGACCATGGCTTCGCCTTCGATGAACGGAAAAGTCAAATTGATGGTGTTGGGCACTCTGGGCGCGCGCGCGCCATTGACCCAGGTGTGCGGCACGCGATCGAGCAGGCCTCGCTCGAGGCGGTCCCGCAGCGCGCCTACGCGCGCGGCGTCTTCGCACAGGTCCGCAAATGCCAGCTCGGCAGCCTTGCCCATTCCTGCGATAGCTGCTACATCCTCGGTGCCCGGGCGGCGATCGCGCTCCGAATGCCCGCCGAAGAGCAGCGGCGCCAATTGCGTGCCTTTGCGGATGTACAGCGCGCCTACTCCCTTGGGCCCTGAAAATTTGTGCGCGGAAATGGAGAGGAGGTCCGCGCCGAGCTTCTCTATATCGATGGGGATTTTTCCGGCGGCCTGGACGGCGTCGGCGTGGAACACGATTTCCTTCTCCGTCGCGATTTTGCCGATCTCTTCGATAGGCTCGATCACTCCGATTTCGTTGTTGGCGAGCATCACGGTGATCAGCACGGTCTCCGGCCGAATCGCGGCGCGCACATCTTCCGGATTGACGAGGCCGTCGCGGCTCACCGGAAGAATCGTGAGTTCGATT
>Ga0210403_10002265_pt1 | contig 17556 bp, 15 predicted proteins | sample IncBWC19MmetaG_FD_150863 | JGI IMG/M metagenome (GOLD analysis project Ga0210403, IMG submission 150863) | Forest soil microbial communities from Barre Woods Harvard Forest LTER site, Petersham, Massachusetts, United States - Inc-BW-C-19-M | ecosystem: Environmental > Terrestrial > Soil >... | reverse complement strand
GAGACGATCGACGAGTTGACGTAGCGAATCGATTTCGCGGCGCAAATCCGCGTCGACATTCTCCCCCTCGCGCGACAGATCGAAATAAGCGGCAATATCGCTGTCGCGGCGGATCAAGTCGGCTTCATGCGCGAGTAAATTCTCCAGACGCTTCTTCTCACGCATCACCAATTGAGATTTTTGGGGATTCGACCAGAGATTCGGATCAGCTGCCTGCTTATCGATTTCGGCTAGCCGTGGACGCAGATTGCCCGCGTCAAAGGTACTCCCGAAGTTCGTTCACCTTGGCTTTTAAAGCAGAATATTCATGCTCCAACTCAACGTTCATCTTTACTTTGCCTTTTTGAAAAATGGGAGGCGCATAAACAGCGCCACTACAGAAATTATCGCACAAAAATATGCGAGCCAATCTCCGTGCCGGGTATAGAAAGTGGTTACGTCAGACAATGCGTAGGGTGCCTGCAACGCAGTTCGAATCTTGCGAGGCGCGCTTGCGACCACGCGGCCATAAGGATCGATGGAAGCCGTAACCCCCGTATTCGTATCTCGAAGAAGCCAGCGTTGGTTTTCCATGGCTCGCATTCGCGCCTGCTTTAGGTGCTGGGCGTAGGCGCCACTGTCTCCGTACCAACCGTCATTGGATATATTCACGAATACTTGTGCACCATTGGCGGCGAGTTGCCGGACCTCATCGGGAAAGATTGACTCGTAGCATATGAACACGCCCAATTTCTTGCCGCCGGCGTCCAGTGGATCGCGCGATTTGCCTGCCGAAAAGTCGCCGACTTCTTTGGTAAGTCCTCCAGCAAACGAGAATATGTTTTTGAAAGGAACGTATTCGCCAAACGGTACAAGATGGATTTTGTCGTAGCGGCCAATCAGGTCTCCATTCGGATCTATGAGTGCCGCAGAGTTAAATATCTGCGTCGGCCTGGAAGTGAACGGATTCGCGTTCTTGATTCCAACGCTGCCGGCAAAAATCCAGGCGTGACTTTCGCGGGCAAATCGCGCGAGGGTGTCGCGAAAAGCCGGATCACTGGTATAGAAGGGTGCCGGATTTTCCGGCCAAACGATCAGCTTGGAATCGATAGCAGTCGCGCTCGGCGAGAGGTTCGGAGACCTGCTCAAAGTCAACAAGTCTTGCAGCGTGGTGTCGAAATATTCTTTCGTCCAATCTGCACCTTCCACTACAGGAATGTTCGTCTGCACCAGGGTTGCAACGTGATCCGGGGTAAATGACGGCGCTGGTATAAGACGTCCGGCTTGCAAGACGACAGCCGCACAGACTGCTGCCAGCAGAAGCGTCCTGCGCTTCTCCCGACGAACAAGAACGCTAGCCGCGAATGCGGCATTCACGATCATGATCTCCAGAGATAGGCCATAGACGCCTATGAAGGTGGTAATTCGAGCGAGTGGAATGTTATCCACTTGAGCAATACCGAGAAGATCCCACGGAAACCCAGTGATGCGAGTCCGCGCAAGTTCGACAGCGACCCACACCACAGGCGACAAGAGCAACGCACGTGGATTAAAGGACGCCTTGCCCGCGAGCAGGGTCACCACCAGGCCGAAGGCACCGTGATACAGGCCGAGGTACAAGCAGAAGAGAATAAGAATTCCGACGGCGGCGGGCGTATTTACGCCTCCATACTGGCGCATCGTGCTGAAAATCCAATAGCAACTCCCGGCATACCAAAGAATGCCGCAGACGTATCCCATGACGAACCCTTGCAATGGCGAGGCCGGAAGCAACTTGACGCCTTCAGTAAGTTGCAGCGTGTCGGGCTGGCGCGCATGGGAGAGAGCTATCAATAAAGGCGCCACTGCGACCCAACACAGCACGTAAAGATTTGGAAGTGGGAAAATTACGATCTGAAGAATCGCCGACAGAAGAACTAAAAGCCATGCGCTCTTATGGATGCGTAACACTCAGAGAGGATAACAAACTGCTGGTTAGTGGTTGGTTTGCGATCGGCGGTTTGAGGGCAGTCTCGGATTTGGGCCATCCCGGTCTTTCGCGGCGACGATTGCTCTCGATGAAGATGAACTAAAGGACCTCAATCATTTCTTCTTCGCAAGGCGCTCAAGGACGCCCAACTGTTTCAAATACTCCCGCACCGGACGAGCCGGAGTCCCCCAAAACGCCACGCCCTTCCCACTCAGTACTTTATTGGGCAGGACACCGCCTTGTCCGCCGAGCATGACTCCCTCTTCGATTCGAGCATGTTCCCCGATTCCCACCTGCCCGCCCAGTACAACGTCATCTTCAATCGTGATGCTCCCCGAAAGGCCTGTTTGCGCCGCAATTACAACATCCTCCCCAATCTGGCAGTTGTGGCCGATGTGTACAAGGTTGTCGATCTTCGTGCCTCGGCCAATTCGAGTCGTATCCAGTGCTCCGCGGTCGATCGTGGAATTGGCGCCGATCTCAACGTCATCCTCAATTTCAAGCTTGCCGATCTGCGGAAATTTTTCGTAGCGGCCGGTCGCATCATCACGAACATATCCGAATCCGTCACTGCCTAAAACGGCTCCAGCATGGACGATTACGCGATCTCCGAGCCGAGTGCCAGGATAGATTGTCACGTTGGGATAAAGCACGCAATCACGGCCGACCCGCACGCCTGCACCAACAACGCATCCCGCGCCAATAGACGATCCTTCGCCGATCTCAACATCTTCTCCCATGACGGCGCGAGCCTCGACCGTGACGTCAGGTAGCAACACCGATGAATGCACAACAGCAGTGGAATCGATTCCCCGCTGCCGGCCAGGCTTGCGACGAAGCAGCTTGGCCGCATGAGCAAAAACTAGGCGGGGTTGTTTTGTGATCAATAGGGGCTTGGAATAGGTCTTCTTCGTAACGAAACTACCGGCAATTACAGCGGAAGCCTCAGACTCGAGCGCAAGCCGAAGATTCTTTTCGTCCTCGACAAAAACCAAATCCCCCGCCGAGGCCGACCGAATGCTCGAAATGTTACCCACTTCAATGTTTCCGTCTCCGAGGACCCGAGCTCCGACCGATTCGGCGAGTGCGCTTACTTTCATTGCACCTTTTTATACGTTTGTCCGGCGAAAGAGAAGCCAAGGACTAGAATGTTGCAAGGCACCACAGAGTTCTTGTATGGAAAAGAAGATATTTTGGATCTCATTTACTCTACTCGGATTGGTTGCAGATTTCACGTTGCCGCTTTGGTGGGCGCTGGGGGCAACAATTCCAATTGTGTTTTTTAGCTGGTGGATCGCATACCGCAGCGACTGGTTCTGAATCAGGATAATGGTCTCTACTTCTCTGTCATCCCGACCGAAGTGGAGGGACCTGCTTCTTGTCTCATATTAAGTTCAATATACTGATGGCTGGCCCTCAGGCCTCGTCTTCCAACGCCGATGCACCCATAACCACTGATCGGGATATCGCCGCACATAATCTTCGATAATCTTTGTGAATAGTGCTGTGTTGGCTATGATGTCGGCGTCATCGTCTCCTGTGCGAATCAGCTTAGCCGCGGGATCAAAACGCAAACGGTATCTTCGCAACACCGGGTCCCAGATAGTGAACCCTGGCACAACAGCCGCATCGGTTCGCAACGCGATGCGCGCCAGACCGCTTGCCGTGCAAGCCGGGATACCAAAGAAATCCACAAACACGCCCTGAGGCGGGGTCATGTTGGTGTCCATGAGAATGCCGACAGTCTCTCCAGCTTTCATCGCCGAAAGAAGTCCTCGAATGAAATCGTCTTTATCTACGGTTGAATTGCCATGCATCGTGCGGTAGCGGCGCGCCAGGCGATCAACGTAAACGTTATCCAAAGATCGCATCACGATGTGAAGAGGATGACCGTAGAGCGAGTGCGCAAACGCGGAAAGCTCCCACGCACCAAGATGCGCAGTCAGAAACAACACACCCTTGCCACGCTCTAGGGCGCGTTCGAAGTTCTCGAATCCGTCATACACCACAATCTTGCTGACATTCTCGACAGTATATTTCGGGAACAGACACAGTTCGGCTAACTGGCGCCCCAGAGAAGTGAACACTCCCCGCAGAATTGTCGCGCGTTGACGGCGGCTTTTTTCCGGAAACGCGAGTTCCAGATTCCGCATTCCCACCCATCGCAAGCGCACATGCAGCACGTAAACTACCCATGCCAAGGCGATTCCCAACATTCTTGCGAGTGGACGAGGCATCGCACCGATGGTCTTGACAATCAACCAGACCAGCGCGTACTCGAATCGCTGACGCATTCCCCAGGGAGATGAGCGGCAAGGGACTTCGCCGACCGTATTGAGTGTAACCAGTTATTAGTCTTCCTGAGCGACTGTTCTTCTTCGCGTGCGTAGAAGAACCGAGTCGAAGGATCGCTATTCGATTGACGGACCCGTAAGAATCAGCCTCGCTCCAGGCAATCCCCGACCCAACAGCGCATTACTTACTCGCAGTTTTCGCCCATTTCGCCAGAGTTTGCAAGAATGGATAAGCTCCAGCTGGCGCATCTGCTTTCTCAAGAGAAGTACTGAAGGGCACGACGCTCCCGTAAAATTCCCTGGTGCTGTCCTGATCCTGCTTGATCACGGCTCCATCTAATTCCAACCCGGCAAACACGCCTCGCGCGCGCGAATAGCTGAGCACTTGAGCCCGCATTTTCCAATCCGTATCCGCAGTCGCGGCTCGGCCAACGGGGCCGGCTGCAACGCTCGCATCTGCGCCAAGCTTAAATTTGCTGGAAAGCAGATTGTTCATGCCCTCCCGGTTCATGATCAGCATAACCAAGTCGACAGCTTGACCTCCGATCTGCAGCCCGAAACTGCCGCCCTCTATGGTTAAGAACGCCGGGTCGCTCCAACCATGGGGTGTCCGGCAACTGGCGACCCCTTTGCCGTAGCGCGCGCCGACTACAAATCCTGCTTTTAGCATTGAGGGAACAACCGCCACGCATTCGGCGGACCCCAAAACATCTTCGGGAATGCCCCGATCCGGAGTCTTTTGGATTTCATCCAGCACTGTGGCTGCAGCCTGGATTCGGTCTCCAGCCTTAGTTTGGTCATCGTCGGCGGCAAAAGCCACGGCCGCCGCCATACACAACACAACGCCCAACAACGCAACTCTGCTCATCACTCCACTCCTCTTTCCTGGGAATTCAGGGCCCACAGACGAACATTCGCCCAACTAAATTGAGTGCCCTGATTTTAGAGGATTAACCCGAAAGAAACTGAAGAGTTGTCACAAAACAAACGGATGTGTTGCCTACCTAGGCACCGCACAAAAAATCGGGGCCAGAAATGGTGACCCTAAATCTCCATTCCCAACCCCGTCTCCCAGGTTCTGTGGTAGGTGAAGGCAGTATGCGTGAGGGGAAAAAACGCGACAAGATTACCATGGGGAATTGACCCGAAGTAACTGGTTGGGGGTAAACATCGGAGCAGGCTTTGATATCTCAAAGCAGCTTCCCACCTACGGTGGACGCAGCACCAGCTTCCCGTTATCATTTCTTCTACGTGGTCGGAGAGACGATATCGCATTACCGCATTCTTAGCCGTCTAGGTAGCGGTGGCATGGGCGTAGTTTACGAGGCTGAGGATGTTACTCTCGGCCGTCGGGTCGCGCTGAAATTCCTGCCCCCGGAACTTTCTGCCGATACAGCCGCTCTTGATCGTTTCATGCTGGAAGCGCGCGCCGCATCCGCGCTCAATCACCCGAACATTTGCACGATCTACGCAGTCGAGAATGCCGACGGCCAATCCTTCATTGCCATGGAGCTACTCGACGGCCAGAGTCTCGACGCCATCCTGGCTGGCGGGCCTATGCCGCTCGATCGGGTGCTCGAAATCAGCACTCAGCTTGCGGACGCGCTTGACGCGGCTCATGCCAAAGGCATTGTTCACCGCGACATCAAGCCAGCAAATGTATTTCTAACTCCGCGTGGTGCAGCTAAAATTCTGGATTTTGGGCTCGCCAAATTAACGCAAGGTTCGCACGACGTCGCCGACATGGCGACTCTGGGTCATCCCGGTACCGCTCAACTGACCAGCCCTGGCAGCACCGTGGGCACGATCGCTTATATGTCGCCGGAGCAGGCTCGTGGCGAGACCCTGGACCCCCGCACCGACGTTTTTTCCCTAGGAATCGTGATCTATCAAATGGCGACCGGACGTCTTCCATTTCAAGGAAAGACTTCAGCCGTAATCTTCAACGCGATTCTGGAACGCGAGCCGGTTCCTGCGGTTGAAATTAATCCGGCCCTTCCCTCCAAGTTTCAGGAAATCATTGGTAAAACACTTGAGAAGGATCGCGAGTTGCGCTACCAATCCGCCGCCGATCTTCGCGGAGATCTCAAGCGTTTAAAGCGTGACACAGGCTCGGGTCGCGGTCTTGCGACTTCAGGCTCTCGCGTGGAAATCGCGGCAGCTTCGACCTCGTCCACGATCAAATCGCCGAGTAGTTCCAGAATAGTTACGGCTGTCCGCGGAAACAAACTCGGCGCGAGCATTACAACCCTCATTGCACTTGTGCTAATCGCTGCCGCCGCATACGGAATTTATTCATTTCTTTCTCGCGGCCGCGTGGCGCCTTTTGAAAATGTTTCCGTCAAGAAGATCACGGACAACGGCAAAGCTTCGCTCGCTGCCATCTCTCCCGACGGCAAGTACATCCTGAACGTGAAGGACGACAACGGTCAGGAAAGCTTGCTGCTGCGCAATGTCCCCACCGACAGCAACACCGAAGTCGTACCACCAGCACTTGTGCACTACAAGGGACTGCGTTTTTCGCCTGACGGCAATTATTTATATTTCATCCGGAGCGAAGCCGGCAGCGACGCTTTGGAATATCTCTACCGCGCCCCGGTTCTCGGAGGAACGCCGCAAAAACTCGTAACTGATATTGACTCGAACATTACCTTTTCACCCGACGGCAGCCACTTTGCGTTCCTCCGCTACAACGATCCTGACGAGGACAAATATCAGCTGATCGTTCAATCCGCTGAAGGTGGAGACGAAAAAGTTTTGAGCTTCGGACCTATGAGTTCGGGAGTCTACGATCCGGCCTGGTCCCCTGACGGCAAGGTCATCATTGCTGGCATCCGTCAGCCGGAGGGTGCCGTCTCCGGTCTTATCTTGATCGACGCGAAAACCGGCCAACCAAAACTATTCTTCAAAGCAAGCTTCGGAATTCTTAGCGATCCGGCGTGGATGCCCGACGGCCGGGGTGTACTCGTTTTGTTGCGCGATCAGACTTCTAACTTCACCTTGAATCAAATCGCGTTCATTTCCTATCCTGGTGCGAAATCTCGGTTGATTACACGAGACATCAACAATTATTCGGATCTCAGTGTCGCCTCCGACGGGCATTCTTTAGCTACGGTTCTGAAGCAGAGCCGATGGGATCTGTTCACAACCCCATCCGCGACACCGAATAGCGGTCATGCCCAACAAGTAACTTCCGGAAAGCCCGCCGGAAATTTTGCCTGGACAGCCGACGGACAACTGCTGATTTCCCAGGGCCTCGCCCTTACCCTTTTTAATCCCGCTTCGGGCTCGAAGACTGAGTTAATTTCGGCGAGCCATGGCGACGGGTTGGCTGCTGAACCATCGGCGTGTGCGAATGGTCGATACATTGTTTTTACGCTCGCGGGACGCGGTGGCAAGCGGTCGCAAGACATCGCCCGGATGGACGCCGGAGGCGGAAATTTAAAAGAGATCACCGAAGGCAAGTTGGACACGTCCCCTATCTGTTCTCCCGATGGACAGTGGGTCTTCTACATTGACCAGTCGAATGGAAGCAAATTATTTAAGGTGCCGCTTGATGGCGGATCACCGCAGCGCGTTTCCGACCAACTCGTCGCGACTCGCTTCGATGTTTCTCCTGACGGCAAAGTCGCGGCGTTCGGAACCTTTGATCACCTTGGCGATCACAAAGCAAAACTGGCACTGGTAGCCACAGATTCGGGCAAGACAACCAATTTGTCGGTTTTCGAGCATCTGCCACAAGGCAGCATTCAGTACTCTCGCGACGGAAAATCTGTCATTTATCCCGTTCGCGAGAACGGTGTCGATAATTTGTGGGAACAACCATTAGATGGCTCTCCAGGCAAACACATCACCAGTTTCGATTCCGAACAGATCGGCGACAGCTTCGGATGGTCCCTCGATGGCAGCAAACTAGCGCTGATCCGCGGCCATGTCGATTCTGACGTAGTCCTGATCCGCGATTCCCAACCTTGATTATTTCCTCAAAAAACTAGGCGGCCCGCAGGCCGCCCTTTTACTGAATTCTAGTCTTGTGATTTATGCGGCCTTTACATTCTCGGCCTGCCACCCCTTGGGGCCCTTGACCACATCAAACTGTACTTGCTGCCCCTCTTGCAGGCTGCGGAATCCGCCCGCTTGAATGGCTGAGAAATGCACGAATACGTCTTCACCGCTCTGGCGGCTGATGAATCCATATCCTTTGGCGTCGTTAAACCACTTTACTGTTCCTGTTTCCATAACTTTACTTGGTTCCTTTAATTGAATGTGGCGCTGAAGCTCAGGGGAGTTCTGCAGGCAGGTCACGCTACGGAGCGGGGTATCTGGGGACTGCAAAATTGCAAAGCTTAAACGCAGGGGGATTGTATCCGAGCACTTTGGTAAAGGCTATGAAATTCTCGCCAGCATCTTCGATGCACCTTGTTTTCAATGACTTGCAACGAACTCCGGCCTGGCACGAAAGTCGTATTGTAAAGATTGCATGTCCGACGCATCATACTTCTGTGCTGTCTCGTGGCTCAAGACTGGTCGGATTGATTCTTCTCAGCGTCTTTGTGCAACTCGACACACAAACATTATTGGCACAGCCCACCCCGCAGACAGTGCGCAGCGCATGCCATGGGCACAGCAACAAATCTCATTGCCCTCGATCATCAAATCACGAATGCTGTGGCGCTCGGCACAAGTCCGAAGCCTTGCCAGAATACCCGTCCAATTCTTTCGCCCCGCAACAGCCTTCACAAAACTCGTTCCAAATGCCACCCGTTGCCGACGGTCATGAAACTTTGTTTTTTCCGCTCATGGCTTCGTCCGTCCCTCCGCCCACGAATTCCCCTCTGCGTATCTAGCGCGACACAGTAATCACAGCCGCCATAGGAACTGTAACCGCGGCCAACAATCACTGTTTTTCTTTTGATCAAAGATATGCATGGAGGCGAAGAGTGCGAACAATATTTCTATTACTTGCGGCCACCGCAATGGTGGCCCTGCCGCTAATCTCCCAAGAATCTTCTGGGCAAATGCAAATGACCGGCGGCAGCAATATGGAAAGCATGCCGGGAATGCAGATGGGGCCAATGTCGGAATCGCCGGATAAGAACCAGATGACGATGCCATCGGATTCCTTCATCGAATTTCTGCAATCCCACTCAACTTCCGGCACAGATGCCGAGCCCAACTCAACCCCGTCCCAAATGCTGATGACGAGTCGGGGTAATTGGACCTTCATGCTGCACGGTGTTGCCTTCCTGAATTACATCCAACAAACCGGACCTCGCGGTGCCGACAAGCTCTTCTCGACCAATTGGATTATGCCCATGGCTGAACGAAAAGTTGGTCCAGGCACCCTGACCTTGCGGACAATGCTCAGCTTAGAACCCGCAACCATTTCAGAACGCCGCTATCCCGAACTATTTCAGGTCGGCGAAACCGCTTATGGACGCCCTCTCACCGACGCCCAGCATCCCCACAACTTTTTTATGGAACTTGCAGCGTCCTACGAATACATGGCCGGCGAGAACACAATGCTCTGCTTTTATGCGGCTCCGGTCGGAGATCCCGCAATGGGGCCGGCCGCATTTCCTCACCGTGCTTCGGCAGCCGAAAATCCCATCGGACCGCTCGGTCATCATTTCGAAGATTCGACACACATCGCCGATGACGTGATAACGGCCGGGATAACGCACGGAATGGTCAGGTTGGAAGCATCAGGATTCCACGGTCGCGAGCCCGACGAATTCCGCTGGGATATAGACTCCGGAAAAATCGATTCCTGGTCCACGCGCGTGACAGTTAACCCAGGACAAAACTGGAGTGCTCAATACTCCATAGCCCAGCTTCACAGTCCCGAAGCCTTCGTGCCGGCAGAAGACATTCGCCGCCTGACTGCGTCCGTAATCTACAACCGCCCTCTTCGCAATGGCAACTGGGCGACAACGCTCATCTGGGGAAGAAACCAAAGTCTCATGAATGGAGACGTCGGCAACGCATATCTAACCGAGTCGACGGTTCAATTCTTCCGTAGGAATTTTGCATGGACTCGAATCGAAAACGTGGATCGCACTAATGAGTTATTGCTTGGTGATAACCCTATACCTGTGAACTTTACCGAGAGATATATCGGGCGAATCCAAGCTTATACCCTTGGATATGACCGCGATATCGGAAACATCCCACATCTTTCCACCGCACTTGGCGCCCAGGTAACTTGGTACGGAGTTCCGCAGATACTTCAACCACTCTACAATCCGCATCCAGCGGGAGTCGTAGTGTTCCTTCGAGTCCGCGCTTATTAACATTCGGCGCAGCGATCCCTGGAGAACTCGGTATTGTTCTTAGCCGCTACAGCAAATCTTCTTGCATTTATGGGCCCAAATTCCTCGGAAAAAGTCGCCCCCCGACGCTGAGAACCGAGAACCGCCAACTGGCAACTGAGTCAAACTGGTAGGTGAGCAGGCAGCGCTTACCCGTTCCAGCTCAAACTAAACATTACCAAGCGTAGGGACCACCGCCCCCAGCCTGCCCTGAGCGTAGCCGAAGGGGCTGTCCAGCCGAACAAACGCTCGAAATCGAAGCCCACGCTTTACAATTAGAACAACCCAATGGAACTCGCCCGCATTGCAGCCTTGCTTGAGCCATTTCTGCGCGACTCCTCCGGAGGCACCGAAGTTGAATTGTCGCAGCAGCAATTGTCGAGTATGTCGATCTACATAGATGTGTTACTGAAATGGAATGCGAAAATCAACCTCACGGCTATAAGGGATCCGGATGAAATTGTGACCCGGCATTTTGGGGAATCGCTTTTCGCGGCGCGGCACATTTTTCCCCAAGCTTCAATTAATGCGAACGTCATCGACGTCGGTTCCGGAGCAGGATTTCCGGGACTTCCAATCAAACTGTGGGCGCAAAATATCGAACTCACCCTAATCGAATCGAATAACAAGAAGGCGACTTTTCTGCGTGAAGTAATTCGTTTGCTTGCGCTGGGCGACGCGGAGGTGTTTACAGCAAGGGCGGAAGCCTTCTGCGGACTTGGCGACGTAGTCACCTTGCGGGCGGTCGAGCGATTCGAAACCGTCCTCCCGACAGCGTTCAACCTAGTCAAACCAGGGGGAACGCTCTCTCTCTTAATCGGCGAGGACCAAATACCAGGCGCACAAGACGCGGGCCCATTCGTCCGATGGCATGCGCCAGTTCCTCTGCCGAATTCACAAAAGCGTATCCTGCTCCTCGGAACAACGAACCAGTCAAGCTAATCATTGACTTAGCAAACAGGTGGAACAACAATGCCATAGATTCCGCATAACGGGCCATACTCTTTGCATTTCAGCAACAAAAGTGGTCCGAGACGATTGCAGTCACGAATGTTCCACGTGGAACATTCGGTTTCGAACCCGCTGCTGTTCTCGGGATCTAAGACAGTGATGCAATGTTCCACGTGGAACATTTTGTTCCAGAAAGTACGGCATGCCCTAAATATCAATCTGCACCGAAATGCGGCATTGCCAAGTCCGCTCCGTTTCGCATATCTTGCTTCTAACTCTCGATTCTCTAAAAAACCTAAATGGGACGCGTAATCGCCGTCGCCAATCAAAAGGGCGGAGTGGGCAAAACAACCACCGCCATCAACCTTGCCTCGTCCTTTGCCGCCGCAGAGGTAAAGACGCTGCTGATCGATTGCGATCCTCAGGCCAATGCGACCAGCGGCCTCGGATTTGCCAAAGATCCGGAGCGCCTAAGCACTTACCATTTACTGATGGGTGAAGCGAAGGCGGAAGAGGCCTTGAAAGAAACGCAGCTCAGGCATTTATCAATTGTTCCTGGGCATAAGAATCTCATCGGGGCAAACCTTGAGCTAGTCGATGCTGAAAGGCGCGAGTTTCGGCTCCGCGACGCTATTCAACCCCTCCAAGAGCGCTTTGAATTTATTGTGCTCGATTGCCCTCCCGCGCTGGACCTGCTTACGTTAAACAGTCTGACTGCGGCGACCTCCGTGCTTATTCCGATGCAGGCCGAGTATTTCGCTCTAGAAGGTGTTTCTGAATTGTTGGACACTATCGAGCGGATTCGCGCCAGCCTCAATCCGGATTTGACAATTGAAGGCGTTGTCCTGACGATGTTCGACGATCGCACCAATTTGGCTCAACAAGTAACTGAAGAGCTGATGAAGTATTTCGGCGACAAGTTGTGTAAGACGACCATTCCGCGCAACGTTCGCCTGGCGGAAGCACCGAGTCACGGCAAGCCTGTCCTTCTTTACGATGTTCGGTCGAAGGGAGCCGAGAGCTATATCGAACTGGCGACGGAGATTTTAGGTCATTATTTACCCGCGACAAGAAGCGACGTTGCGGAGACGACCGAACAGGAAAAACAAGTTGTGAACGCGCCACGCTGGAAGCGATGGAAGGAACGGAACAAGCTGATCACGATCAATATCGCGGATCGGTGACCAGCTGGCCCCGCCGGGCCGAGCAAGGTGAAAATCGTCTTGGAGAGAAAAAGATGACAACTGCAGAAAAGATTGCGCTCGACAACGATAAGTCAGCGCCCGAAAAAAGTTCAGACAAGCGCCGCGCTCTTGGACGCGGCCTTGATTCGTTGCTCCCGGGAAAGCCTCGCGTGGTTGTGTCGATGCCTGCGGCCACTCCTGCGGTGGAAGAAAACGTGGAACGCGGTGCCGTTCTCGCCGAAGTCCAGGCGACTCGAAGACCTGGCGGCGACGAAGTAGTCCAGATTCCACTCGATGAAATTGATGAAAACCCGTACCAAACCCGCCAGCAGTTTGACGAAGATGCACTCGAAGAGCTGGCTCAATCGATCCGCACCAACGGATTGATCCAACCGATTGTCGTCAGGCCCGGAGTTTCAGGTCGCTACATTCTGGTTATTGGCGAGCGGCGATGCCTGGCTTCCAAGCTGGCTGGGATAGGCACCGTCCCGGCCATCGTGCGAACCGTCTCCGAGCAGCAAGCCGCGGAAATGACGATTGTTGAAAACCTGCTGCGCCGGGATCTCAATTGTCTGGAGCAAGCCAACGCCTTTGCAAGATTAAGCCGCGACTTCGGGTTGACCCAGGAACAGATAGGCCAGCGCACAGGCGTGGCTCGCGAATCGGTTTCGAATTACATGCGCATCTTGCGGCTTCCGGAAAGTGTGCAGCAACATCTTGCCGCTGGACGGTTGGGATTCAGCGAAGCCCGGGTTCTGTTGCAGCTTTCGGATCCGGTACAAATAGAGAGTATCGGTAACGACGCTGCCCGGAATAATTTCACCGTGAACTTCCTAAAACAATTGGTCGACAATGCCATTCTTTTAAACGAGGGAAAGCATCCCGAACCCGTGCCGGCACGCCCGGTTGATCCAAATGTTCGCGCGGCTCAATCCGAATTGGAAAAAATATTGGGTGTGCGCGTAAAGATCCACGACCGCAAAGGCAAAGGCAGGATCGTAATTCAGTATTCAACGCTGGACGATTTTGATCGCGTGCTGGATATGCTGAAGGGGAGCAGCTAAGGCGTTGTTGGTCGTTCGTCGTTGGCCCCGCGAATTCAAATCGTTAAGAATCGAAGTAGTTACTCAGTGGGACGAACCGATTGGTTTCTTTGCTCTCTGACGTTGAGTCAGAGGTTTTTGAGGTCGAAGTGGGAGAAGCGACGAATCCCGAAGAAAAAGTGCTGCGGTCGGTTGCGATGCAGCTCATGAATGAACCTCAAGTCACGATTGATGACAAGAAACTCCGAATTAAGAGAGTCGGCGGCGGGCGCTTGCGGATGGTTCAGTTCACGCTGAACGGCCGGCAATTTGAAGCCATCGAACAGAACAGGGACAAGCTGAGCCGATGGGGACAACTTGCGAGGGAGAAGCATCAGGTCGTACAGTTTCGTGACGTAGAGACGCACAAGTATGTGGCCGTCGCTGTGGACGGCGAGATCACAGAGTATGGACGGGGTTGAGGCTCAATGCGATTGAAGCGGGAGGGCACGCTTTTCTGACTGCCTTGCGGACAAGAGTGTCCGTGCCACATTTCAAACACGATGACGGAAACTGCTAGAGGAATGAGCTCTCCGGAAAAGACCTTGCAGGCTCGACGCTTTGTGGTTCGCGGAAGGGTTCAAGGTGTGGGTTTTCGCTGGTTCGTCGAGCGCGAAGCGAAAACGTTGGGCATTGCGGGATGGGTACGCAATAGTCCAGACTCAAGCGTGGAGGTCCTAGCTATGGGAACACGAGATCAGTTGTCAGGACTGCGATCCCGTTTACAGCAGGGTCCGCGAGCGGCACGAGTGGATAATGTTGAAGAGTCCGGAGCTAAGCCGGTGTCTGGACTGACTAATTTTCGAATTGAAGGAGCCTGGTAATGTCAACGAATCCCCTGCCGATCAGGGCAGCCATCAATTGTGAACCGCTGAAGGCGCTCATCCGCGAAGTCCCGAATTTTCCCAAGGCCGGCATTCTGTTCTACGACATCACAACGCTCCTCAAAGACAAGCGCGGTTTCGCAGAGCTGATCGACGCGCTGGCGGAGCATTACATTGATAAAGAAATCGACTTGGTTCTCGGGATGGAAGCGCGCGGATTCATCTTTGGTCCAGCCCTCGCCTATCGCCTGAATGCCGGTTTTGTTCCCGTACGAAAACCCGGAAAGCTTCCGGCTGCGACGACGAAGTACGACTACGCCCTGGAGTATGGAACAAACACTCTCGAAATTCACAAAGATGCCATCAAGAAAGGTGAGCGCGTGATTATCGTCGACGACTTGCTGGCTACGGGCGGCACGGCCGAGGCGACCACGCATCTGGCATCGTCGCTAGGTGCGGAAATCTGCGGCTTGGGATTCGTGGTCGAATTAGATTTCCTCAAAGGCCGCGAGAAGTTGAAAGGTTACGACGTCTTCTCGCTTCTGCACTATGAAAAGTGATGAAGTTCTTGCCTGTGTGGGGCGGACACTCTCTTCGGCAAGCTCAGGGCAGACTTTGTCCGCTGCCTTTGATTTCGTAGTCGGCTGGAAGAAGATCAAGATCAAGCCCAAAGGCGACGGACAAGAGTGTCCGTCCCACACAAGCCTCGTTCACTCGGACATTTTCAAAGATGCTTGCTTGGGAATATAGCTTTTTCGCTTAAACCAATCTTCCATCGCATCTTTCAATTGGTCCAAAGGGACGTTTGTGCCGATCTCCATTACTCCATCGGCGACGGGAAGGGTGTCGTCGAAGACTGAGGCGTTTGTGAAGCTACGCATGGAGAAGTTGTCCAGCCACTTTATCGGACAGGGGCGGCGCTGGCCATTGTCTTCGTACTCCACGCGGATCCTTCGTGCGAACATTTACCGATTTAACCACAGAGGCAACACAAGTTCGATCTCGACCATGATGGACCTGTCCATACAGTAGTTCCTGTATATTTCACAGGGACAAAGCTGGGTATTCTCTAGTTTTCTTGTGAGATTGTTGTTGAAACTGTGACTTTAGGTGAGTTTGGCCATTTCTCGGGCGTTTGCTAAACCTGAGCCCGAAATCGGCTTTTCGTCCTCCCTCACAGCTTTTTAACGCTCTCCTCCAGTCCTCGCGTAATAGCCTCCGGTTCCATTGTCGGGTCGATGACAATCGCCGGGCCTATTTTCACGCGAATCTGTCCAGGCCGGGCAAACTTTTTGCCAACTTGCTTGAGCTCCAACAGCCCGTACAAGCGCATAGGAACGACCGGGATTCTGAGATTCTTTGCGAGTAGTCCGATGCCTGCGCGAAAGGGTTGCAGATTGCCGTCCGTGGTATGCCGCCCTTCCGGAAAAACCAATATGCTGTAGCCGTGATCGGCGGACTCGCCAGCGTAGACAAAACTCTCTCGAAAACCTGCATGACGAGGCAGAGGGAACAAATTGAACAGGGAGACAGCCAGGAACCACTTCACACGATCGTAGATCCCGCCCCAAACGTTCCGGTCGGGCCGAGGAGACCGCAACGCTTCGAGTGTCTCGCCCGCAGTCGCGATGGCGAGCCGGCTTCCCAGACGTTTCGGCAATGCCGCGATCACAAGGCCGAAATCCACATCTGAGACGTGATTGCAGATAACCAAAGCCGGACGCTTCAAGCCAGAAAGATTTTCTCTTCCTTCAACGTGGGGCCGTCCCAGAAGAAACACGGCAGGGCGCAGCAGTAAAAGCTGTGCAAGCGAGCGGATCCACGTGACTGGCCAGCGTTGGACCCAGGCGGGGTAATGATAAGTCGTGAGCGACAGAGATTCTCCCTGCAGCATCCGCTCCAGATCGCCCACGGTACTCACCGACTCCAGACTGTCTTCGTCAAGATCCATTTGATATCGGTCTTCGAGCGCCCCAAGCAGCTCCACTCGATCCAGCGAACTAAGGTTGAGGTCGGCTTCGAGGCTGGAGCTAGCAGATAGATTGGCAGGAGAGCGCCCGGTGATCCGCTCAATCAGTTCTGAGAGCGGAGTAGTCGAAGATTGGACAGAGCCGCGAAGTGTGCCGGACAACACCTGCGCTTGGATTACGTTTCTGCGAGGTTTCTGCGTCGATGTGCGGGGGAAGTCTTCCTCCGGCCACAAGTGCCAGAGCCGGATGTGTTGATATTCTGCAAGCGATTCGTTCGCACGGTTGACGGCCGCAGCGGCATCTTGACTTCTGTCGCGCAGGATAAGAACCGCGCAAGGCTCAGCGTTTCCGTTGCTCGGAAGCGGCACGACAACGCAATCTTTTATTACTGGTTGGCGGCGAAGAGCCGCTTCGAGGTCCTCGGGGTAAACTTTCATGCCGCCGGGCGTGACGATTACATCTTTAATTCGTCCTTTGAAATAAAGATTGCCGGCAGAGTCGAGTTCTCCAATGTCGCCGGTTCTGTACCAACCCTGCTCACCCGCGATTGGCTGCGATCCCCGGCCAGTCCAGTAAGTGGTTGCGACGCCTTTGCTCCGAACAAGAATTTCTCCATCGGGTGCAAGCTTGACTTCGCGTCCCGCGAGAACTTTTCCTATCGATCCTTTGCCAAGTCGGAACGGGTGATTGACGCTCACCAGAGATGTGGTCTCGGTGAGACCATAACCCTGGATCACGGCATAGCCAAGACGATCCCAGAAATCTTCGGTTTCGCTGTCGAGTGCTGCGCCGCCTGAAATGAAGGCCCAAAATTTCCATCCGAATTGCTTGCGGATCTTGCGAAACATCAACCATCGCACCAGGAAGTGCCTTCCCTTTGCGGTCTGAAAACGTCTCTTAAATTTTTCGAGATTGCTTTCCGCGTCGAGATCGCGCTCGATTTTTTCTTTCAACGATTGCAGCATGCGAGGAACGGCAACGAGCACTGAGAC
>Ga0210403_10002264_pt1 | contig 17556 bp, 18 predicted proteins | sample IncBWC19MmetaG_FD_150863 | JGI IMG/M metagenome (GOLD analysis project Ga0210403, IMG submission 150863) | Forest soil microbial communities from Barre Woods Harvard Forest LTER site, Petersham, Massachusetts, United States - Inc-BW-C-19-M | ecosystem: Environmental > Terrestrial > Soil >... | reverse complement strand
AAAGTTGCGCGCAGCCTTTTGAACCGGCTACGCTTCGTGACACAAGACCCACAACGGAAGTCGGGCATCCGATTTTGCTGTGAAGCACAAACGCAGGCTTCCTGCGATCTTCCTGTGATAGGATCAGCTTGCTCCATAGCGTCGGCACGGGGGGCTTCCCATGAGGCGGCGAGAATTCATCACACTGCTTGGTACAGCAGCCGCGGGGCAATCGCTCCCGTTCATTCGGGTTTCGCATTCCGAGGCTATGCGAAAACGTCCCGTGATAGCTTGGCTGGGGGCCGTGTGGAATTCTGGGATGCCCGACCTCGTGAGGGAGAATACTTTTAGGAGCTTTCTTCGGGGCATGTCGGACCTCGGCTATGTCCGAGATCAAGACTATGACTTCTTGGTCCTAAACAAAATATTCCCTGATCCGGTCCCAGTCTTAGAGGAACTCGTGACCCGGATTAGGCCGGATGTAATTGTGGCGTCAGCAACATGGGAAGCCGTTGCGATTCGTAAGGCTACGTCCAGCATACCTATCGTATGCCCCGCAATGGCCGATGGGGTTCATCTTGGTCTAATAGTCAGTGAGGCCCATCCTGGCGGAAATGTAACCGGCCTTGAGCCCTATCTTGGCGGCCTACCAACGAAGCAGATGGAATTGATCCGGGAGGTTGTGCCGCGCCAAACGTGTTGGCCTGCTAGTGGACATGGCCGACCCAAAGGGTCCGCCTCAACTTTGGGACCTTAGGACGGCATCCCAAGCGTTCGGTCTTGAGGTCGTGACGGTAAACGCGAGTACGTCGGACGAAATACTCGGAGCGCTGGACAATCTGTCGGCCAACAAGGTTGACGCGGTGGTCGTTCTAATGACGGCCCTGTTACTCCAAACGAGCGATAAGATTGCTGCCATGGCGCTTGAGCGGCGTCTACCGACGATTTGCGGCTATCGAGAGCACGTGCTTGTAGGCAGTCTCATAAGCTATGGGGTCGATCTGCGTTGGATTTATCATCGAGCCGCATATTTCGTGGATAGGATACTGAAAGGTGCCAAGCCTGCAGATCTGCCTATCGAATTCCCTACTGGTCTGCTGCTGGCAGTCAACCTTCGGACTGCAAAAGCTCTAGGCGTCACGTTACCGCCATCTCTCCTCGCCCGCGCCGACGAGTTGATCGAGTAGCTGCGGTTTGCTGCGATGTATGAGTCCGTTCCTGGCACAAACCGGACGTGGAGCAATGTCCGACTTGAGTCCGCTTTCGGGGGCAAACCGGAAGTTGGATTTCGGGGCGGTCAGGTCCGTTGAGGGACCCAACTCGGACATCTCCCACTAAGCTTTGCTGATCCAACGGCAGGTGCTTAGTCCGCTGTCTGGAACCCATGCAGCCCCGCACGGGCGGCTACGTGCTCTATGGCGGCGGCCGAATTGAAGGCCAGGCGGCGAAGATCAGCATGGCGACACCGAGGATCGCTATAACGTAACCGAGCGGGGTACTAAGCGCCGAAAACGGATCGTGGGGAGGTTCGGTCATATGCGAGGCGATGGGGGATTGTCCGGCACAACCTGTGCGGCGGGCGCAAGTGAGGTTGTTTGCGATCGCCTTGAGGCCGCTCGTCGTGTGAAAAAGATGTATAATAAATAGGCGTCGATCAAAATTGTGATGGCCAGCACGACATAGGCCCAGGGGCTTTCCATCAAATTCAACTCGATCAACACCCGGGAGAAACCGAATCCCACGACCCACGCATCAAAGCTCATGCATATCCGACGAAACGTCTCGGCATCCAGACGGCGGATGACATAGGCGCCAAGCGGTACTCCAACCGCAACGCAGGGAACAAACACCCACAAGAGATTGCCGCTTTCGGCCGTAAACAGGCCAAGCTGGTAATAGACGATGGAGGTGACGCTCGACTCGGCCACGCGAACCAATGCGAGACCGGCCCGAAACTCGGTTTTGACCAGACCTTGGTTGTTGAACAGGATTGCCAACGGCGGTCCCGAGATGGTGGTGACCGAATACAGGATGCCCAGCGCGGTTCCAAAGGGAAGACCGACCAGCCATGTCGACCGAATTGGTCTCCGCCAACCGGCTGCCTGAACAAGGATGAGGGGCAGAATGAGTGTGAAGGTCCCGAGTTTGATCCAGCCTGGCTGAAGCGAAGTGAGAACCAAGGCTCCGATTCCGATGCCGGGCAGGAGTCCCGTGATGATTGGAAACACCCTTTTCCGTACAGCTGCAACGCCCTTCAGATTGATGAATAGAACGTAGAAGTTGGTGACGACCTCGACCAGGACGACGGCGGGATTCAGGATGCGATTTGTATAGAAAACGAGAGCTATCGGCACGGTGAGCGAGGAAAACCCATAGCCGAGGGCGCCATTTATGAAGGCTGCAAGCAAAGCGATGCCTGCGAGAACGATCACCGCAGTATCAAGAGAAGGCATCGCAGGCTTCTCCGATTGTCGGCAACGGTCGCGCACGGCGCGGCCAAGGCGTTATCCTACCACTCTCAACGTTCTATTTGCAGATTGGAACCCTGCTCACCGGCGTTTTCAAGAACTGTCAGTTCGTACGCCGGATGACCGCATCGGCAGCTCATCCTGGCGCAGAAGATGGCGGGTCCGCCGCAGTCCATGCCGACCGGGCGCTTGCGCTCGATGGCGGATCGGCCTGGGCCTGGGGTCGCAGTGCCTGGGTCAAGGCATATCATGGCCGCGCGAGCGAGGCGCTGGAGGAGTTTCAGATCGCGCGCTCCCTGGCGCCGGCCGATCCGCTGAACTTTCTCTGGTCGGTCGGAATTGCCTCAACCAAATTCCAGAACGGGTGCTACGATGAGTCGATCCGTTGGTATGAGCGCGCGCAGGCGGAAAATCCGGCAAGCACCTGGACCAATCGTTTCCTCGCCGCCACGTACGTGTTAGCGGGACGCGCCGACGAGGGCCGTCGCACGCTCGCCACCTTCATGCGCCATTATCCGGGCTTGACCATTAGCGAGGTGCGCTCGAGTCTTCCTTGGAACGCTTCTTACCTCGACCGCACCAGCGAAGGTCTTGAACAGGCGGGGATGCGGCCTTAAGCGCTCCTGCGCCCGTCCGCTTCGAGGTCAAACCCGGACCTCGGGTGAAAATTTGTTCGCCGTCTTGCTCGTCATGGCTCCACTTTCTCAAGAGTTGGAGCCTCCGGCAAACCCGGGACGGTTCAGACCGCCAACGCCGAATGTGCCTGCTTTACTCTCCGAAGCCGACGTTCAGAGCGCGCTCAGTCAGACTCCTTCAGGGCCATCACCAAACTGAGCACCCAGAAATGATGACTCGGTCAGCAGCGCGTGATGCTGCAGCGTGTTGAGGAAGCCAGTCTCGGGATAGCCGCGCGCCGCCTGCCAGCGCGTAATGACGGCGCGGGTCGACTCGTCGAACCGGCCGCTGACCTTGGTATCGAAGCCGAGAACGGTCAGCCGACGCTGCGCGTCGCGACGCTTTCCCTTGTCGAGGCCTATCTGATCTTCGGTTTCCTGAGTTGCGTCGTCGGCAACGACCGCCGGATCGACGGATGCCAACAAGTCGCGGTCGGCCGTGCTCGGACCGGCTTTGGCAACATTTGCACTGACGAGAAATCCCAAGACTGACAATGCGATGATGAAGACACGCAATGGCTATTCTTCCCTGATTCTTAAAGTCTCTCAGTGATTTCGCTTTGAGAACCGATGTCGGGCAACTGTTATCGGGGTCGCTTGTTCCTTGGCGCGTCTCGAATGTTACACCGCATTGCACTGAGACTACCCAACAAGAGAAGGCAGTTGCGCCCCCGCGTCTAGTTGGATCGACTGCCGGATCCTCACGTTTCCAACTGTGCCGCTAAATTGCTGTTCCTCGGCCTTTAGAACGTCGTGAGACATGGCCAGTTCTATTGTATATGGAACCTCTCAGATCGGATCATCTACTGGTGAAGTGCGCGCACTGCGAAACGTGGCCGATGGCATTCGTCGCGAGAGAAGGTAGTCGCCTCAGCTTCAGATGCCCGAAATGCCGCGCGCAGAAAGTTTACAAACTGGGAGTGGCGGGAACGCTCGTGCCTACGTCAGGTGCCATTTAGCACAGTTCTCGCTTCGCCTTGTCCGTGTCAGACAAGTTGAAGCTCTACCACGCCGTCAACTCGCCCAATTCGCGGCGTGTCCGAATTTTCCTGGCCGAGAAGGGGCTCAAGCCGACGGCCGCCGCACCATCATTCGCAATACTGCTGATCGCGGTGCTGTGGGAATTTGCTCGGCCAACAGTCGGGCAGCCATCCACCCGGATTTCAAGCCAGTCAGAAACCTATCATAGTAGGTAGGTGGTGCCGTGGGCCTGCGATGGGATACGCTGTGCTACTGGAGGAACGGCGATGCAAGATGCAAGACATGCAGGCGTATTTACAAAAGCTGCACATGGACGGGGTGGATTGCGCGTTGATCAGCAAGCTTGCGACCGATCCAAGGAAGAACGAGCTGTTTGATCGGCTCGCCGAGCACCTAGCGATGCTGGCATGAGAGTTGGAACGGGCGATCAAAGCGAAAGGAGATTAGTGGCCTATTTCGCTCCCAGAAGCTTCACATGTACCCGTCGAGTCGCCGCTGCTCGATCCTTGCACCGAAGGCCACTTCCAATACTGTGCAAATGACAAGGACAACGCCGATGCTCAATATGACTATGCGCACCGATACGATCGGCTGTGCGTCAGCAATCGCAGATTCAATGAGAAGAGGCTTAGTCTGAAACTCCATATTGGTGTCAGGCCAGCGATCGTTCAGATTCGACTCCCGCTCTCCGATCGTCATTGTATGCCCCGCTCGAATTAGATCGGCGGGCGTCAGCATGGGTAACGGTGTCGGTTCTTCCACCGGCTGTTGCTGCACCTGTATTACCGAAGGCGGGCGCGGCCGGACCTGCACCACCTGATCCTCATCATGATGATGCCGAACATAGTGATGTTGATGCCTCACGGCGTAGCGACGTCCGCCAGGTGTCGCATCCCAACAGTGGTTAGCGCCATGCCAATAGATATATGAGGTCGAATAGGCATGACGCGCTTCGGATTTGGTCATGCATGAGGCTGCAGAAGCAGCATGCATCGGGGCAAAGACAATTACGACAATTGCGACTGTTCGAAACATTCCAGTTCCTCCATCGCGCCTTCGGTCGTATTCTCAAATCTTCCCTTCTGATCCTGTCAGGGTCCGGCCCTGGCTGCCTCGCTCAGCCAGGGTCTTAGAGAATTTCACGTTGAGAATGTGTTCATTTGCTGGCATGGCGGAGATGATGCCTGCACTGCGCATGGTATTATGTTCCGGTAGCCCTATCTCCGCCTTGGCGTGGCGCGGCCCATAGCCGCCCCGGCGTGAGCTATAGCTGCAGGTGCAGAATTCCAAGTTGGCCGACATCCTTCGGCAACTTCTGTCGCCGTTGCGCCACGATCCTCCACCCGCGTTCCGCCACGTTTCACCTTTTTCCGGCGTCGTCACATGACACGTCAGACGGGTCGGCCACCGCACCACCCTTCATGGTTCTTGCCCGGCTTTCGGCGCTGCGCATGAACAGCTTCGAAATCTCGACGACGAGGCCGTCCGGATGGCGTGCGGTCAGGTTTCGTCCGCCGGTCACGGTGCGGGGTCTGTGGATGATTTCGATGTCGTGGCGATCAAGCCAGGAGGCAAATTCGCCGAGCGTCACCATTTCCGACGCGCGGAGCTGCACTGAACGAAGATCGGAGCTGGCCCGAGCGAGGCGATCCCTCAGAACAGATAAGCAATCTTTATCCGCAGGCAAAAATCTCGTCGGTCGAAAACTTGTTCGAGATCACCTCTGCTCCGTCCGTACCGATCAACAGCATGTCCTGGATATGCCAATGATTTATGTGGGGCTCCATTGCGATCACCATGCCTTCCTCCAGCCGACGCGGATTGTTGCGGGAGATCACCGGCTCCTGCTGATGCCACCAGGCGCCGACACTGTGACCGGCGAGCATCGACTTGTAAGCCATGCCCTTGGCGGCAAAGCGCTCGACGACGAACCGGTAGACGTCGCCTGCGGTCCGCCCCGGCACCAGTTGCTCATTCGCGGCACGATAGATGTCCCGGATCACAGCGTATTCGCTGCGCTGCGCTTCTGACGGCTTGCCGACCACGGCGCAGCGCGACTGGTGACCGGGATATCCTTTCACGTAAGCGACGTAGTCGGTGCGGATCGCGTCGCCTGCGGCAAAAGCGAAGTCGCTCTCACCACCATAGGAGACCGTGTTGCGCGAGGAGTTGAGAATGCCGTGGGTGAATTCCGAGCCGTGGGAGAGGCAATAGGCCATCAGGGCCGCATGAAGGTCGCGCTCGCGCATGCCGGGCCTTACTGTGGGAAAGCAGGCCAGGAACGCATCATCGAGCATGTCCGCCCCGAATTTGAAGCGCTCGAGCTCGGCCTTGGTCTTCACGGCGCGCACGTGATCCATCAGCTCCACACAATCGGCGGCGCGCATCCGCGGCAGCTTGCTACGCAACGCTTCCCAGTCCGCCGCGCTGATGAAATTGGTCTCGAAGCCGACCTTGCCGTCGGCCAGCCCCATCTCGCTGATGCTCTTGGCGAGCCGCTCGATCGGCGGCTCGGTATAGCCTTCGTAGACGTCGAAATGCTCGATGAAGGAATCGCGCTCTGGCAAATCTTTTGCGATCGCGTTGACGACGATGCGCGGCTCGCCCTTGCGCGGCCAGACCAGGTAGACCCCGCGCGGCGAATCGGCCAGATCGAGATGCCGCGCCAAGGTGCCTGGATAGGCGAAGCCTGCAAGATAAGTGAAATTGATGCCGGCGCGGGCGACGATGGCGTCGAGTCCCTGCGCATCCATTTCCCGCTCGAGCCGGGCGATCTGTACGAAATCCTTGACGGCGGCTTTCATCTGACGACTCCTCTGCCTGTTTTTGGAACACGAGTCCGAGACGGGCGACGACGAACAAGAATGCCGCTCCCGGCACGACACGGATTTGATTCAATGCGGCTCGACAAGTCTGAGAAAGCGCTGGGTGCGTTCCTGCGTCGGGCGATCCAGGACCTGTTCTGGTGTCCCCTGCTCGACCACCTGCCCCTCATCCATGAAGATCACGCGGTCGGCGACCTCGCGCGCGAACCGCACCTCGTGGGTGACGATCATCATCGTCATGCCGGCCTCGGCGAGCCGACGAATGGCGGCGAGCACCTCACCGACCAATTCCGGATCGAGCGCAGACGTCGGCTCGTCGAACAGCATCAGCCGCGGTGAGATGGCGAGCGCGCGTGCGATTGCGACGCGCTGCTGCTGGCCGCCGGACAGCCGATGCGGGAGATGATCGGAATGCGCCGACAGGCCCACCGCGCTCAGCAGGCTCATGCCGAGTGCGCGCATCTTCTCGCTCGGCTCGCCATAGACCCGGATCGGCGCCTCGATGACGTTCTCAAGCGCGGTCAGATGATCGAACAGGTTGAAGTGCTGGAACACCATGCCGATCCGCGCCTCGGCACGCGCTTTCGCGAGATTGCGCGTCGGCATAAGGCCGCCGCCCGGCCCCTTGGCATAGCCGACATATTTGCCGTCGACGGTGATCTCACCCCAGTCGAGCTGCTCCAGATGATTGACCATCCGCAGCAGCGTGCTCTTGCCTGAGCCGCTCGGCCCCATCAGCACCACGACCTCGCCGCGCTGGATGCTGAGATCGATGCCGCGCAGGATTTCGCGATCGCCATAGGATTTCTGCACATTCTGCAACACGACGAACGGCAAGCCCTGGGCGGCCGCCCCGGACGGTCCCGACTTGATGGTGTCCGTCCACGCGGTCGGCGACGCGGGTGGCAGCGTGACGGCTTTGGACTTGCGCTCGCCATCCGTGCTGAAATTGCGTTCGAGATAGAACTGCACGATCGCGACCGCGCTGGTCAGCACGAGATAGATGATGCCGGCGGCCGCGAACACCGTGAAGAACTTGAAGTTCTGGCCGACGATCTGCTGCGCACGGAACGTCAGCTCGTTGACGAAGATCACCGAGGCGATCGACGTGCCCTTGATCAGGGAGATCACCTGGTTGGCCATCGCCGGCAAGATCGCGCGCATCGCCTGCGGCAGGATGATGCGGCGCATGGTAAGCATGGGCCCCATGCCGAAGGACGCCGCCGCCAGCGCCTGCTTGCGATCAACCGAGAGAATGCCGCCACGGATGATCTCGCCGCAGAACGCGGCCTCGTTCAGCGTGAAGCCGAGCACCGCGGTGGTGAAACTGTCGAGCCGGATGCCGACTGCCGGCAACGCATCGTACAGAAAGACGAGTTGCAGGATCAGCGGCGTGCCGCGCATGAACCAGATGTAGAGCCAGCCAGCCCCGCGCACTGGTGCGATGGGTGACAGCCGCATCAGCGCGAGGCCGAGACCGAGAATGAGGCCGCCGAACATCGCCAGTGCCGCGATCTTCAGCGCGGTCACCGCGCCGTCGAGCAGGAACGACGAAAAGACGTAAGTCAGCACCTCCATTACCGGCTCGGGAAGCAGCTTGGCATGAAAGCCGACGCCCGCGGCGACCAGCGCGACCAGAACGGCCAATCCGCCCAAGGCGGCGGGACCGGAGACCAGCTTCTTCTCGACCGCCGCCGCCTCGCTCATCGTGCTCATCCGCACAGCGTGACGGTTGCGTGCGCGACGGCCCGTGCTGCGGTCACCAGATCGAACAGAAACACCCGCTCATCCGCCGTCGGCCATTCGCGATAGATGCGGATGTCGCCGGGACCATATTGCACAGTCGGGATGGCGAGGCTCGCGATGATGTTTCCATCGCCAACATTGCCGAGCCGGCCCCAACCGCCGACCGAGGCCGGCGTCCCCGAAGCGCGCGTCTGGCCTTCGGCCAGCGTCGTCACCAGCGCATGATCCGATGGACATGACATCGGGTCCTGGCACCAGCCGTTCTCCGTGCCCTTGGCCGGCAATTCGAAGGAATAGTTGAACGCGGGATGGTCGCGTTTGATGCCTTCGAGCAGCCGCGTCAGATCCTCCGTCACGCTTTGCAGCGTCTGTCCGGGCACGGTGCGGAATTGCAGCAGGAGTTCGGCCTGCCGGCTGTGCAGGCCGGTCAGGTTCTTTTGGTAGTAGTGCTCCTTGTGGAACGTATCGAAGGTGTGGGTCGGAAAGCCTGGCAGTTCCGGATGCGGCGTGAACGTCATCCAGCTTCCTTCCGGGATCGGATCGAGGCTCGGCCCGATCCGGCGGATCACGTCGCACAGCTGTTCGATCGGATTCCAGTACTGCGCCTTGGCTTCGGCGCTGTAGCGGAAGAACAGTTCCGGCGCCTCCACCCTGATCCTCACCATGACAATGCCGACGCAGACATTGGCGATGGTGTTGTTAGAATGCTCCATGTTGATGCAGAGATCAGCGCGGACCCCACTCTTCAACAACGCCCGGGTGCCGGCGCCGCCGAGCTTATGCGCGACCACAGGGCACAGCAGCACGTCGCCCTTCAGCTTTGTGCCGGACTTGAGCACCGCCTCCAGGCCGCAGAATGCCGCCGCGAGGCCGCCCTTATCGTCATGGGCGCCCATGCCCCAGATCCAGCCATCCTCGAACTTGGCGCCGTAAGGATCGACCGACCATCCGGGCATCTCGACGCCCGGATCCATGTGCCCGTTGAGCATCAAAGACGGCCTGCCACCGGTGCCGGAGAGCCTGCCGACTGGCTGCCGGCTCTTGGATGCCGGATCGAACGGATGCGGTACCTCCATCATGGTCACGTCGAGACCGATGTCGGCCATCCGCTCCGCCAGATGATCGGCGATCGCCTGCTCCTCGAACGCGGAGCTGGGAATGCGCAAAAGCGCCTGCTCGATCTCCAGCACGCGCGTGGGATCGACGTGTTTCTGCACGGTCGTCAGCTCAGCCATCATCTTGTTCTTCCGGTAAAATCACACATACGACCGACGCAGCCCGCTCACTCGGTCAACATCGTCGGATCGGTCGTGAGACTGTAGTCAACGTGGTATTTCTCGTAGATCGCCTTTTCGGTGCCATTGGCCCTGATCGCCATCAGGCCATCCTTGATCGCCTTCACGAGATCCGAATTGCCTTTGGCGATGCCGACCGAGATCTTCGCACCGGTGACGACGTCGAACGCGCTCTGCACCGTATCGGGGCTGGACGCGACCATGCTGTCGCCGACGAACTTGTTGACCGCGGCAAGATCCGCGCGCCCGCTCTGGACCAGGCGCAGGCTGCTCGGCATGTCCTGGGAGGTGATGATGGTCACCGCGGGCTTGCCGGCCGCGACGCATTTGGTGTTGGCATCACGGAGCATCGCTTCCTGCGTGGTGCCGAGGTTCGTGGTCGTGTTCAGCCCGCAGAGATCGGCGACGGTGTGGACATTCTTCGGATTACCCTTCGCGACCAGCATGCCGGTCGCCGCGTTCATGTAGACGACGAAGTCGAGCTTCTTGGCGCGCTCCGGCGTGTAGAGCAGCGTGTCCCACATGACGTCGATCTGACCGGCCATCGCTGCCGGGATCAGGCCCGACCAGGCGCCGATGGTGAAATCGACCGGGACGCCGACGCAGGCGAAGGTAGCGCGGGCAAGATCGGCATCGAGCCCGATCAGCTTGTTGAAGTCCTTGGGATCGCGCTGGCTGAAAGGGACGCTCTCACCGTCCTGGCCGATCCTGATGGTCTTGCCGGCGAGCGCCGGATAATTCGCCGCCAACTTGGCGGGTTCGCAGCCCGCCTCGCCGGCGCGCGCCGGCACCGGGAAAGCTGCAGAAAGAAGGGCCAGAATGAGCACGAACATGGTGCCGAGCGGCAGCAATCCATGAAGATTGCGCATGAATGAGATATCCTCATCGAAAAAAATGACCCGGCGCCTGAATATTCGTCTTGCTGCGATGCAAATACAAATGAAATATAGACATTCAATCCATGCAAATATTTTATGATTAGATGGACTCTCGTCATCTCGAAACGCTGTTGTGGGTGGTCAGGCTCGGCGGCATAGGCGCCGCCGCGCAGCATCTCAACCTGACCCAGCCGGCCGTGACCCGGCGGATCCAGGAGCTGGAGCGCGAACTCGGGGCCAAAGTGCTGCAGCGGCAGGGCCGCAAGGTCGTGCTGACGCCGCTCGGGCAGAGCTGCCTGGAGCGGGCCGAACGCATCCTCTCGGAAGTTGCGATGATGAAGGTCGCGGCCGGCGGTGACGCCGCGGTCGGCACCATTCGCGTCGGCGTGGTCGAGAGTATCGCGCTGACTTGGTTCCAAAGCTTCGTCGCCCGCATCGAGCGGCGCTATCCGAAAGTGCGCCTGGAGATCGACGCCGATCTCGCTGGCGGCCTTGCCGCCAAGCTGACCCGCCGCCAGATCGACATCGCGCTTTTGCCCGGCCCCGTCGATCTGCCGGGATCGGTCCGGATCTCGCTCGGCAGCTGCACGCTGAAATGGCTCGGCCATCCGCGCTTCTGTCCGCAGGATCACGATTTCACGGCGGCGGCCCTCGCGGACCTGCCGACCATCGGCATGCCACAGGACGCCAGCGTCTACCATCTGATGGTGAGTTGGTTCCTGAAGGCCGGCATCACGCCCCAGTTCATCCATCGCTGCAACAGTTTCAGCGTCATGTCCCTGCTGGTCCGGCGCGGCATCGGCGTCAGCCTGCTGCCGGCAGAGCTGTTCACCGAGGACCTGGCCGCCGGAACTCTGAAGATACTGATCGAGGATCCCAAGACCGAGGACATGGAGTATTCAGCCGCCTATTTGCGGGCGACCGACAACCCACTAGTGCCGCAACTGGCCGCGCTCGCGCGTGAGGAGAGCTGGTTCTTAGGCACGCCACGCGGACGGAACGACCGGCGCGGCAGCGAAATTCCACTGCGGTTTTGAGGACCGCGGGTGCCCGGCTTTTAGCTGTAAATCGGCGCGGGGGTCCGGATACCGATCGGCGTCGCAGGCTTCTGATTTTCCCCGCGCCAGAGGAGTCAATTGCCGGCGCCGATCCGCTCCCGAACCAACTGCGTCGTACAATGTCGTAAAAAATCGCAGAATATCGCAGCATGGCGCTCCCTAGGGAAGAGCGATATACGAACGAAATCAACCGGTTTGCCAGTTTTCCAACGGCAAATTCGCGTATTGATGCGCATAGTCTATTTCGGTTATTGGCAAACTTTTCTTGCAGCAAAGGGCAAGGTTGCTCGGGCGGCGGCCTGTACCCTTCAGACCTACGTACTTCGGGGCGCGCGTCAGGCTCTGACTGCAAGTAGGTGCTGTAGCCACCTAAAGCAGCCACCCCCGTTCGCCGAATGCAGAAAGATCAACTCCAGGCGGAGCATACCATCCCCCTGAGCCATAACGGGCACCGAGCTTCAGAGCGACCTCCTTGTTGCCATAAGGAATCCGCAGTGGCGTTCTACCTGAGTTTGCTGGCACGGGAGCCATCGAAGCGGCATCCGTGTCCACTTTTTGTTTTCGCGACATCTTCGGCGGCGCAGCCCGGAGTTCAACCGACCCTACCGGCCTATTGGAGGTTTTGCGATTAAGCTTGCGGCGTTTTTTGCCTCGATTCGCATCAATCCACGCGGACATCGCGATCGAATTGGTCCTTGCATCATCAGGGATGATGAGACCTTTCCCCTGCGCCAGCTTCTCGGCGTACAACAATTGTGCAGGACTTACCGGATTGGAGTCGAGCTTACCGGCCGTTTCACCGTCGGACTTTTTAGGCGCATGTTCGCTAAGGAATTTGCGGCAGATCGATATCGACGTCTTATAGCCGGGCGGTGGTTTGATGCCCTTTTGCCGGACAAGGCTGTCAGCAAAGCGTTTCATCGCAGGCGTCGGTGGATACGTTCCTGTGCCATTGTCCCCTGCACTGCCAAGCAAGGAAGGTCCCCCCGCGGTAGCACCCTCCTTCAGCTTGTTGATGATGCGCTCGGCGACATCGCATACGGCGTCAATCGCGCCGACCATCTCTTGTTTACCTACAACGACGTCGTCGAGCAGGCATTCAAGTTGCGCCGTCACGCCCGGATCGACTAGCGCCGGATCGGCTTGTTTGAGAACGCCGAACAACGACAGGCCGGTCTCGGTCGGCACAATATTCTTTCCCTGGGCAATCAGGAAACCCTGCTTCTTAAGCCCACCGATGATCTCGGCTCGGGTCGCAGGCGTGCCAATACCCTTGGCTTCCTTCAAGCGATCCCGCAAAACCTCATCATCAACAAAACGCCAGGCATTCTGCATAGCCTCGATCAGAGTGCCTTCGTTGTAACGCGGCGGCGGCCGGGTCTCCTTGTTTTCAATTTTTGGATCTTGCAGTAGCGCAGTCTCGCCGTTGCGCAGCGGCGGCAGCAATTGCGCTTCATCGCCCTTTTCGTCGGCGGGTTGCCACTCCGGGAATGCTGCTCGCCAGCCGAGATCAATGGGCTGGCGACCGGCTGCGCGGAATTCGAAGCCGCGCACATCGAGCGTTGCGGTTGTCTGCCGGTAACGAAAGTCGGGCATCAGGGCGGCCATATATGCCCGCGCGATGACATCAAAGAGTTTCTTCTCGTCAGACGACAGACGAGGCCAGACCTCCGGCAGTTTGTCGATGGCGTTCACATTGGGAATGACGGCATGATGACTCGCACCCTCCAGCCCCTTGTCGTAGAAGGTGCCGCTCGCACCTCTACGAATCACCGGCGGCTCGGGTAAAGGGATCGCGCTGAACGATTGGCCCACCCGCAGTCCGGCTACGATTCGCGGCACGTCCGATATCAAGCTCTGCGGCAGATAGCGAACCTCCGCGCGAGGATAGGTGATAATCTTCTTGCCCTGGCCGTCATACAGCTCCTGCGCCAGTTCGAGCGTTTTGCTGGCTGACCAGCCCAAGCGCGAGCCGCATAGCTTCTGCAACGAAGGCAGATCATGCAGCTTCGGTGGCCCTTGACGCTTGTCCTCGACGCGCACGGTGAGCGCACCCTCGAAACCTTCAGTCGCTTTGATGACGGCCTCAGCAATCTCGCGCTTAACAATTCGGTCCTGCGGCGTGTGCCGCATCTGGAATTGCCCACCCTCAACTTTCGCGGTGGCGACAATCTCAAAATAAGCGAGCGGCACGAAGTTCCGAATTTCCAACTCGCGCTTGCATACAATGGCTAATGTCGGTGTCTTTACGCGACCGACTCCAATCACTCTCCGCGTTCCCTGTCCCAGAATGACGGTTGCGGTGCGGGTGAGCGAAAGGTTGTAGATCTGGTCGGCCTGTCGGCGCGCAACTGCGGCCGCGTATAGGCGGGAGTATTCGGTATTTGGCTTTGCTCTGCCAAATGCGTCACGGATGGTCTGCGAATCCTGTGCGGTGAACAGCACCCGCATCACCTGACCGCGATACTCGTAATGCTCAAGAATTTCCTGACCGATTAGCTGACCCTCGCGGTCACAATCGGTTGCAAGCCAAACTCGTTTGGCAGTGCGCAACGCCTCGCGAATGACTTTGAGCTTAGCGGCCTTGTTGCCGCCCTCTGCCGGGCGCGTTCCGTAAAGACCTTCAGGCCGTAGAAGTATCGGCGACCATCGCTTCCAGGCCGGAATGACGTCCTCCGGTTCGAGCAGATCGAACAAATGGCCCTCTGCTGGAAGAACATCACCGTAGCGAGAACCAATTGCGGCGCGGACGTCTTTGGCTTGGCTGGCTTTCTCCGTGATGACGATCTGATCTGCCATGACGACCCGGGACGAGGTGTTTAACGGCGCAATTGACAAAAGAACATATAGAGAACATTATTAGCCGGTCAGGTCAAGCTGGAGATTAGGCCGTGGCTCAAGTCACCTATTTTGTTGCGCTGCCCTTCGTCGCCGCCGACGATGGCATTGCTGCTGGCGAGCCTGATAGCTGTCGGGCTTTCAGTTGGACTCATCGTTGCCTTCCGCGAGCTGTTCGATCGCTCCAATCGTTTGCTCAAGATGATGGCTGCGGCGAGCTTCGGCGCCTATATCCTGCACCCATTGGATCGTTGTCGCGCTGCAAGCCGCAATGATGAACCTCCCGCTGGTCGCTTTTGCCAAGTTTGCCATCGTGTCTCTGCTGGGGACGGTGACAGCTTTTACCATCGCGTATCTGGCGGGTAGGGTCCCGGGTATCAGAGCCGTGCTGGGCGCGACTTCCGGCCACAAGGTGTCACTACTCTCGGGGGCCAGGTGAGGCAGATTTCTCCGGGCGGCGGCCGAAGGATGTCCGGAAGTGGCACGAAGCGGACCTAGCGCGATGTCCGACTTGAGTCCGTTATGCGCACAAAAGCGGACATGAGCCGCACGCGCGGATTCCGATTTTCAATCGTCTGACTCGATGACAAATTCCCCGAAATCGAAGTGCAATCTTGAGCGCGCTTCGTCCAACTCTGAGAAAAAGCCGGAGTCATCATGGTCGGCTGCCTCCACAAAATAGGCGCCAGCTACGCCGAGAATTACAACTAAATACGGCCCGCAACCTTGCTCTGCAGCAAATTCTTCTATCGCCGGCGCGTCGTTTTTGAGAGTATCAACGCAGGCATCATGCAAACTGTCGATCTGAATTGGCGTTAAAATAGATAACGGTTTGATCAAGCAACCACGATCTTCCAAGTAATCCGCAAGTTTGAACCGCAATTCTGATTGCCTGATGGCATCCATCTGTTGACGCGAAAGTTTGAGCATTTTCCCTCTGCTCAACTTTGATCCCCGCTCAAAGGCCGGCCATCCCAGCCGCGTTTTTCTTGAACAGTTCGCCACTGCGAATGTAGCCTTGGGTGTATCGAACCGCTTGTGCCGCAATTGTCGTTGGATCGAATGGCCCGGCGCGTCGTTGGCGGCTGCTGACGTTGCGAGCCCCGCTCGCAAACTGTGACCGGCAAAGCACGCCGCAGTGGCTGTGGCTTCCGCGACCGTGGCACCACCCGATATCTCGCCGGCTACCACGGCGCGCTTCACAATCGTGGCCACCGCCTTGTCGCTGATCGCGCTTGCGGCCATGTGACCGTGGCGATCGATAGCTCGAAAGGCCGGCCCAGTCGTGATCCCCGAAACGGCCAGCCAAGCCTTGTACGAGCGGACTGGGCAGGTTTCGACGTTCGTGCCGTAGGGGATGCCAATTACGTCCCCCTCGCCGGTCTGGTCGGTTTTCGTGGCGCCCAGGTGGATTGCAAGGCCATCAGGGGTTTCCTCGATCCAGCCGGCTGCCCCTTCCCGCTGCACGACGTCCAGCCCTGCCAATTCCGATCTCCGCAGCGCGGCACCAAACCCGATCAGCAGCATTGCCCGGTCCCGTCGACCCGCGGGTGTGTCCGGGAGGGTCGCGATCGCTCGGCGCAGCCCCGCTGTCAGCAACGGGGCCTTTTTGTTGGCCGGTACAGCGTGCGTTCGGCGGATCCCGCGCCAGACATCCCGGAAGGCCGCAGATGACGTGTCGAGCTTGATGCCGCGGTAGAGGTGGGCCTCCCGGATAGCCGACAGCCGCCGCTGCAGGGTCGACACCCGCACCTTGCCGGCGTGCTCGACCAGGAAGGCCAGGACCGTGTTGGGATATGCAGGCAAGGCCGTTACGTTCCGGCTGGCGCACCACGCCTCGAAAGCCTTCCAGTCCGACCGATACGCCCTGCGGGTGTTAGCCGCCTTGGCGGCCTCGGCATAGCCCTTGGCCCGCCCCCCCAGTTCGGCCACCAGGGCCGGCAGATGGTTGTCTGTCGCGACTGTGAGTTCGTTCGCCATGGCCCTGCCCTCGCGTCCGATAATCTCTTATTATCGGAAGTCAGAATACACTGCTGCATTAATTGGTGCAAGGGTGCATTTACCTAAACACTGTTTCATGTATGTCGCCCGCGGTCCGAACAGTCTGGCCAATGAAGGACGTTCCGAATGGCAGGAAAGAAAATAGCGAAATCAGACGCAAAGAAGGGCGCGGCGACTGCAAAGGCGCCACCAACCATGAAATACCTCCAAACGCGCCTCACCGAACCCTCCTGGAGGGAGCTTAAGATGTTGTCGCTCGAGGTCGGCGAATCCTTGCAGACCCTTGTCGTCGGGGCACTGAATGATCTGATGGTGAAGCACAGAAAAAAGCCGGCGATCGCCGGTCCGTCGGAAGACGAGGACTGATTGGGGAGCCCGAGCGAAGGTCACAGAAAAGCAACCAGCCCCGCGAGGTAAGTGATTTTGTGAATTCAGCAGCGAACGTGAATTTGCGATATCATCGCTTGTTCCGGCTGATCCAGTCGGCTATTCGCTGCCTTCTTGCAACTCCCAAGTGAGCACCTCGCCGCAAAGGTTGCCATGCCCAGAGGCCCAAAGGGCGAGAAGCCCACTCCATTCTATAATCGTGAAGAACTATCGGATCACAACCCATGCGCAGAGCGAGAGGACATCGTGAACATGGTGTTCGACCTGATTCAGAGCCTGCTGCCCGAGGACAGCGACGGGATGCCTCCCGAGGTTGGGCGTCAGGTAGACGGTATAAGCCAAGCGATCCCATAACTCCGTTTTCTCTGCCGCAGTAAACCCTCTATGAAATTTGTGAGCCATCAAACCACACTCCGTCTCTTCTTC
>Ga0210403_10002262_pt1 | contig 17558 bp, 15 predicted proteins | sample IncBWC19MmetaG_FD_150863 | JGI IMG/M metagenome (GOLD analysis project Ga0210403, IMG submission 150863) | Forest soil microbial communities from Barre Woods Harvard Forest LTER site, Petersham, Massachusetts, United States - Inc-BW-C-19-M | ecosystem: Environmental > Terrestrial > Soil >... | reverse complement strand
AGCTCCTCGTTCGCCCAGCTACCCATCATTCGTTTTGTTCGTGACCCCGATCCCGCCCCGAAGTTCAAGCTAAAAGATCTCGCCGGCAAGGATGTGACTCTCGAAGCGGCCCGTGGCAGAGTCGTCCTTCTGAATTTCTGGGCCACATGGTGCGGCCCGTGCCGTGAGGAAATTCCGGAACTAGTGGCGTTGCAGAACCGCTACAAGGACCGCCTGCAGATCATCGGCCTCGTGGTGGACGACGACGATGAAAAAGAAATCCACAAAGTGATCGACTCGGAGGGCATCAATTACCCGGTCGCGCTCGCCGATTCTGAAACCCGCTTTGCCTATGGTGGCATAGCCGCGCTGCCCACCGTTTTTGTCATCAACACGGAAGGCCGCGTCGTTCAAAAACACGTTGGCCTCTTCGATCCAGCTCTTTATGAAACCGAAGTGCGCGCGTTACTCGGACTTCCCGTCGCCGCCAGGGTCGAAACCTTCCAGGACGAAGGCGACATCTTCCTGAAGCACGCCGACCGCGCCAAAATTCTCCCCGGCGTGGATGTGTCCAAGCTTTCTCCTGAACAGCGCGATGCTGCCCTCCACAAATTCAACGCCGAGTCTTGCACCTGCGGCTGCAAATTCACCCTGGCCCAGTGCCGCATCTATGACGCCGCCTGCCAGATCAGCCAGAAGCGCACCGCTCAAATTATCAAGGAACTCTCCACGCAGGAATCCAATCGACCACCAAGAGACACTGAACAAGCGCCCACACCCCGAAGCTTGCCGAATCCCACCGAATCCCCAAAGCCGTAACAAGGTTCACGGATTCTCTTCTCCGCGTCCTCTGTGCCCTGCCTCTGCGAACTCTGCGTTGAGTTCCCTCTTCTCCCCAATTTTCTTAATTTATTTGTGCAACAATTCCGTGGCCGCCCCAGTCATGGCCTTCACTCCAGTCCGAATCGCCGGCTCGGGCAAAGGCGCAAACTCGCTCGAGTGCGGCCCCGGCAGTCGCGTCCCCTTTTCCTGCGCCTCTTTCCACTTAACAGGATCCGTTGCTCCCAGCCAGAACATCGTAATCGGCGGCTTCGGGTCTTCCAGCGCGTACAAACTGAAATCCTCACTGGCCATGATCGGTTGCCCCGGCCAGACATTCTCCTTGCCCACTGATTTTTCCAGCGCAACTGCCACGCGCTGCGTCAGGGCCGGATCGTTGATCGTCGCCGGCACATTGTCTGTCGCGATTTGAATGATCGGCGCTCGCTCCGCCGGAATTCCCGCCGCCTCCGTAATCCCATTCGTGATCCGCTTGATCGCCGCCAGCACTTTCTCGCGCTGCGCCGGCGTCATCGTCCGCACCGTTAATTGCAGGTGCGCCTCGTCCGGGATTATGTTGTGCTTCGTCCCCGCGTGGAACGATCCCACCGTAACCACGGTCGGCACCTGAGGATCCGACTCGCGACTAACAATCGTCTGCAAAGCAACCACCAGTTCGGATGCAATAACAATCGGGTCTTTCGTCACATACGGAGCCGCTCCGTGCCCTCCGTACCCGCGAACGGTAATGTCCACGGAATCCGCTCCCGCCAGCATCGGCCCCGCGTGCCAGGCCACCGTCCCCGCCGGCAAGAACGAAGTATCGTGCAGCGCAATCACGTAGTCCGGCTTTGGAAATTTCGTATATAAACCCGCGTGAAGCATGGCTGACGCGCCCTGGACCGTCTCTTCCGCCGGCTGCCCGATCATAACCAGCGTCCCGCTCCACTTCTCTTTAGTTTCCGCCATCATCTTCGCGGTGCCCAGGAACACGGTCATGTGCAGGTCATGCCCGCACGCGTGCATCACGCCGACTTCGCCGTTCGGCCGCTTCTCCCGTACCTTGCTCGCATACGGCAACGCCGTATTTTCCGTAACCGGCAGCGCATCCATGTCCGTGCGCACGTAAACCGTCGGCCCAGCGCCATTGCGCAAAACTGCCACCACTCCATATGCCGCCAGCCCGGAATCATATTTTCCGAAATGGTCGGTCACTTCATAGCCCATCTTCCTCAGTTGCGCGGCAACCAGCGCGGAAGTCTCTTTTTCTTCCGTCGAAAGCTCCGGGTGTTCGTGCAGATGTTTGTAGGTTCCCACCCAGTCGTTGATGTTCTTGTCGATCCTTTGGTCCAGATCTTCCTGTGCCGCCGCAAATGTTGCCATCGCCAGCAGGATCGGTGCAATCCCGATCCAACCCGTCATGCGAGTTTTCATTGCAGTCTCCCGATGTGCGGGCATTCTATCAAATGGCGGCATGCATTCCGGCTGGAATCCGCCAGCGCTGCTTTTTCCTTGCCCTTGCATGGTCGCCGAATTACACTCGCCGCTTGTTGCAAATCTTTTGACCAGGAGTTTTCCATGAACCGTCGTGTGTGGATTCTATTCGTCGCTCTCGGCCTCTCGACTATTTTCACTGTGCGTGGCGCTTTTTCTCAGGGTGAAGCCCAATCCAAGCGGCGCGCTATCAACCTCCCCGATAAACCGGTCCAGGTGCCCTTCAGCAACGCCATCCTCGCCGGCGACACTCTGTATCTCGCCGGAAGCATCGGTCTCGACCCCAAAACCGGAAAAGCTCCCGAAAAAATCGAAGACGAAATCAAGAATCTGTTCGACAACAACAAAGCCACCCTCAGCGCCGCGGGCATGAGCATGGACGACCTCGTTTTCGTCCAGGTCTTCTGCACCGATCTCGCGCTCTACGACAAGTTCAACGCAGCGTACCGTACGCAGTTCTCCAAGGATTTTCCCGCACGGGCTTTCATCGGTGCCGGCTCCATACTGCGCGGAGGCCACTTCGAGATGCAGGCGATCGCAGTCCGGCACTAGCGTTGGCTGGAAGAAATTGCTCACACCCCAAGCAACCTAAGTTGATAGAAAAGCCCCTCGAGGGCCAGCCATTGCCGATGAATGACCGTATATGGTCTAATATTTATTGTCCATATATGGGCATATGCCCTTTTGGAGGCATTCTACGCTTTGCCTCACGAACGAGAATTTTATTTAACACACACAAATATAAGCACTTAATTGTAAACAGAATTATACATTGATTGGCATTCTCCTTGCACGTTTCCTTTCAACGAGACCAATACCACATGTTAAGAATTACTACCGAGAACAAGCGGGGAAAACTCTTCCTCAGCGTCGAAGGTTCCCTCTCCGGACCCCGAGTGGCCACCCTGGAGCAGTGCTGGCGCGAACTTTCCGCCGCAACTCCGCGACCAAAGTTTTGCATCAATCTCTGCGGCGTCAGCTTCATCGACAACGCCGGCAAAGTTTTGCTCAAAGAGATGTACCGTCTCGGCGCGGAACTCCTTGCCGAAGGCTGCCTCAATCAAGCCGTGGTCACCGAAATTATTGGCCCGGGCCGCAAAACGGACTCTCGTGGGCCGAAGGATCCCAAAGACAAAGATCCGTCCAAAGGTTCGCCGTTCATCTTCTATGTCATCTTTTTCAGCCTTCTTTTGGTTCCTACGTTTACGTGGGCGCAAACTGAAAATCCCGCGCTGACGCTGAACGCGCCAACGGACACGCTCAAACTGACCCTGGAGCAATCCGTAGCTCTGGCCATCAAACAGAATCCGACTCAGCAGATCGCGGTGCTCAACGCCGCGGAAAGCATTGAGAACAAGAACATCACCCGTGCCGACCTCTTGCCGCAGGCGGATTTGAGCGTCGCCGATTCCGCAAACCGCGTGAACGTTCGTGCGCAGTTTGGTGGGCTTCCCCTGTTCCCCGGCATTCCCGGCCACATCGGTCCTTATCAGCTTTTTTCCGCAGGCCCGACGTTCGGCAGCAGCATTTTCGATTTCTCTCTGTGGAAGCGGTTTCAGGCCGCCCGCAGCAACGTGAACGCCAGCAAGGCCGACAGCCTTTCCACGCGCGAACAGGTGATTCTCCTCGTCGTTTCGCAATACATCGGCACCCTGCGCGCCGTCGCGAATGTCGAAGCATCCCGCTCCCGCGTTGAACTTGCCCAGGCGCTTTATGATCAAGCCGCCGACCTGCAAAAAGAAGGAGTCGGCACAGGAATCGACACACTACGCGCCAACGTCGAACTCCAAAACGAAAAGCAGCGCCTCATCGAAGCGGAAAATGACCGTGACGCCTCTCTTTTCGGCCTCAGCAAACTGCTGAATCTCGATCCCCGCCAGAAAATCGAACTCGCCGATTCGCTCAGCTTCTTCGATACCCCGCAACCCGATGTGAATGCCAGCATCGAAGATGCCCTTTCCTCGCGCCAGGAATGGAAAGCCATTGAAGCCCAGGAAAAATCCGCGAAGCTCGAGAAGCAGGCTTCACAGTATCAGCGCTTGCCTTCTCTGCGGTTTGACGGCAACTGGGCGTACCTTGGCACTTCTTCGAGCAACGGCATTCCGACGTATGAATATCAGGCTTCCGTCAACATGCCGCTCTTCACCGGCGGCCGCATCCGCGCGGAAATTGTGAAGTCAGATCTCGAATTACGAAAGATTGACCAGCAGAAAGCCGATCTGCGCAACCAGATCGCTCTAGACGTAAAGACCGCGCTGCTGAATCTGCAATCCGCCCGCAGCGAAGTGCAGGTCGCCAACCTCGGCGTCCAGCTGGCCAAGGAAGAAGTCGATCAGGCCCGCGACCGCTTCAAGGCCGGCGTCGCCAACAACATTGAAGTCATCTCCGCCCAGGATTCTCTTTCCCGCGCCAACGATAACCAGATCGCGGCGCTCTACCGTTTCAACCAGGCCCGTGCCGACTTCGCGCGCGCCGTTGGCCAGATGGAAAAAACCTACGCGAAGTGAGGACTCATGAGTGTTGAGATCGATGTAGGACTGGAAAATGCGGCAAATGTAAAGGTACCTCACCTGGAAACCCAGAAGCTCGATCTTGGGCCCGACTCCCTGGTGAGTTCCAAACTCCGCCTCCGCTTGATCGTGGGTGGCGTCGCCCTGCTGGCTGTCTTGCTCGGCTTGTACCTTTACTTCCACAACCGCGAAACCACCGATGATGCCCAGGTGGACGGCCACATCACGCCGATCGCCGCGAAAATTTACGGCCGCGTCGCGAAAGTGCAAGTGAACGACAATCAGGCGGTGAAGGCTGGCCAGGTGCTGGTCCAACTGGATCTCGCCGACTATCAGGCCGCACTTGATCAGGCGAAAGCCGCGCTAGCCCTCGCTGAAGGCGAAGCGCGTTCCGCCGGCGTTGATGTTCCGCGCACCAGTGAAGACACCGCAAGCGGCACTTCCAGCGCGAACGCGCAACTGGCCGGCGCACAAGCCGACCTGATGCGTGCAGAAGCGACCTACGAACAATCGCAAACTGCGGATCTCGCATATGCCCAGGCCAACATCGAAAAGAGTCGCGCCAACGCCCAATTAGCGCAAGCCGACCTCGCCCGCTATCTCCCGCTGATGGAAAAGGGAGAAATTTCCAAGCAGCAGTACGACGCCGCGAAAGCCAACGCCGACGCCACGGCCAGCGCATTGAACGCCGATCAGCAAAAGCTCGTGCAAGCCCAACGCAACGTCGAAATCAGCCACGCGCAACTTGAAGCCTCCAAAGCACGTGTCCTCCAAGCCCAAGCCGGAGTAGCCAGCGCGCACGCCGACATAAAACGCGTGGCCATGCGTTCGGCGGATGCGCAAGCCAAACTCGCGAAAGTCGATCAGGCCCGGGCACAAGTCGAAGCAGCACAGTTGAACCTTGGCTATTGCAACGTCGTTGCACCAATCGACGGCGTAGTCACGCACAAACAGGTCGAGGACGGTCAAATCGTCCAACAGGGCCAGGGATTGATGGTGATCGTTCCCTTGCAAGACGTCTGGGTCACCGCCAACTTTAAAGAAACCCAACTGCGCAAAATGCGCGCTGGCCAAAAGGCTGACGTCGAAGTCGATACCTACGGCCAATCTTTCTCCGGCCATGTGGATTCTATCGCCGGAGCGACTGGCGCGGTCGTCAGCCTGCTGCCACCCGAAAACGCCACCGGGAATTTCGTCAAAGTCGTCCAGCGCATCCCGGTAAAAATTGTTCTCGATCCCATTCCTGCCAACGTAGCGGTGCTGCGCCCGGGCATGAATGTGGATGTCACGGTGATTACGAAGTAGCGCGACTTTCTTTGAGCGAACGTTATGGAAAGATTCATCTCCAGACTGCGAATGCCGGACGGCTCGATCAACCCCTGGGTGATCGCCGTGACGGTAACGCTCGCGACGTTCATGGAAGTGCTCGACACTTCCATCGCCAACGTCGCTCTGCCGCACATCGCCGGAAATCTTTCCGCCAGTGCGGATGAATCCACCTGGGTCCTCACTTCTTATCTCGTTTCGAACGCGGTGATTCTGCCGCTCTCCGGCTGGCTTTCGTCGCTCCTTGGCCGCAAGCGTTTCTATATGAGCTGCGTTGCCATCTTCACTCTCAGTTCGTTCTTGTGCGGTTTTGCAGCCAGCCTCGGCATGCTGGTGTTTTTCCGCATTCTTCAGGGAGTCGGCGGCGGCGGCTTGCAGCCCAGCGAACAAGCAATCCTGAACGACACGTTCCCGCTTTCCCAGCGCGGCATGGCGTTCGCGGTTTACGGCATCGCCGTCGTCGTCGCACCGACCCTCGGCCCGTGGCTCGGCGGCTGGATCACTGACAACTTCTCCTGGCGCTGGATTTTCTATATCAACGTTCCCGTCGGCATCCTCTCGCTCGGTCTCACGTATTTCCTTGTCTCTGATCCGCCATACATGAAGCGCATCAAAATCAGCGATGGCTTCCGCATCGACTACATTGGTCTGGGCCTCATCAGCCTCGGCCTCGGCAGCCTGCAAATCATCCTCGACAAGGGTCAGCGCGAAGATTGGTTTGACTCTGGTTTCATCCGCCTGTTCGCCGTGCTGATGGTGGTCGGCTTGATTGGCGGCGTCATCCGCGAACTCAAGTCCAAAGAGCCAGTCGTGGATTTCCGCATGCTCAAGGATCGCAATTTTGCCATCTCCACGCTGGCGATGTTCTTCCTTGGCTTCGTGCTGTATTCGAGCACGGTGCTCATCCCGCAAATGTTGCAGGAACTCCTCGGGTATCCCGCGGAACTCGCCGGGCTGGCCCTTTCCCCCGGCGGCGCCACCATCATGCTCTGCATGCCGCTCGTCGGGTTCCTCGTTTCCCGTGTGGACACTCGCTACCTGATTACGTTTGGCTGCACCATCTCCGCTTCCGCATTGCTGGTGATGGCCGGCTGGAATCTTTCGCTCGATTTCAAACACGCCGTCCTCGGCCGCGTGATGCAATCCTTAGGGCTCGCGTTTCTTTTCATACCAATCAATGTCACGGCCTTCGCGTATGTCCCGCGCGAAAAAACCAACATGGGCACTGGCATCATCAATCTTGCCCGCAACATCGGCGCGAGCGTGGGCATCGCCACGGTCACCACCTTGCTCGAGAGGCGAACCCAAATGCACCAGGCGCGTCTAATGGATCATGTGAATGACATGAATCCTGCGCTCCAAAAAACATTGTCGGGGTTTGCCGCAACATCGCTTTCCGGCGGATCGTCAGGGCCAGGCGCGACCGCGCAAGCTCACGGCATGCTCTTCAACATGATCGAGCGCCAGGCGACCATGCTCGCCTTTGTCGACAACTACAAACTTTTGGGCCTTATTTTTTTCGGCATCATTCCTATTTTCATGCTTTTGAAGCGTCCAAAGATGGCTGGGGGGAGTGTCCCGGTCCACTGATGTAATTTTGTAACCTTTTGGCTCGTAATGACTCATATGAAGCTACTTGGGGGAAGAAATGGCAACGCAAGTGATCAGTGCAACGCAACTTACGGAACAGAAGTTGATTCGTGCAGGTCAGCGTGGGGATGCTCAGGCAATTGAAGCGCTCTTTGGCCGTTACCACCGCCAATTGTTTCAGACCGCTCTTCGTGTGCTCGGCAATGCGGAAGACGCCGAAGACGCCCTGCAGGACGGACTGCTCTCCGCCTATCGCAACCTGAAGCGCTTTGAAGGCCGCTCGCAATTCTCCACATGGCTCACGCGCATCGTCATCAACGCTGCTCTCATGAAGCGCCGCAGTGCCAAGGCTCGCCCCGCGGTTTCCCTCGACGAAACCCATCACGAGGAAGAACTGCCGGCCGCCGAGCGCTTCGCCGACGATGGCCCGACGCCCGAACAGGTCTACGCGGGAACGGAAATTCGCGAGATCATCAACGAAAATCTCGACGAGCTTTCTCCCTTGCTGCGGACCGCGTTCGTTCTGCGTGAAGTCGAAGGCTATTCCACCGGTGAAGCCGCCAAGAAACTCGGCGTCACGGAAAACACATTGAAGGCCCGCCTGTGGCGCGCTCGTCACCAACTCGCCGAGCGCCTCGGCCGCCGTCTGCGTCGCATGAAGGACGGGATGACCGGCACCACCGTCGGCGACGAAGCCTGCAGCTACTGCTGATCCACATCAAACGAAACGGGGCACAAGCTAGGTGTGTCCTGTTTTTCATTTCTGTTTACCGCCGCGCGGCCGCGTATTTTCCCAGAACCCGCAACTCGGTCGTGGCTTCTGCAACATCTTTCAGCGCCAACTCCAGATGTTCCGGCTCCTCGGCTTCCACGTCCAGATAAAACTGATACTCCCACGGCCGCCCATGAATCGGCCGGCTCTCAATCTTCAGCAAGTTCACGCCATGAATCGCGAAAGGCTCCAGCGAAGCCAGCAGCGCGCCCGGCTTGTGCGCCAGCCGCATCGCCAGCGAAATCTTTTTCGCATCGGCTCCCCTGTAAAGCTCTGCCTGCTCTGGCGGCAGCAATAAAACGAACCGCGTAAAATTCTCGGCGTTATCCTGAATGTTCTCCTGCAAAATCACCGCGCCGTAGTGCCCCGCCGCCCGGCGCCCCGCGATCGCCGCGAACTGTTTATCGCCCCTCTCCATCATCTCCCGCACGCTGCCCGCCGTATCCTCGGCTGGCACGCGCTTCAGTTTCGGATTCCCGGCGAAAAATCGCTCGCACTGCGCCAGAGCCATCGGATGCGAAGCCACTGCCGTCAAATCCTCCCGCTTCGCTCCCGGCATGCCCATCAACTGGTGCTCGATCGGCAGAATCGTCTCTCCGCACATCTCCAGTTTGCTCTCCAACAGCAGGTCGTACACCCGCACCACCGAACCCGCCAGCGTATTTTCCACCGGCGCCAGCAACGCATCCGCCGCGCCCTCGGCAATCGCCTGAAACGCCGCGTCAAATGTCGTCCGCGGTACCGTCCGGATCCCGGCTCCCAGAAGTTGCACCGCCGCGGCTTCGCTGAATGCTCCCGGTTCGCCCTGAAACGCCACCTTCATTTGCCTGAAATTAAGGTTCGCCATCGTGTCTCAGCTGCTCGATTCCTCCAGGCGGCGGCTCTCGCGCTATAATATTTCTTCCGCACTTCGCTGGAGGTATCCGCATCATGACACAAAAGCGCCCGCAGTCGAACGACTACGCCCCCTATTACGGAAAGTACGTGATGCTAGTCCCCGACGGCAATTTTCTGGAGATTCTCGAATCGGAGCTTCACGAGATGAAGCAACTATTGGAGCCGCTCACCGACCAGCAAGCTGATTTCCGCTATGCTCCCGGCAAGTGGTCTATCAAGGAAACTCTCGGCCACATCAATGATGCCGAGCGAATTTTCGCTGTCCGCATTCTTCGCATCGCCCGCGGCGATCAGACGCCGCTCCCGGGCTTTGAACAGGACGATTTCGTAAAAGTCTCAAACGCCTCTGCCCGCAAGCTCGCCGATCTGCTGGAGGAATTCTCCGCCATCCGCCGCGGCACCATCGCGCTCATCCGCTCCCTCGATGACGCCTCCTGGCTCCGCCGCGGCACCGCCAGCGGCAAGGAAGTCACCGTACTCGCGATTGCGTTCATCATTGCCGGCCATGCGCTTCATCACCGCATCATATTTGAAAAACAATACCTCCCGGCGCTTGCCGGCGCCGGAAGCACCGCTACATCGGCCTGAGCAACCCCTCTTTTTTTACCCGTTCGCTTATAGGGCAGTGGGATATCTTCCGCAACAGTAAAAAGTATTATTTTGAAGGAATAAATCAAAGGGCAGAATTGCGCAAAGCTTTCACACCTCTTCCCGAATCGGGAAGCCTGCTCTTGACTCTGATCACTTGCCCCCGACCACCTCGCAAGTCCCGCCACGGTTTTGGTCTCAGACTTCCGCGCTACGTCGTCGCTATATCAGTACAGATATATACACGAAGAGTATATAGGCACGCCAACGTACTTCCTCAAGTCCGCGGTTTCATTCTCGTCCTGGCACCGCCCCATGCCTCCGCACTTCCCAGACCTCAGGTACCGCGAGTTGCCCCGCCCTCAAACCCGCTGCTACAATTGACTTTTTGCGGGACCCGCTGGCGTTCCACTGGGCAATTCGGTCCACATCTTCCATCTTTGCCCGATCGTTCTTGCGCTTGCGGTGGAGTTTGGCCTGACCGAAGGGAGACTACGCGTGGCGAAATATGATGTGGCAATTATTGGCAGCGGGCCTGGAGGTTACGTCGCGGCCATTCGAGCCGGCGAACTCGGACTCAAAACCATCGTCATCGAAAAAGATCCGTTCCTCGGCGGCACCTGCCTGCACGTCGGTTGCATTCCCACCAAAGTTCTCCTGCACCACGCCGATGTCTACGACCATTTCAAGAACGCCGAGGAACTCGGCTTCGAAATTCCCGGCGTAAAAATCAATTGGACCAACATCCTCGCCCGCAAATCCAAAATCGTCACCAAGCACGCCAAGGGCATCGAATTCCTTTTCAAGAAAAACAAAGTCGAATGGAAGCAGGGCTGGGGCAAATACGAAGGCCCCGGCAAAATCAGCGTCGAAAAAGACGGCAAGGCAGAGATCATCGAAGCAGGCGCGATCCTCATGGTGAGCGGATCGGAGGCCAAATCACTTCCCGGCATCGAACCCGATCACAAGACGATCGTCACCAACCGTTCCATCCTCGAACTCCCGGAAATTCCGAAGACGCTCATCGTTATCGGCGCCGGTGCAGTCGGTGTCGAATTCGCGTCCATCTATAACTCATTTGGCACCCAGGTCACCATCCTCGAAGCGTTGCCCCGCGTCGTTCCGGTCGAAGACGAAGAAATTTCCTCCGAACTGGAAAAGACCTTCAAGAAGAAGGGTATTGCCATCCAGACCGGCTGCATGGTGGATGGTGTGAAGAAAGACGCCAAGGGCGTCACCGTCTCTTTCAAGGATAAGGACGGGAAAGCGCAAACGCTGCACGCCGAGAAGCTGCTTCTCGCCGTCGGCCGCAAAGCCATGACCGATAATTGCGGCCTCGAAAAATCCAAAGCCAAAGTCGAACGCGGCTTTGTCCATGTCAATCAATGCATGGAGACCGACGAACCCGGCCTCTACGCCATCGGCGACATCGTCGCCGGCCTCCCGCAACTCGCACATGCGGCCATGATGGAGGGCATCGTTGCCGTCACCCATATCGCCGGCAAGCCCACGCACGCCATCAACAAACTGCGCATCCCCAACGCCACCTATTGCGAGCCGCAGATCGGCTCCATCGGTATGACCGAAAAACAGGCCCGCGACGCCGGCTACGCCGTGAAAACCGGAAAGTTCCCCTTCGTCGGCAACAGCAAAGCCACCATCCTCGGCAACCACGGCGGCTTCATCAAGGTCGTCACCGACGAACAATACGGCGAAGTCCTCGGCATCCACATCATCGGTCCGCTGGCCACCGAAATTCTGTCCGAAGCCGCCGCCGTCCTGAATCTGGAAGGCACCATCGACGACATGATGAATATGATTCACGCGCACCCAACCGTCTGGGAAGCCATGGGCGACGCCTTCGCCTCCGTCCGCGGACTTCAAATAAACGTCTGAGGCCTCAGGATTTGCGATCAGCGATCAGATAGCAGGAAGCAAGAGGCGCTCTGTAACTATAAATGGATCCCAGCGCCGAGGTTGTTTTAAAGATTCCTGATCGCTGTTATCTGTTATCCATCCACGCCATGCCGCCACTCCTCATCACCGACCTCGGCCTCCTTTCCTGGTCCGACGCCTACGCCCTCCAGCAGCAAATCGTCGCTGCCCGCAAAACCGGCGCTATCGGCGACGTCCTCCTCTTCTGCGAACATCCCCATGTCATCACTCTCGGGCGCAACGCCAGCCAGAAAAATCTTCTCGCCTCCGAAAATGTCCTCCGCCAGAAAAATGTCGAGCTCCGCGAAACGAACCGCGGTGGCGACATCACCTATCACGGCCCCGGCCAAATCGTCGGCTATCCCATCCTCAATCTCGATCCAATCCGCCGCGATGTTCACTGGTACGTCCGCGCCCTCGAAGAAACCATGATCCGTGCCTCCGCCGATTTCGGCATCACCGCCTATCGGATCCCCGGCAAAACCGGCATCTGGGTCCAGCCTCCCGGCAATATCCCCGAAGAAAAACTCGCCGCCATCGGTGTCCACATCAGCCGCTGGGTCACCTCCCACGGCTTCGCCTTCAACGTCTCCACAGACCTCCGCTATTTCGACCTCATCATTCCCTGCGGCATCGCCGACCGCAAAGCCACCTCCCTCGAAAAACTCCTCCACCGCAACGTCCCTCTCGACGAAGCAAAGCCGCACCTCATGCGCCACTTCTCCGAACTCTTTTCACTCACTCCGCAAGAAGTTTCCTCCCAACAGTTGCGCGCAACTCTAGACGCTGTAGGGCCCACCTTCTGAGGCGCGTTGTTTGCACCCCGACCAATTTTACGGGGCGGGCCGCTCCATCTTTGAGTGCGCGAGCGAAGCTCCCGCTTTCGAGCATGAAGCCCAACCTTCCAACTCAATAAAAAAGACCCCGCGCGAAGAATTTCACGCGGGGCCCTCTGCTGATTCTTTTTTGCAAAGCGGACTGACTTCCTACTTCATCGCACCCACGCGGAACATAATCGACCGCCCCACCTCCGACCGCGAGGCATCCGGCTCAATCGTCTTCAGGAACTCCGCCGAAATCGCGTCTTGTTCCTCTTGGCTCCTCTTGTCACGGTCCGCCGTAAACGCCGCGCGCACCTTATCGAAAGCAGCCAGGTCCTTCGTCGCATACCACACGAAATGCGTGAAGTCTCCGTCCGTCCGCACTTCTTCCACGGACAATCCGTACGCCAGCACTACGCCGTCCGCCACCAGTTTGTCGAAAACCGGCTTGTTGTATTTCTCCCAGACCTTGCGGAAATCGGCGCCCTTGCCGGGCTTCGCCTTCACGTAGTTGTAGCGCGTCCACGGCAGCACGCCCGTCGGCGGCGCTCCCGTGCCCGTAACGAACACCAGGTCGCGCGTTATGTAGTCGCGGGTCTTGCTGACGTCCGCCGCTTCCATCATCCGGCTGGTGACCGTCGCTCCTCCCGAGGAACCCTTCTTTGCCGTGCCGGATTTCATCGCTTCGTCATCCAGCTTGCCGATCTGCGCCCGCATCGCGCTGTCTACCTTTTCCACCCCAGACCAGTCCGCGACCGAATACCAGATCGTATGCGTGCTGTTTCCCGGCGAGCGCAACAACCCCACGTGCACGCCCCAGGCCAGAATCACGCCGTCTGCCAGCAACTTGTCGCGTATCGGCGCGCCCACTGTCTTCACCAGTTCCATAAACTGCGCGTCTTTTCCGGGATTCACTGTGTACTCATACCAGAACGTCAGCGGCTGCATCTTCGCGTCCTGCGCCGCTGCCGTCAGGCACATCATCAATACCACTGCAAAGCAAAGCAGAATTCTCTTCTTCATTTTCTACGACCTCCTTGAACGAACGAATGTTTGCCTGCGCGGCAAAACGTTCTGATTGGCTTGTGGTAATGAAGCGCAAACGTAGGGCAGGCATGCCACGTTTGTACTTCGGTAGGGGCCGACCTGCGTCAGAATGGCCCTGTTTGTAGCACCGAATTCTGTCGAGCGTCAAGCTCGCGGAATTTCCGCTTGACAAGCCGCCTCTTCGCGTTCAATACTAAACCATATGGTTAAGTATTCTGCAACCCTCGACTCCACCTTCGGCGCTCTCGCCGACCCTACCCGCCGCGCTATCCTTGCTTCTCTCATGCTCGGCGAAGCCTCCCTGTCTGACCTTGCCGGCCCTCATCGCATGTCTCTTCCCGCGGTCATGAAGCACGTCCGCGTCCTCCAGAACGCCGGGCTCGTCTCGCAAAAAAAGATTGGCCGTACGCGCTTCTGCAAACTCGCTCCGGCTCCCCTGAAGCAAGCCGAAGACTGGATCGCCCAGTACCGCCGCTTCTGGGAAGGCGCATTCGATTCCCTCGAACGATTTCTCAGCCAGGATCCCCCTTCCGGGAACGAAGAAAATAAGCAAAAGGAGATACCATCATGGCCACACCGCAATCGCAACCGGAACACTCGCTCCAGTTAACGCGCACCTTCGCGGCGCCGCGCGACCGCGTCTTTCGCGCCTGGACCGACGCCCGGGAGTTCGCCCAGTGGTTCCATCCCTCGTCGGACTACAAAACCGTCATCACCCGCCTCGATCTGCGCGTCGGCGGAAAGTATTCCCTCGAAATGCACCACAAAGACGGCAATATCCACAACCTCACCGGCACCTACGAAGAAATCAATCCGCCCGAAAGGCTCGTCTTTACCTGGTGCTGGCAACAAGAGGAAGTTGCGCCAGGCGAATCCCTCGTCACGGTAACCTTCAAGGACCTCGGCGGTTCTACCGAAGTCAACCTGAGCCACAAAAACCTGCTCACCGCCGAATCCCGCGATAAGCACAACCACGGCTGGCAAGGCTGCTTCGGCCAACTCGAAGCCTATCTGGCGTAATCACTCCGCGAACGGCGGGCCGGTCCCGAGACCGGTCCGTCGCCCTCTTCTCTGTGTTTCCTCTGCGAACGCAGCGTCTCTGCGTTATCCTTCTCCGTCGAGCGACAATTTGTCTCTTCTTGGCTACCCACCCAATTCGCCAACCGCCCCCGTTCGCCGTAAGATAGACAACCGGACGTTCACCCGGAGAACCGCCGAAGATGCCTGCCACTGAAACAGCCGCCAAGACGAAACTCTCGCGCCAGCAATACCTCGACCTCTACTACTTCATGCGCCTCAACCGCGAGGTCGAAGACACCATGACCCGCCTCTTCCGCCAGAACAAGATCGTCGGCGGTCTGTACTCCAGCCTCGGCCAGGAAGCCATCTCCGTCGGCAGCGCTTACGCCCTCGAGAAAAAAGACTGGATGGCCCCGATGATCCGCAACATCGGGGCACTGCTCGTCAAAGGCGTTCCCCCGCGTGACATCTTCACGCAGCACATGGCGAAGTACACTTCGCCCACAAAAGGCAAGGACGGCACCAGCCACTTCGGCGATCTCGAAAACCTGCACATCGTTTCTCCCATCTCCATGCTCGGCGATCTCATTCCAGTCCTCACCGGTGTCGCCATGGCCGGCCGCTATCTCGGCCAGAAAATCGTGGCCATGACCTGGATTGGCGACGGCGGCAGCTCCACCGGCGTTTTTCACGAAGGCCTGAATCTCGCGGCCTCCCAGAAAGCTGCGTTCGTTCTGATTCTCGAAAACAACCAGTGGGCATATTCCACGCCCGTGCGCCGCCAGGTGCCGATCGAAAATCTGGCCGATCGCGCCAAGGCCTACGGCATTTCCAGCTACATCGTCGACGGCAACGATGCGGTAGCCATGTACTCAACCGCGAAGGCGGCCGTCGAACGCGCCCGCGCCGGCGAAGGCCCCATACTGATCGAAGCAAAAACTTTCCGCCGCCGCGGCCATGCCCAGCACGACCCCGCCGAATACGTCCCTCCCGAGCAGCGCGAATACTGGGAAAAGCGCGATCCCATCACGCTGTTCGAAAAATTTCTGACCGCCGAAAAAATCCTCGACCCCAAAGGCAAAAAAGAAATCGAAGACAAAATCAACACGCTCCTCGAAAAAGAACGCGAGTTCGCGGAAAATTCCCCGATGCCGCCGCCGGAATTCGCGTCCGAAGGTGTTTACTGTACCGGCGACGATTGCCACAAAATCCGCCCCAAGTGGGAGCGTCCGATTTCCGAGGTAACCCCGCCCAAATCCAGTGTCCAGCCAGTCTGGCTAGTCGAAGGCTTCGGCCGCGGCAAAACCTCTTCCCGCGAAAATGCCCCGATCCATTTCGGCGACACGCAGCCGGCCGTCGAAGAACCCGCGCGAAAAACAAAATCCGTTGCAAAACCCCCTGCCCGAAAATCGGCCCCGGTGAAATCCGCCGCCCGCGGAAAGACCCGGAGGTAGCCCATGGCCCCCATCACCTTTCTCGAAGCCATCCGCCAGGCCATGTTCGAAGAAATGGCCGCCGACCCGGGCGTCGTCCTGATCGGCGAAGACGTCGGCGTCTACGGCGGCGCGTTCAAAACCAGCGAAGGCCTGCTGGAGAAATTCGGCTGGGAGCGAGTCATCGACACACCCATCAGCGAAAGCGCCATCATCGGCGCCGCCTGTGGAATGAGCTATCTCGGCCTGCGCCCCATCGCCGAAATGCAGTTCATCGATTTCATCGCCTGCTGCTTCAACCAGCTCACCAACTTCGTCGCCAAGGGACACTATCTCTGGAACGCACCCGCGCCCATCGTCGTCCGCGGCCCGTCGGGAGGGGGCGTCCACGGCGGCCCGTTCCATTCGCTGAGCCCCGAAATGTATTTCCTGCACACGCCCGGTTTCAAAATTGTCTATCCCTCCACGCCTTACGACGCAAAAGGCCTGCTCAAGGCCAGCATCCGCGACAACAATCCCGTGCTTTTCTTCGAACACAAATTCCTTTATCGCCGCATCAAGGAAGAAATTCCCGAAGGCGATTACACCGTGCCGCTCGGCAAAGCCGTCGTCCGCCGCGAAGGCAAGCACCTGACGATCATTTCCTACGCCGCGATGATGCACACCTCGCTCGAAGCCGCCGACGCCCTCGCCAAAGAAGGCATCGAAGCCGAAGTCATCGATCTTCGCACCCTGCTTCCCCTCGACGAGGAAACCATTCTTCAATCCGTCCGCAAAACCAACAAATGTCTCGTCGTCCACGAAGACACCAAAACCGGCGGCATCTCCGGTGAAATCGCCGCCATCCTCTTTGAAAAAGCCTTCCACGACCTCGACGGCCCCGTACTCCGCGTCGCCTCCCTCGACACTCCCGTCCCCTACGCGCCAACGCTCGAGGAAGCCTTCCTACCCAACGCCCAAAAAATCTTCACCGCCGCCAAAGACCTCGCCAAGTTCTAGCGGCGTATCGGCCACTTCTCAAGCGGTCCGCCTTCGTTGCTCCCTCGCCAAGCCCCGAGGACCTCGCAAACTCCCCGCCCCACGCCCTTTTCGCCCCTCGCCTTTCGCTGTAAACTAGGAACGTTCCGCGGAACATGCCAGGACCGCTACGCAATCTGTAAGATTCACCCGGCAGATCAGGCGAAGGAGAGCAATCCCATGGCAGTTGATGTCGTCATGCCCCAGATGGGCGAAAGCATCTTTGAAGGCACCATCACCAAATGGCTCAAGAAGCCCGGCGACAAGGTCGAGCGCGACGAGCCACTCTTTGAAATCTCCACCGACAAAG
>Ga0210403_10002261_pt1 | contig 17562 bp, 15 predicted proteins | sample IncBWC19MmetaG_FD_150863 | JGI IMG/M metagenome (GOLD analysis project Ga0210403, IMG submission 150863) | Forest soil microbial communities from Barre Woods Harvard Forest LTER site, Petersham, Massachusetts, United States - Inc-BW-C-19-M | ecosystem: Environmental > Terrestrial > Soil >... | reverse complement strand
CCCAGCGACACCGAGAGGCCGCGGAGCAGATCGACCTGTTGCCCGTTCACGCGGGTCGAGAGGGTTAGATTGTCAATCGCGAGCATCGCTATCCCACGCGGTGACGCAAGCGCGGGTCGAGCGCCACGCGGACACCGTCGCCGAGCAGATTGCAGGCCAGCACGCTGACGATGATGCAGACGATCGGCGTCAGCAGCACCCAGATCGCGCTCTGCATGTCGTTGCGGGCATCCGCCAGCATCTGGCCCCAGGTGGTGATCTCGGGCGGCACCGACAGGCCGATAAAGGACAGCGTCGCCTCGACGACGATGGCGATGCCCATCTCGATCGAAAACAGCGTGATCGTCAGCGGCACGACCGCCGGCAGCACCTCGCGGAGCATGGTGCGCCAGTGGCTGAAGCCGATGAGCTGCGCGGCCAGCACGAAATCGCGCCGGCGCGTGACCAGCACATCCGCGCGAACCACGCGACAGAAGCGCGTCCAGTCGACCAGCACGACGGCGAGAATGACCTTGTCGACGCCGGTGCCAAGTCCGACCAGCAGGACCAGCGACAGCACGACGGGCGGAAACGACATCCAGAGGTCGACCACATAGCCGATGAGACGGTCGAGCAGGCCGCCGAAATAGCCGCCGAGCAGCGCCAGCGTGCTCCCGAGCAGCATCGAGCCCCAGGCCGCCGCGATCGCGACCGTCAGGGCGACCCGTGTGCCGTAGATGGCACGCGACAGCACGCATCGCCCGAGCCCGTCCGTCCCGAGCGGATAGTCGGCGCTGCCGTCCGGCGACCACATCGGCGGCGCCAGCATATGCAGCAGATCCTGGTCGAGCGGATCATGCGGTGCGATCCACGGCGCGAACACCGCAAGCGCCATCGCCAGCAGCAAGATCATTCCGCCCACCCAGACTCGCGGCTGACGGGCGAGCTCGCGCAAGGCCGCGCGAAGGCTCGACGCGCGTTCAGCGGCGCGGGGCTCGGGCGAGCCGCTGAGCTCGATCGCGCTCATAGGTTCCTCATGCGCGGATTGAGCACCGCATACAGCACGTCGACAATGACGGTGATGGCGAGCATCAGCACGCAGAAGATCAGGGCAATGCCCTGGATCAGCGGCAGGTCGTTGCCTCTCACGGCCTGGACCATGAGGTTGCCGATGCCGGGATAACCAAAGATCATTTCCACCAGCAGCGCCGCGCCGAACAGAAAGCCGAACTGCACGCCGATCATCGTGACGGTGGGAAGTGCTGCGTTCTTGAGCATATGGCGCCACAGTATGCGGCTCTCGGACAGGCCGCGGAGCCGCGCGACCTCGATGTAAGGCTCGTTGGCCGCTTCGATCAGGCTCGAGCGCAGCACCCGGATCACAAGCGGAGCAAAGCCGAGCGCGAGCGCAAGCGCGGGCAGCACGAGGTGCGAGGCCGCGCTGAGCAAGCCCTTGAACTGTCCGGTCAGCAGGAGATCGACCAGCGCAAAACCAGTCAGGCCGGGAAGCGTGACCTCCGGACCGACCCGGCCGCTGAAAGGCAACACCGGCCAGTGCACGCCGAACGCTGCGATCAGGAGCAGGCTCCAAAGAAAGGACGGGATCGACTGCATCAGCGCCACGGCGAGATCGGCCGCGGCCTCGCGCTTGCGCTGATACAGCACGAAGGCGAGCACGCCGCCGGGGACGCTGATCAAAAGCGCCAGCATGAGCCCGACAAGCGAGAGCTCCATCGTCGCGGGCAGGGCCGCCATCATCAGCTGCGAGACCGGCTGGCGAAAGTTGAGAGAGGTCCCGAGATTGCCGTTGATGGCGGCCCACAACCAGATCAGGAATTGCTGGGGGATCGGCTTGTCAAACCCGAGTTGCTGTCTGAGCGCAGCCGCGTCGGCAGGCGTTGCGGACGCGGGCAAGAGCATGCCGAGTGGATCGACCGGCAAGATCCGCAGCACAAGGAACACGACCAGCGACAGCAGCAACAGGGTCGGAACTGCCAGAAGCAGCCGTCGCACCACGATCGCCGAGATCACTTGCAGCATGTCTTGATACCGTCAGCCGATCCGAGCTCGCGTCATTTGTACTTCATCTCGACGGGGAGCACGTAGCCATTGTCGAACAGCATGGGCTCCAGCGCCGCGGAATAGGCCACAGTGGTGATGCCTTGCAGCAGCGGGATCGCCCAGGATTTTTCCGAGGACTCGACGTTCAGCGCCTTGTAGCCGGCCATGCGCTCCTGCTCGTTCACCTCGGTCATGAGCTTGTCGATCCGCGACGAGAGCGACATGTCCTTCCAGGTCGAGAACCGCAGGCGCGGATCGAAAATCCGGCCGGCATAGTTTTCGGGATCGCCGGTGCCGTTGGCCCAGCTGTAGAGCACGGGGCCGGCGAGCTTGCTGTTTTGCGCGGCGTCCAGCAATTTGGCGACGGTGGTTTCCTCGATCGTGGCGTTGATGCCGACCGCCTTCCACATCTGCGCGATGGCGCGCGCCATGTCGTAGTCATTAGGGAACACGCCGTTGGTCGACAGAAGCGTAAAGGAGACCGGCTTGTCCGGACCGTAACCGGCTTCCTTCAGCTCGGCGATGGCTTTGGCCTTGTCGTAGGGAAACTTGAAGTCGCGCACATTCGATGGTGTGCCCTCCGGTGCCATGACGGACACGGGCTTTGCCGCGCCGGCGTAAAAGGCCTTGGACAGCGTCGTCGTGTCGATCGAAAGATGCATGGCCGCGCGCACATGGTCGTTGTCCATCGGCTGCACATAGCTGGGTATCCGGATCATGTAGACCTCGGAGAACGGATAAATCTTCGTCACCAGTCCAGCCTTCTGCGCGAGGCGTTGCACTTCGCGCACCGGCAATTGCGAGGCAAAACCGGTGCGGCCGGATTCCACCAGCGCGACGCGAGCCGACGCCTCGGGTGCGATCTCGAACGTCACTTGCTTGATCGGCGGCACGCCGCCCCAATATTTGTCAAAGGCCTCGAGCCCGATGCGCGAGCCGCGCTGATGCTCAACCATGCGATAAGGCCCGGCGCCGATTGGCTTTGCGTTAAAACCTTCGGGGCCGACCTGCTGCATGTAGGCCTTTGGCACGATATAGGCTGTCAGGAACGCCAGATAGATAGGGGCGGTTGGCGTGGGCCGGCTAAACTGCATGACGCCCTTGGTTGGCGAGACCACCTCGATGTCGGCTACGGTGTTGAGCATGCCGCCGACCACCAGCTTCTTGTCCGCCTTGGCACGATCGGACAGGCTGAACTTGACGTCCTCCATCGTCATCTTGCTGCCGTCGTGGAACAGGATGTCGTCGCGCAGCGTGATCTCCAGCCGTGTCGCCTTGTCGTCCAGCCATTTCCATTCCGTAATCTGGCGCGGCGAAAGCTTGAGGTCGGGCGAGTAGCGCAACGGCGAGTCGAACACAGTTGCGTAGAGATTTTGGATGCCGGGGATCGACAGCGCATTCGGATCCCAGGTCGGCACGTCTACGGGAAAGGCGATCGACAGCGTTGATTTGTCGGCGCCTTCGGCGTGCGCGTGCTGCGGCACGAGCGCGCCGATCCCCACAGCCATCCCGCCAAGCAGGATTTGTCGGCGATCCAGCACGGGCAATGCGAGCCGGTCGCGTGAAGCCAAGTCAAATTCGTCCGTCATATCGAAACGCCCTTCATGGTTTTTACGCGAACGTTGAAGTCATTGATCAAGCCGGCACCAGCGCGAGCACCCTCAAGGGACTGCCCGAGCCCTGCTTGATCTTGAGGGGAGCCGCAAAAATCACCGCGCCCTTCGGCGGCAGCTGGTCGAGCCTGGTCAGACATTGCAGCCCGTAGCGGCCCTTTCCGTGCATGTAAAAGTGCGCCGGGTAGGGTGGATTGAAGTGGTGCGCCTGGCCGGCGTCAGTCCCGATCGTCTCGGTGCCAAAGCCGTGCACGTCGCGGTCTTCGACCAGCCATTTGACCACTTCCGGTGAGGGGCCCGGCGTGTGGGCGCCGTCGTCGCGCAGGCCGGGATAGTCCTTCAGCGACTTCTTCGACCAGTCGGTGCGCAGCAACACCCAGCTGCCCGGCGCGATGCGTCCGTGCTTGGCCTCCCAACGCTCGACGAAATCGATGGTGAGAGTGAAATCGGGATTAGCGGCTGCCTCCGCCGAGCAATCGAGCACCGCGGCGGGCGCAATGAACTTTTGCGGCGGGATGGTATCGACCGAGTTGTCAGGCAAATCCTTGCCAGACACCCAGTGGATCGGCGCGTCGAAATGCGTACCGGTGTGCTCGCCGACGGTAAAATTGTTCCAGTACCAGGCGGGTCCCTTCGCATCGTAGCGCGAAATCTGCTCCAGCCGGAACGGCGCGCATTGCCCGAACTCCGGCGGCAGCACGATGGTCGGAAACTCCGGCGACAGCGTCTGCGTGAGATCGACGACGCGGATTGCGCCTAAAGCGACGGCGTTGGCGAAAGCGAGAAGATCGGTCGTAGCCATGATGGATGTCCTTCAGTGCGAGCCGAGTTCGCGTTCGAGGGCTTTCGGGTTGGTCTTGAGCCGTTCCCGGATATCCTCGGCGATATCGCCGACAAAAATATCCTCGTTTCCATCCTTCAATGCGGCGACGACGGCTTTCGCCAGCGCCGCAGGCGCAAGCTTCGGCGGCGGGACGGTCTGGAACCACTCGGTCTCGAGCGGCCCAAAAAAGGCATTGAGCACTTTCAGACCGCCCGGGCGAAGCTCGGCCCGCATGCATTGCGCAGCCGAAAGGCAGGCCGCTTCGACCGCGGAATAGGCGCCATAGGCCGGCCAGTTCATCAGCGCATGGACCGACAGCAGGTTGACGAAAGCCGCGGCGGAGTTGACGCCGTCGGCCCCGCGGAACCGCAACGCCGGGCCGAACGCCTGGGCCAGCCGCATCATGCCGAAATAACGGATGTCCATCTCGTCGCGCGCAATGTTGAGATTGCCACGTTCGATGACGCCGCCGGGACGAACATGCTCTGCGGTATTGACTATGATGTCGATGCGGCCGCCATTTTACGCAGCCTGCTCGGTCACCGATTCCGTGTCGGTCACATCGAGCGGCACGATCTCGACGTGCTCGGTCCTGGAAAGCTCCGCCTGATTCGGAAACGGCTTCCAGGGATCGGCGATGCCGACAAAGACGATGCTGCTGCCGGCCTCGGAAAACGCTTTTGCCATCGCCTGGCCGACCGCGTTGCGGCCATCGCTGATCAGGACGCGGCGATATTGCGGATCACAGGTCATTTCGCGCAGGTGTGGATCGGCTTGCATATGCGGCGTCTCCTGTGCGGGCAGTGCGAGCATCACGGCGGAACCGCTCTTGTCGAGCTTCAAGGCAAGTTTGACGCGCTCGCCCTCGACCGTATCGCCATGAAGGTGCGCGACGATGACAGGCCCGGCGTCGAGCTTGATGGTGCCGACGCGCCAGGGCATGCGTTCGCGAAAGTAAGGATCCGTCGATACCCTGATCGCGGTCTCGGCGATCAGTTTTCCATTGGGGTCGACATCATTGAACGTCAGCCGCGCCGACAGGCAGCGCGGACAGGCATCGCGCGGCGGATAGGGGACGTGGCCGCAATCCTTGCAGACCTGCAGCATGAAGCGGCCCTCGGCGGCGGCCGCAGTCAATCCATGCGCGGTGCGGCTGCGCGCCCCTAGCGGAAGCAGTGGAAGGCGCGTGCGCGCCAAGGGGTTCCTGCGTTTCGGCCGGGCAAGCGGCGTGCTCATGCAGGCCTCGCAAGGATCGCAGCGGCGGATGCAAGGCCGCGGTCATAGTTGATCATGCCAAAGCCGGAGACGAGGCCGATCTTCGCATTCGGTACTCGGCTTCCGAGCGTTGCCCCCGTCAATTGCCGGATTGCCTCAACGAGACCGAGATAGCCGCCACCCGCGCCCGCCTGTCCCACCGAGAGCTGGCCGCCGCTGGTGTTGTGCGGAAAGCTGCCGCCATTGGTGAGCGTGTGGCTGCGCACGAAATCTGGACCTTCGCCCTTGCCGCAAAACCCGAGGTCCTCGAACTGCAGCATCGAGATGACAGGATAGTCGTCATAGGTTTCGACGAAATCGATTTCTTCAGGACGGACGCCTGCCATCGCCCAGAACTCGCCGGCATCGATTGCCCAGCCGCCACGGATCTGGATCGGATCGTCCGGGAACGCATTGTGCCGCTCGATCGTGGACAGAATGCGCACGCCGGCCCAGCCCTGCGCGCGGGCCGCTTCCTCGCGGCACACCAGAAACGCCTCGGCGCCGGCGCACGGCATCACGCAATCGAACAGATGGATGGGATCGGCGATCGGCCGTGCCGCGAGATAGCCCTCGAGCGTCAGCGTCTGCTTCATCAGCGCATGCGGTACGGACAGCGCATTGTCGCGCTGGGCGACGCAGATCTTGCCAAAATCCTCCCGTCGCGCGCCGAACCGGTTCATGTAGTGTCTGGTGATCAGCGCAAAGCTCGCATTAGGGCCACCGGAGCCGTAAGGGTAGACGGCATCCTGGGCGAAGCGGGAAAAGGTCGAGAGTGTCTTGCGGAAGGAATCGACATGGTTGGTGTCGGCGCCGACGCAAGCCACGAGTTCGGCATCGCCCGCCTGCACCGCGCGCGCCGCGCGGCGCAACGCCACGACGCCACTTGCTCCCCCCAGCGGAATATGGTCGAGCCAGCGCGGCGAAAGGCCAAGATGCTGCGTGAGCCCGATCGCGGTATCGGGTCCGGCGGTAAAGCTGGACAATGAAAAGCCGTCGAGATCCTGCGGTCTCAATCCGGATTGCGTGACGAGCTGGTGCAGCGCGCGCCCGATCCACCAGGCCGCGCTTTCCGGGGAGTATCTGACATAGGGGACCGTGACCGGCTGGCAGGCAACCACGCCATCATAGGAACGACGCGCGGTGGGCTGCCGTGGCATCAGGCCGCCACCCGTTTCTTCATCGCGCGCGTGTCGGTACAGGATGCGGTGCCGAGTGCGGCGGCGACCAATTCCTTCAAGCCGCCGCGCTGGATTTTCTGGGTCGACGTCAATGGCACCGACCGAACGAAGGCCACATAGCCCGGCGCCTTGTAATAAGCGAGCCGCGACAGGCAGAAGCCGACGATGTCGTTTGCGAGCACGGTGTCGGCGACGGTGCCGGGCTCAACAACGACACAGGCGAACACTTCGTCACCGCGCACCGGATCGGGGATCGGCGCGACCGCCACCTGCTTCACCGCCGGATGCTGCATCAAGACGGCCTCGACCTCGACGGCGGAAATATTCTCGCCGGAGCGGCGGATGACGTTCTTCTTGCGGTCGATAAAGTGCAGCGAGCCGTCAGCCCCGCGGCAGACGACGTCGCCGGTGTGGAACCAGCCGCCGCGCCAAGCCTCGGCGGTGGCCGCGGCGTCTTTCAGATATTTGCGGAAGAAGCCGTAGCGCGGCTCTGCTCCGGCATGGCGGACCAGCAATTCGCCGGGCTCGCTGATCGCGGCGTCATCTCCGCGATCGGTGATGATCCGGGTTTCGAGCTCTGCGCCGGGCCGGCCGAAGCAGCGCGTGCCGATATGGCGCGGCTCCCGGGAGGCTGCGACTTCCGCGCCGGCGCCGGTTTCGGTCATCGCCCAGGCCTCGATCAGCGGAAAGCCAAAACGTTCCTCGAAGGCGCCGTGCAAGGCCGGGTCGACGCCGGCGCCGAAGCCGAAGCGTACCGCATGGCTCTTGTCTTGCGGGCCTTTCGGCGCGCCCATCAGCATCGGCGGCATGACGCCGAGATAATGCACGATGGTCGCGCGCGCCTCGCGAACGCTGTTCCACCAGCTTTTCGGGTGGAAGCGATCGAGCACGATCAGGCAGCCGCCCACCGCGACCATGGCCATGGTGGAGCAGGCCATCGCATTCATGTGGAACACCGGCAAGGGTGTCAGCATGCGCGCTTCGCCATCGCTGACGGCGATCAGGCCGCCGACGTTTGCATACCAATGGCCGGCATAGAGGAAATATTCGTTCGGCAGCACGCAGCCTTTCGGCCGCCCTGTGGTGCCCGACGTGTAGAGCAGGGCGCACTCGGTGTCCCGATCGGGCGGGCCGGACTTTGGCGGCGGCACGGCAATCGGGGGGGGCCGGTCGTCCGGGCCGAACAGTTGGATCGTGCGCGCCATCGCCGCGGCCGCGGCGGCGAGGTCGCCTTGGCGGGAGACAATCGCAAGCGCCGCTACCATTTCGGAGTGATCGATAAGATATTCGAGCTCGGCTGAGCGCAGCTCCGGATTGATGGGGACGACCGAAACGCCGAGCGCGTTGAGCGCAAACCAGTTCAGGAAGAAGTCGGGCCGATTTTCTAGGAGGACGCCGACGCGATGGCCATGTCCAAAACCTGCTTGACGATAGACGCCGGCGAGCCGCTCGACCTGCGCCTGAATCTGCGCATAGCTGAGTTCGCCCGCGGCGATATCATAGGCCCCGGCGGTTTCGGTCAGCACATCGATGAAGGGCTTTTGCGCATGCCGGGTTGCGGCAGCCTGGAACGCCGCAAACACCGTGTCCGGACCTGCAGGCAATTGCGTGGCGACCGACATGATGATCCGTTCACCCAGTTCACACTGGGCGGTCACTTTAGGTCTCAAGTTGCGGCGCGTCAACGGAGGGAGGTGCTTTTTCTGTCAATTATATGCACGCGCATACATATGCTGAGCGGCCCTTCGATCCGGTTCGGCGCAACTCGAGTTTGATTTCGGTTGGTCGCGTTGCCCTGTTCCGTGCAAATTTTGCTGATAATTTCGGCATTTTGTCGCGTCATTGTGCGACGCGGTGGGTGAGGAATCGACTTTTCGAGCTGTCGACCCGTTGCAACGATGGCTCCGTGGAAAGCGATTGACATGCAGCCGCATATGTTTACACTTCAAGCAATTCCACCCGGTCCGCTTGGGCGCGGACCGGGATGAGGTGGGTCGCACATGCGCATCCTGTGGCTGAGCTTTGTTGATGCCGCGCAGAACACGCCGTACTTCGAGCGCTTGTCGCGCTATCTCAACGACAGTGCTGCGCCCGGAACGACAGTCGACATTGTGGGCACCTCGCCGCCCGATCGCGACTTCGGGCGTCTGACCGAGTTCCGATGCGCGGCGTTCGCGATCGACCGCTGCATCGAGGCAGAAGCGCAACATTACGACGCTTTTGTCATGGGCCATTTCCAGGATCCCGGCCTTTACGAGGCGCGATCTGCCGTCCGCATCCCCGTCGTGGGCGCCGGCGAGGCGACGCTGCACTTTGCCGCGCAACTCGGGCGAAGGTTGGGGCTCGTTTCGATCGATCCGGTCTTCGAGGTGTGGCATCACGAGCAGGCCGAGCGCTACGGGTTGCGCGACCGCATCTCGGGCGTGGTCGGGCTCGGCTTTGTGCCGGAGGATTTCGCTCCGGCGTTCGCTGGCGATGAGGCTGCGTTGGCGAGAATGCGCGCGACCTTCGAGGAGAAAGCCCACCCGCTGGTCGCAGCCGGCGCCGACGTCATTCTTCCAGCGGGCGTGTTGCCCGCACTGCTCCTGTGCCGTCAGGGCGGCTACAAGGTCCGCCACGCTCCCGTGGTCAATTGCGCCTCCGTCGCGCTGAAGACCGCGGAGATGGCGGTCGCATTGCATCGCCTCGAAGGCCTCGAGCCGAGCCGCGGCCCGAGTTTTGCGCTGGCGCCTGAGCGCGCAATTGCCGACTTCAGGAAATTCGTGGCACGGGGGCGGCAGGATGATTGATCATCTCTACCCGCAGCGCGCATCAGCTCCGCGTGACGGAATCGAGAAAGCTCAATGTCGCCGCGGCAAACGCGTCGGGCATATGATCGGGAAACGGCACCATGCCGCCATCGACTTCGATCAGGCGCGCGCCTGTGATCGCGCCTGCGACTTCGGCCGCGACAGGATGGGCATGCGGGTCGGCGGTCGGCGAAACCACAAGCGTCGGGCAACGCACCAGCGGCAGCCGCGTCTCCATCACATAGCGGTTGACAACGCGATGCCCTTCCGCGGCCATGCGGCCGGCTTTAATGGCATCGACCACGAAACGCTCCAGGAGATCGGTATCGCCAGCGGGATAAAACGGCTGCCGCATTTGCCACAGCTCGAGCAGATGCGCCCCGCTGCTCTGCGATGTCGTCTCATCGATGATCTTTTTGCCGGTTGCGGTGGTGCGGCGGGTCGCATCGACATAAGGCGAGGCCGAGAGCACCAGCGCCCGCACGCGCTCCGGGCGTGCCGCTGCCATTTCCACGGCAATCGCAGCACCCGTGTGATGACCGGCGATCGCGGCGCTCGCGATGCCGAGCGCGTCGAGCAGGTCAAACGCGGATTCGGCCCAGGATTCGATCGAGTCCTCGCCGGCGGGCAAGGCGTCGGAATCGCCAAAGCCGACCGTGTCCATAGCGATCGCGCGGTAGCGTTGGCCGATGAGCGGCAGCACGTCGCGGAATTCATCCCAGGAACGCGGCGTCTGGTGCAGCAAGAGCAGCGGCGCGCCGCTGCCGATCATGGCGACATGGATGCGCGCGCGCCTGGTCGCTACGAAGCTGCGCTCGATGCGCGGATGGATGTTCGACATGCGTCTGCCGGAGCGATGGTTGCGGGTCAGAGCTATCAGTCGCAGCCTGAGCGGGCAAGCGCGATGAACAGAGTGGGAGGATACGATGGCTGAACGGTCGTTCGAACGCGAGGTTCAGGATCTCAAGCTTGGCGCCGGCGACATCTTTCACGGCGAAGGCATCTTGGCGATCACCAAGGCGCTGCTGCAGTCCGGCGTCGCCTATGTCGGTGGCTATCAGGGATCGCCGATCTCGCACCTGATGGATGTGCTTGCTGATGCCAAGGACGTGATGCAGGATCTCGGCGTGCATTTCGAGACATCGGCGTCGGAAGCCGCCGCCGCCGCCATGCTGTCGGCATCCGTGATGTATCCGCTCCGCGGCGCCGTGACCTGGAAATCGACCGCCGGCACCAATGTCGCTTCCGACGCGCTGTCGAACCTGTCGTCCGGCGGCGTGACCGGCGGCGCGCTGATCGTGATCGGCGAGGATTTTGGCGAGGGTTCCTCCATCATGCAGGAGCGCTCGCATGCGTTTGCGATGAAATCGCAGATCTGGCTGCTCGACCCGCGCCCTAATCTGCCGTCGATCGTGAAGGCGGTGGAGGATGGCTTTGAGCTGTCGGAGGCGTCGTCGACACCGGTGATGCTTCAGGTGCGTATCCGCGCCTGCCATGTGCACGGGCAATTCGTCGCCAAGGACAATCAGCGGCCGAAATATACGCTGCGCCAGGCGCTGGAAAACCCGGTACGCGACGTCGATCGCATCGTGCTGCCGCCGGCCAATTTCATGCACGAGAGAGACAAGCTGGAGCGGCGCTGGCCGGCGGCGATCGAGTTCATCAAGCAGCGCAAGCTCAACGAAGTATTCGGCCCCGCCGAAGGCGAGATCGGCATCGTGATGCTGGGCGGCATGTACAATTCCGTGATGCGCGCGCTACAGCAGCTTGGTCTGGCCGACGTCTATGGCGCGTCGGTGGTGCCGCTCTATGTCATGAATGTCGCCTATCCCTTGATCAACGACGAGCTGGTTCAATTCTGCTCAGGCAAGGCGGCAGTGCTGATGGTGGAGGAGGGCGCCCCCGAATATATCGAGCATACGCTCAACACCATCCTGCGCCGCCGCGACATCCAGACCAAAGTCTCCGGCAAGGACGTGTTGCCGATGGGCGGCGAGTACACGCCGCCGGTCCTGGTCAAGGGCCTCATGGAGTTCATCGGGCGAAATGCGCGAACGCTGCTGCGCAATCAGCCGCCGGTGCCCGATCCCACACCGATCGTGAACGATCCGAGGGTGAAGGCGCTGGCGCGGGTCGTGCCGCCGCGCCCGGCTGGCTTCTGCACGGGTTGTCCGGAGCGACCGATCTTTGCAGCGATGAAGCTTGTCGAGAAGGAGCTGGGCCCGCACCATGTCTCCGCCGACATCGGCTGCCACCTGTTTTCGATCCTGCCGCCCTTCAACATCGGCGGAACGACGATGGGCTATGGACTGGGCCCGGCGTCGGCATCGGCCTTCAATGTCGAGGCCGGTAAGCGCTCGATCTCGGTCATGGGCGACGGCGGTTTCTGGCACAACGGGCTCGCGTCATCGGTCGGCAACGCCGTGTTCAACAAGCAGGACGGCGTGATTCTTATCGTCGACAATTACTATTCGGCCGCGACCGGCGGCCAGGACATCATGTCGTCGCGCGCGCTCAATCCGCGCCGCAAGACCAACAATTCGATCGTACAGGCGGTGAAAGGCATCGGCGTCGAATGGGTCCGCCAGATCGACCGCACTTATGACGTTACCAAGATGCGCGACACCTTGCGCGAGGCGCTCACGACAAAGGAGAAGGGGCCAAGGGTCATGGTCGCGTCCTCGGAGTGCATGCTGAACAAGCAGCGCCGCGTCCGGCCGCAATTCCTCAAGGCCGTGAAGGACGGCCAGCGCATGGTGAAGGAACGGTTCGGCGTCGACGAAGACGTCTGCACCGGCGATCACGCTTGTATCCGCCTGTCCGGCTGCCCATCGCTCTCGGTCAAGCACACCGACGATCCGCTGAGGGACGATCCGGTCGCCGCCATCGACAACAGTTGCGTGGGCTGCGGCAATTGCGGCGAAGTATCGGAAGCGGCGGTGCTGTGCCCATCCTTCTATCGCGCCGACATCATTCACAATCCGACGCAGTGGGACCGATTGCTTCACCGCATGCGGAGCGCCGTCATCGGCTGGATGCAGCGGCGGCGTCAGGCGAGCCGCATCATCTTCGCAGACTGATGGAGGTCGGGATCAACCAGCACATGACCAGTCCCGGCGAGCTTTCGAGCATCAAGCCGCTCTCCATTGCCATTCTCGCCATGGGCGGGCAGGGCGGCGGCGTGCTGACCGACTGGATCGTTGCGCTTGCGGAAGCGCAAGGTTATGTCGCGCAGTCGACCTCGGTGCCCGGCGTCGCGCAGCGGACGGGTGCCACGATCTATTATGTCGAGATGCTGCGAGCGCGCGGCGGCGCGCCGCCGATCCTGTCCTTGATGCCGACACCCGGCGATGTCGACATCGTCATCGCCGCCGAGATGATGGAGGCAGGACGGTCGATCCTGCGCGGTCTCGTCACTCCCGACAAGACGGTTTTGATCGCCTCGACGCATCGTTCCTTTGCAGTCAGCGAGAAGGAAGTGCCGGGCGACGGCATCGGCAATCCGGTGACCGTGGTCGACGCTGCCGATTTCGCGGCGAAACGCACCATCGCCTTCGACATGGAGGCGCTTGCGGTCCAAAACGGCAGCGTGATCTCTTCGGCACTGTTCGGCGCGCTCGCGGCGGCCGGCGTTCTGCCCTTCGACCGAAGCGCGTTCGAAGCCACCATCAAGAGCGGCGGCAGGGGCGCGGAGACAAGCCTCAAGGCGTTCAACGCCGCTTACGACCGCGCGCGTGAAAAGCCGCGCGACGCGGTTGCGGCTGGCCCCCGCAAACGCTTTGATCCATTGCCAGAACGCGCGGGCCACCGCGCGCTGGACCAATTGGTCGGCCGCATCCGCGCGGAGTTTCCGCCCGCGACGCACGCGATGCTGTTTGCGGGCACCAGACGGCTGGTCGACTTTCAGGATCCCGCCTATGCGGCCGAATATCTCGACCGGCTTGGCGCGGTGCTCGCGGCGGACCGCGCGCATGGCGGCGAGACGCAGGACTTTGCGTTCACCGCGAAGGCCGCAAAATATGTCGCCGTCGCCATGGCCTATGACGATGTGATCAGGGTCGCCGATCTCAAGGTGCGCGGCTCGCGCTTTGCGCGCGTGCGCACCGAAGTCGGCGCCAAGGCCGACCAGATCGTCTACACCACGGAATACATGCATCCACGCATGGAGGAAGTTTGCGGCACGCTGCCGAAACAGCTTGGCCAGTGGATCGAGGATCGGCCAAAGCTCCGTGCGCGCCTTGATAGGTGGGTCAACAGGGGCCGCCGCGTCCGCACCGGCACAGTGTTCTGGTTCATCGGGCTCTATTTCGTCTCGGCGATGCGCGGCAGCCGCCGCGGCACGCTGCGGCATTTTCGCGAGACCGGGCATCGCGAGGCATGGCTTGCGACTGCTACCTCGCTGCTGTCGTCGAACTATGACCTCGCGCTCGAGGCGCTGGAGTGCCGCCGCCTCGTCAAAGGCTATTCCGATACGTATGCGCGCGGCCTGTCAAAATTCGACCGGGTGATGGCGGCGATCCCGCAGCTCGCCCAGCGCGACGATGGCGCGGCGTGGCTGAGGCGGCTGTGTCAGGCGGCATTGATGGACGAACAGGGGATCGCGCTCGATGGCGCGCTGAAGACGATTGCGACGCTGTAGGTTCAGAGATCGAAGAGAGGCAATATGACGATTGATAGCGTGATCGCGGGCAGCGAGCCCTTGTCCGGCGGCGTCGAAATCTCCGCCCGGACCAGCTTTCTGGTCGTAGCCTTGTGCTGGATCGGCATTTACACCGAAGGCTACGATGTCGGCGTTCTCGGCGCGATCCTGCCGGCGCTCGCCACCGATGTGAGCTGGAAGCTGACGCCGATCGATCTCGGCGCGCTCGGAAGCTACACATTGCTCGGCATGCTCGTCGGCGGCATCCTCAGCGGCACGTTGAGCGATCTCCACGGCCGTAAACCGCTGTTTATCGGCTGCTTCACGCTGTTCACGGTCTGCACCATCATCACGGCCTTCACGCCGACGCCGGCCTGGTTCGGCGCGAGCCGCTTTGTCGCGGGCCTCGGGCTTGGCGGCATCATTCCGGTGGCGGCGGCGCTCACCATCGAATACTCGCCGGCGCGCAAGAAGAGCCTCAACTACGGCATCATGTATTCCGGTTATTCCGTCGGCATCCTGACCGCCGCGCTGGTCGGCAAGGCGCTGCTCGCCGACCATGGCTGGCGTCCGGTGGTGCTGATCGGCGCTGCGCCTCTCGTGTTGATGCCACTGCTTTTGTGGTGGCTGCCGGAATCGCTGGAGTCGCTCGCTGCACGGGGCCGCGCGGACGCCGCGCGAACACTTGCGGCGCGGCTCGAAATTCCGATGCCGGCGGCCGCGCCGAGGGCGGAGAAGGTCGGCTGGCGCACGGTGCTCGACGAGATCTTTTCGCCGCGCAATGCGTTTGCCACCATCTGCTTCTGGACTGCATTGTTCATGGGACTTCTGCTGGTCTACGGCATTGCGCAATGGCTGCCGCAGATCATGCGCAAGAGCGGCTACAATCTCGGCGACAGCCTGCTGTTCCTTGCGGTCTTCAGCTTCACCTCCGCCATTGGTGGCATCGTGCTCGGCCAGTGGGCCGATCGGTTCGGCGTGAAGCGCACGGTGGCACTGGCCTACGCGCTTGGCGCCATCGGCATTGCGGCGCTCGCCTTCAAGGGATCGATCTGGCTCAACTACACGTTTGTGGCGATTGCCGGGTTCGGAACGGTGTCGGCGTCGCTGATCCTGACGGGTTATCTCGCCGACTATCTTGCGCCCTTCGTACGATCCGCCGGAACCGGATGGGCCTTGAGCTTTGCGCGCATCGGCGCGCTGATCGGCCCGCTGCTGGGCGGCTATATCGCGAGCCTCAATGTCGGCGCGCAGTGGAATTTTTATGCGTTTGCCGTGGTCGCCGCCGTCGCCGCGGTTGCGACCGCGCTGATTCCTACGAAATAAGCGGTCGTTTCGATTGCAAACGATGTCAAATTTCTGTCTGAGTGAAAAAGATAAATTCGGATCGCAGGAGCAGCAATGACGGATCGGTTTTCCGGAAGCCTGTTGCGGAACGATGTGAGAGACGAAGAAACTCCCCCAAGCCTGGGTGAGATCGGGCTCAACAACTTCGCTCCTTATCTGATGAATCGCATCATGGCGCGGTGGAACACCAACGTCGCGGAGGAGCTGAAGGATTTCGACATGACGACAACCCAGATGCGCGCGCTCGCCGTCCTCAGCGTTTCCTCGTCGGTCACCATCAACGAGCTTTCAGTTTTTGCCGTCACTGAACAGTCGACTATGAGCCGAACGCTGGATTCGCTCGAGGAGCAGGGATACATCCGCCGCCAAACTCGTCCCGACGATATGCGAGTCCGTGACGTCAGCATCACCGCGAAGGGACGATCGGCCTTCGAGAAGGTCTGGCCAATGCTCCATCGCATGCTGCTGCAGATGTTCGACGACGTCGAGGAAGACGAATACCGGAACTTCCTAGGCACGTTGCTCAAGGTCCTGCGTAACGTTCGAAAGCAGGACATTTGAGGGAGCCTTGAAGTCGCGTGGGAGGTTAAAATTTTGACTCTTTTATACATGCGATACGCTGCGACGCAGAGGCTCCGCTTCAGCCGTGAGCTTTCCGATGCACCACCAGTTTGTCGAGCGCGCTCCAGTCCCAATCAATGCCGAGACCCGGCTCCTCCGAAGCAACGCCGTAGCCGTTCTCGACCTTCATGCTTGTTCTGGTCACGAGATCGAGCTGGGGAATGAATTCCAGCCAGCGGCTGTTAGGCACCGCACAACAAAGGGGGAGGTGAATCTCCATCAGGAAGTGCGGGCAAACCGGAACGTTGAAGGCTTCCGCGAGGTGCGCGACCTTCAGCCACGGGGTGATGCCGCCAATGCGGCCGACATCGACCTGGACGATCGAGCAGGCGTCGTTCTGGAGGTAATCCTTGAATTGCGACAAGGAGTACATGGACTCGCCGACGGCAATCGGAATCTGCGTCGAGCCGCATAGCCGCTTGTGGGCCATGACGTCATCGGCATGGATCGGCTCCTCGAACCAAGCGATATCGCATTCCTCATAATGGCGGGCGCGGCGGATGGCTTCGTCGACCATGAAGCCCTGGTTCGCATCGGTCATGACGTCAAAGTCGTCGCCGACGGCCTTGCGCACGGCGCGCAGGCGGCGGACATCTTCCGCCAAATGCGGGCGGCCCACCTTGATCTTGGTGCCACCGAAGCCGCGTTCCTTGGCCTTCCGCGCTTCCTCAACCAGTTCGCCCTCGTCGATGTGGAGCCAGCCGCCCTCGGTGTAGTAAAGTTTGATGCGGTCCTTGGCGCCTCCGGCCGCTTTGTATACCGGTAGCTTCGCGCGCTTTGATCGGAGGTCCCACAGGGCCGTGTCGATCGCGGCCAACGCAATCGAGGTGAGGGCGCCGACTGTGGTCGCATGGACGCGATAGAACCGGTCGCGCCAAATCCTCTCGATCTCGTCCGCCTCGCGGCCGATGAGCAGCGGCACCAAATGATCATCGAGCAGCTTCATGACCGAGGAGCCGCCGGTGCCGATCGTATAGGAATAGCCGATGCCTTCGACGCCGTCCGCATCGCGGATTTTGACGATCGGGGTTTCCTGGGATTCGAAGCTCTGCACGGCGTATGGTCCGCTTCACCTTGGGTTTGAGATCGACCTGAAGCGTCTCAACTGCGGTGATCTTCGCCATGTCGAACCTCCCAAGCTTGGCCTGCAGGCATCAACCCGTATGGTCAAAAAATTGAAACGGCAGGAAGCGTGGGCAGTATCCGCGTTCGGCGTAGCCTCGCCGCCTGTCGTGCGCTACTCTTTTGCGACGAT
>Ga0210403_10002259_pt1 | contig 17574 bp, 13 predicted proteins | sample IncBWC19MmetaG_FD_150863 | JGI IMG/M metagenome (GOLD analysis project Ga0210403, IMG submission 150863) | Forest soil microbial communities from Barre Woods Harvard Forest LTER site, Petersham, Massachusetts, United States - Inc-BW-C-19-M | ecosystem: Environmental > Terrestrial > Soil >... | reverse complement strand
CGAGGCCGATGTCCACCACGTGGTAGTAGTTCAGCTCAACGCCAAGCACCGACCACTGGCTCAACAGTCCAGAAAATAGTTGCGCGGATGCGCGCCCAAGTTCCGAGTTTGGCGCCATCCAGCTCGCAAACCGGAACGCTGCAATCAGCATCGCTGCAAACAAGATTACCTGCCCGGCCATGTTCAGGCGGTTCCAGAACGGTCCGTGCGGCATTTTTTCGCGGTGCGTGTCGCCCATCGTTTCCGCCAGGCCGCCGCAGGAACAAACCCAGCCGCAGTACGCGCCTTTACCCCAGCGGTAGACGATTAGCGGAATGATCACAAAGGCTTGCACAAACGAAATCGCCAGCCACCACCACATTGGTTGCGAGGTGAAAACGTTCCAGATGAACAGCGGCCACGCGAGGACGAATCCGAAAGCGCGCCAGTACTCGCGACCGTGATCGTAGTTCACCACGGGAAAGAGATTGTCCGCGATGGTTTTCATCACACCGGAATCAAACCACCCGTTGTGCCCCATGAGCGGCAGGACAATGTAAGGAAGCAAGAAGAGCGGGATGAATTGAAAGGCCATCAGCGAATACGTCTGCAAACGGACGTACGGCGTGTTGCGGCGGCGAATCCGGCGCAGACCAAACGCAAAGATTGCCAGTGTGTAGGCCGTCGAGTAATAAAATCCGGGTTGCGCCAGGTCGACGGCGAGTGTTCCCAAAAGCGTACTTGGATCGGCGGAAGATGCGGCGATCGAACCGCCCATAGCATGCAGCCAGCCCGGCACGTTGAAAGGAAACCAGTGCCACTGCTGGAATAGCTGGTTCAGATGACTGCTTGCCTTCCAGATGTACACAAAGCAACAGAAGGCAAAGAACGCCAGAAAACTGACCGCCATCCTGGCGGACCACTCTCCTCGAATCGGAATTCCGGAACGGCGGAAAAAATCGAGCGGGGCTTCGCGCCCCAACATCGTGAACACAACGTCGTTCGGAATCGTCTCGGTCTTGCCGGTTGCGTCGCGCAGGGTGGCGGTTGCGGCCTCGATCTTCTGGACCGAGGTTTCCATCATCAGCCTGACGGAACCCGGCGCCTTTTCCCCGCGCATGTCCGAACTCGCCGCCGTGGTGACGCGCTCGGAGGTGGGCCGCTCTACCGCAACGCGCGCCGTGGGATCCTTCACCAGCATCTGCAACTTCTCCACGTTTTCCGGCTTCGGCCGCGCGAATTCTTTTTTGCGATAACTGAGCGTCACCTTGCCGCCACACGCCGCAATTGCGATTGCTGTCTCCAGAGCGGTGTCGCCGCCGCCGACCACAAGCGCTTCCTTGCCGGCAAACTCCTTCGGATCGAACAGGCGGTTGTAGACTTTGTCGAGATCTTCTCCGGGGCAACCGAGCTTGCGGAAATTTCCGCTGCGCCCGATGGCGACGATCACGCGATGTGTGCGCGTCGTCTTCCCATCGGCGTGGTGCAGAACCAGCAAATTTCCGGAGCGCTCCAGATGGTCGATTCGCGCGGCGACGGGTTCGATCCCCGCGGAACGCTGCTGCTCTTCCATCTCCTCGACCAGGGCCTCTTTCACGGTAGCCTGGAATTGCAGGCCGCCGTCGAGCTTCAATTCGGTGGGGTAAGTGTAAATGGGCTTGCCCTTGGGAAAGTTCACTACGGTGGAGAAAAGTTGGGTCGCTTCGTAAACCGCAAAGCGAAGTTGCGCCTTTTTCGCCTCGATGCCCGCCGAAACCCCGGCGACGCCCGCACCAATGATGGCTAGGTCCAGGACATCCGCTTGCGAAGTGTCGCGCTTCTGGAAATCCGGTTCCTTGAGGATTGCCCGGACTGCGTTCGTGGCCGTTTGCGAGGAAAACTTCAGCAGGGGGATGCCGGAAAGATCGCCGGCGATCCGCACACCGGGAAGATCGGTGAGCCCGTTCTCTCCGGTCACAGGCAATTTTTCGACGGTTCCAGCCGGCCAGCGGGTGTGCAGCCACCTGGTATACTCCGCAATCGGGTTGCTCATAGTCTCTTTACCAAATCACGCCGACACCTCAAACGCAAGCCCGGCGGGTGTTTCGCCGTGTTCATTCGACTCGGAATCCCCGGAAAGGTTTCATTTTCCAAAAAGAATTTGGCTCCACGATGCCTGTTCAGGCATCCTTTGGTCAGGCTAGGGCATTAAATACCAAGTCGATGTCTGCGATTGGGACATAGACCGCCGCCGACTGAGAGGCGGCCGCCGAGGTTATTCGAATGGGGGTGAAAAAATCATGAGCGAGTGCACGCATTCAAGTCACATTCACAAAGTAACGCCGCACACGAAGGGTTGCGAAGAGTGCTTGAAGATGGGCGATACCTGGGTGCACCTGCGCCTGTGCATGGAATGCGGCCACGTCGGGTGCTGCGATTCCTCCAAAAACAAGCACGCGACCAAGCATTTTCATCGCACCAAGCATCCGATCATGCGCTCGATCGAACCCGGCGAGACCTGGGGTTGGTGCTTCGTTGACGAGGTGGAACTCGACTTCGCCTGATTTCACGGCCGGGGTCTAGAGGGCGGCCTGTGCTCCCGGTTCCCCGAGGACGGAATTCAGAGCCGCGGTAACTTTGTTCGCATCAGCCAAAGTGAAGCACAACGGGGGGCGAAGCTTGAGCACGTTGTGATGCGGGCCGTCGGTTCCCGCGAGAATTCCCTCTTCTCGCAATCGGTTCACTACGTAGGAAGCCTGCCGTGTTGCGGGGACGCGAGTCTCGCGATCCGTCACCAGGTCGATCCCCAGAAAAAGTCCCAGACCGCGCACGTCGCCGATTAAAGTATGCTTCGCCTGTAGCTCACGCAGATCGCGCAGCCACTGCGTGCCGACAGTCAGGGCGTTTTGCTGTAAATTTTCGTCACGCAACACATCGAGCACCGCCAACCCCGCCGCACAGGCAACGGGATTCCCGCCGAAGGTGCTGAAGAATTCCATCCCATTCGCGAACGAAGCCGCAATTTCGCGCGTCGTCACCACTGCGGCAAGCGGAAATGCATTCCCCATCGGCTTTCCGAACACGACGATGTCCGGCACCACACCTTGCGTTCCAAAGCCCCAAAAGTGCGTGCCCAGCCGGCCGAAGCCCACCTGGACTTCGTCCGCGATGCACACCGCGCCGTCCGCGCGGACCTGTTGGTACACTTCCGCCAGATAGTTTGGCGGAAACACAATTTGCCCCGCGACGCTTGGCAGCGTTTCCGCGATATAGGCCGCAACGCGTTGCCCCTTCTTTTTGCAGTCGGCGAGAATCTCGCCGACGTGTGCGGCATATTTTTTGCCGAGGTCCGCTTCGCCGCGCGGATACGCCCCACGGTAATCATCCGCGATCGGAGCCACGTGCACCCACGGCTTGCGCCCACGCCCGCCCGGGCCGTCAAATTTATAGGGGCTGATGTCGATCAACGTAGACGTGTGTCCATGATAGGCGTGCTCGAGGACGATCATATCGTCGCGTCCCGTGTGCGTCCGCGCAAGCCGCAGCGCCAGCTCATTTGCTTCGCTGCCCGAATTCACGAAGTAGCAGACCTGCAGCGGGTCCGGCAGCAGCGCCGTCAACCGCTCGGCACAGCGAAGAATGTTGTCGTGCAGATAGCGTGTGTTCGTGTTCAGAAGCGCCGCCTGCTCCTGAATCGCGCGCACTACACGGGGATGGGAATGCCCGACCAGCGGGACGTTGTTATAAACATCCAGATAAGCGCGACCCGTCTCGTCGTAAAGATGCTGCATGGAGCCGCGCACGATCTTCAGCGGCTTTTCGTAAGAGAGCGAAAGATTTCCACCCAGCAACCGCTTGCGTGCCGCTAGAGATTCCTCAAACGTGAACTCTTTTGTCCGTGCAGCCCCCTCTCCACTCGAGGATTTCCTCCCGCCGATCGGCGCGACATTCGCCGCCGCGGCTCGAAAATATTCCAACGCGCTTCGCGAATCGATCAAAGCCAGCCGTTCCAGCGCCGCCCATGCCGGCTCCTCTGAAACCGTAACGTACGGATCATCGTGTACCAGCGATTTGCGGTGGGCGGAATTCACAACGCTGACAGCAAGCCGCGCCCCCATCAGCGGAAAAAAAGCCGCGATCTCTTCTTCATGCAGAGGCAGCACCCGGTGATATCCGTCCAGCACTGCTCCAGCCGCGGCCAGCGGATCCGGTTTGCCCAAAATCGCGTAGGCGGCCGCGACCGCGGGTTCTCCGACTGTGTAACTCTCATGCATGTCGCCAAAATCGATCACAGAAGCCACGCGTTTTGTTCGCGGATCGACGAGGGCGTTGTGGTCGTTAGCGTCACCATAAATCACGCTTCGGCGTAGCAGCGGAAATCGCGGGACGGCCTCCTCTTCAAAGAGATTGAGAAACTTTTTGGCCAATGCGCGGCGCTCCGGATCCGCGATATGGCCCAGATAATCGCGGGCCCAGTTGGAGCGGGAAAGATCCCACTTGAGAAAACGCTGCGCGCAGGGATGCGCAAAATCCAGCAGCGCTACGTCAATCTCCGCCAGCAATCGGCCCAGCGAGCCAAGCAACTCCGGAGAGTGCGGACTCGTTGCCGCCAGAGTGGTTCCCGGCAAATACGAGAGCATCCACACCAGGCGAGAGGTTTCGTCTTCGAGCGTGACCCGCGCGAAAAGTTCGCCGCTGTTGGTGGGAATTACGCGCGGCAAAGCGAGATGCGCCGCCTTACCGGCCAGATGCGTGAACGCGCGGCATTGCATGTCCACGAACGCGTCCTCGCGCGCAGGGTGCATCATCTTCAGCACAAACGCGCGCGAATCGGCCGTCTGGAGGTGAAAATTGTCGTCGTACTCCCCCGGCAACGACCGGATCGTGGCTACCAGTCCATACAATTCCACGGCAACGCGGGCAGCCACGTCGGTGGTGAGCGGGGCCGCAACTCTTGCTTCCGGCATCATGCGCCAAATTGTAATGGGCCATTCGCGCTTCGGCAAATGCGCCGGCTCGATGCCCTCCCCTTACCGGGCGCGCAAATCAAGTGCGAATCGCTTGCGCTTTTCGCGGGCGGGCGCTACTCACCCCCGGAAAGAGGTGATAATATTTCAGATACCGCAAGCCGTGGCGCCCAGCGGATACCCAGGCAAAACAATCATCTCAGTGGCATAGCTTTATCAACTTCATATTCAAAAAATGGGGGGAAGCATGAATCGTAAATGGGCAACACTCGGAATGGCGGCAATGCTCGGGTTGGCCGTCGGCTGCAACAAAGGCGACACTTCAACGAATCCATCCACTGACAGCAGTCAACCGGGCTCCAACCAGTCGGCCGCGGAACAGAAAGCTGCCCCGGAACCTCCAAAGCCGATCACGATTCCCGCGGACACGCCAATCACGGTTGTTTTGTCGAGCACCATAAACTCCAGAGTTGCCAAGCCGGGCGATGAATTTGAAGCCACCGTTTCCGAACCCGTCGTGGTCGAAGGACGAACCGCCATTCCGAAAGGCGCGCACGCGAACGGAACCGTCGTTGACGCGAAGAAACAAGGAACATTCAAAGGTGAAGCGGTTCTGGCGATCCGCTTGACGCGCGTCGAAATTCACGGCAAAGGATACACGATTTCGACAAGTCCGTATGGCGGCAAGGTAAAAGGCAAAGGCAAGCGCACCGCGGTTGTCACCGGCGGTGGCGCGGCGGTCGGCGCACTGATCGGCGGCCTGGCGGGCGGCGGGAAGGGCGCGGCGATTGGCGCGGGCGTCGGCGCGGGAGGCGGGCTTGCGGCCTCTGGCACGACAGGGGGCAAGAACGTGGAATTCCCCGCGGAGAGCGCCATCACCTTCAAGCTGACGGAACCGGTTACGATCGAGCGCTGAAATTCCCGCGATTGGAAACAACAGGGGCCTCCGATCCACAGGATCTGGAGGCCCGTTGATTTTCAGGAGGGGTTTCCAACCAGATTGAGATGACCTGGATTATGAGACCGCAGTTTTGGGCTTGTCTGATCCGGGGCAGGCACGGAGCGCAAACGGAATCATCAGCAGCGCGGATGCGAACGGCAACGCAAAGCCAAAACGCAGGGAGTGCGTTTGCGACGCGACCACTCCCACGAGCCACGGAATCAACGAACTTCCAATTCCCGCAGCTCCGAAAAAGAGTGCGGCCAGCCAGTTGGCGTCATCCTTGAATCGCGCGGCGAGCCAGGTCACGTAAATCGGGTATTGCGGCCCGCAGCCGAGGCCCGCGAACAATGCACCAACGTGCAGAACCTGAGGAGACTTCGCAAGCGCAACCAGCGCGACGCCCACGGTGGCCAACACGAGGCCTCCGACGGAGAGTGAGCGCTGCGAAAAATACTTCAAAGCGATGGGAAGCAGGAATCGTCCGAGCAGCAGGAACCCATAAAAAAATGCGGGCGCTGCCGCCATCCTGGCCGCATTAAATCCCACCATGTCTCTCTCTTCCAGCGCGACCCAGCCGCCGACGGAGATTTCGATCCCGACGTAAAAAAAGAGGAGCAGCGCGAGCGAAATCCACGGCTCAGGCCGCAGGGTGGCGCGCCAGACGGCAAGCGAACGATTCGGCTGGGTCTCAGCGGAACTAACGAGGTCTGTTTTCGGCACGTAATGCGCCACGGCCAGCGCCAGGAAGCACACGGCGAGCGTTCCGGACAGCCAACGCAGGCTGAGATGGCCCAGGAAGAAAGCTACCAGAAAGGGGCTCGAGACCGCGCCGACTCCCCAGGAAAAATTCAGCAGACTCACCGCCGCTGCCACGTTTGAGGACGGCAAACGCGTCGCGCGAAGGTTGACGGAAGGACTTGCCAGGCCGTACCCGGTCCCGTAAATCGCGACAAACGCGGTCGAAAAAAACCATGGTCCAAGGCCGAGGCACGCCAAGCCAAGCGCAAAGCAAAAATATCCGACGCTAATTACCTTCGAAAAACCCAACCGGGGCAGCAGCCAACTCGTGGCCATCGTGCCCAGAAAGCTCCCGAAGTACTGCGTAAAAAAAAACACCCCTGCCTGTCCATCCGTCAAGTTCCACCGGTGAGTAAAGTATGGCAACACGGGACCGAGCATCGTCATGCTGACGCCGACGAGTACAAATCCCAGATGGAGGTAGGCCCACTCCAGACGCGCATCGGGAGCGGCGGCGAGTTGGGTGGGAGACGCGACAGTGTGATTGGACATTTGCAATGCGAGTTTCCAGTGTCCCACGCTCCTCTAATCTGAACAAGGCAAACGCTTTGCCGCCCTGCAGCGCTTACGTTTCCCTAATGTGGGACTCATCGTTTTCTTAGGGTGTTCGACTATTCTATGGATGCACCAGGAGCCACCATGCGTGACCTTATTTTTGTGATTTGTACGATTGCCTTTTTTGCTGTCGGCATACTCTATCTTCGCGCCTGCGAGCGCCTGAAGTGAACGGGTAAATCCATGCTAGGAAACATTCTACTCATTGTGATTTCGCTCTTACTCTGCGGCTATCTTTTCTACGCCCTGCTGAAACCGGAGAAATTCTAATCATGACCGGCAACGGGTGGTTCCAAATATTTCTCTTTTTCTGCCTCGTGCTGGCGGTAACCAAACCGCTGGGCGGTTTTCTGTATCGCGTCTATGAACGCAAATCGACGTTGCTCGATCCGGTTTTGCGCCCCATCGAACGCTTCATCTACCGCGTGTGCGGAGTTGACGACACAAAAGAGATGGACTGGAAGGGCTACGGCTTTTCAATGCTCCTCTTCAGCGGCGTCTCGCTTTTCCTTCTTTATCTGATCGAGCGCACTCAGCAGTGGCTTCCGCTGAATCCGCAGAACTTGCTCAATCTCGCTCCCGACCTCGCGTGGAACACCGCGGTGTCGTTCACCACGAACACCAACTGGCAATCGTACGTTCCCGAATCCACGATGAGTTACTTTACGCAGATGGCGGGGCTTGCGTATCACAATTTTACTTCCGCCGCCGTCGGCATGGCTATGGCCATCGCGGTGATTCGCGGCGTCGCGCGCAAGGAGTCGAAGACCATCGGCAACTTCTGGGTGGATACAACACGCGGACTGCTGTGGATCCTTCTTCCTCTCTGCGTCGTCGGCGGGCTCGTGCTGGTTTCCCAGGGCGTGGTGCAGAATTTCCGTCCGTACACGCGGGCAAGTCTTGTTGAATCTCAAACCATCGAAAAGCAAGCCGCGGACGGCACGAAATCGCAGGATACCGTCACTACCCAGGTGATCGCGCAGGGGCCTGTCGCTTCGCAGGAAGCGATTAAAATGCTTGGCACAAACGGCGGCGGCTTTTTCAACGCCAACAGCGCGCACCCGTTCGAAAATCCAACGCCGCTCAGCAATCTTCTGCAGATGCTGATGATCTTCGCGATTCCCTCCGCGCTGACCTACACGCTCGGGCGGATGACCGGTTCGGCAAAGCACGGCTGGGCCGTCTGGAGCGCGATGGCGGCACTTTTTCTCGCCGGCGTGATTGTCGCGTATGCGTTTGAATCGCGCGGCAATCCTACACTTAAGGGAATCAACACCGTCGCGTCGGAAACGCAGGCGGGCGGAAACATGGAAGGCAAGGAAGTCCGCTTCGGCATCGCGAATTCCGCGCTCTTCACCACTGTGACCACCGACGCGAGTTGCGGCGCGGTCAACAACGCGCACGATTCGCTTACACCGCTCGCGGGGATGGTGCCGCTCATTAATATCATGCTCGGCGAAATCGTCTTTGGCGGCGTCGGCTCCGGCCTTTACGGGATGATCGTGTTCGTCATTCTCGCCGTGTTTATCGCCGGGCTGATGGTCGGCCGGACGCCCGAGTACCTTGGGAAGAAAATCGAGTCGTTCGATGTGAAGATGGCCGTACTCTCCATCCTGGTCTCTTCGCTAACGATTCTTATTTTCACGGCCATCGCCATTGTCACCAAAGCCGGACTCGCCGGCATCAGCAATCCCGGCCCGCATGGCCTTTCGCAAATTCTCTATGCGTACACTTCCGGTGCCGGCAACAACGGCTCCGCGTTCGCTGGGATCAACGCGAACACACTCTGGTACAACTCCACCCTGGCCGTTGCGATGCTTTTCGGCCGATTTCTCGCGGTAATCCCCATCCTCGCCATCGCCGGAAATCTTGCAGCGAAAAAGCAGGTTCCGGAATCGCTGGGCACTTTCCCGGTCACCGGCCCGCTCTTCACCGTTCTTCTTATTTCCGTAATCGTCATCGTCGGCGCGCTCACATTTTTCCCCTCGCTCAGCCTCGGGCCGATTCTCGAGCACCTGCTGATGAACGCTGGAAAAGCATTTTGAGGACCTTATGACCCCGAATCCCCAGGCAAAAGGAACTTCCTTCGGCGACCGCAAGATATTGCGGAACGCCATTGTTGACTCATTCTGGAAACTCGATCCACGGTTGATGGTGAAAAATCCGGTGATGTTCGTCGTCGAAGTCGGCGCGGTTATCACGCTCGTAGTTCTCGTCGCTAACCTCGTTCAGCACCACGGCGACTTCCGGTTCGGACTGCAGATCACGCTTTGGCTGTGGTTCACGGTCCTGTTCGCCAACTTCGCAGAGGCCATGGCTGAGGGGCGAGGGAAAGCTCAGGCGGACACTTTGCGCAAAGCCCGCGCCGAAACCGAAGCGCGCAAGTTGCGTGAGGATGGCAGCACAGAGTTGCTGCCCAGCTCAAAGCTCCGTTCCGGCGATATCGTAGTCGTCGCGGCTTGCGAATTTATTCCCGGGGACGGCGAAGTGATTGAAGGCGTGGCTTCGGTGGATGAATCCGCTATCACCGGCGAATCCGCACCCGTGATTCGCGAATCCGGAGGCGACCGCTCCGCTGTAACCGGCGGCACGCGGGTTCTTTCCGATGAAATTAAAGTACGCATCACGTCGAACCCCGGTGAGACCTTTCTCGACCGCATGATCAGCCTCGTCGAAGGAGCCTCTCGGCAGAAGACTCCCAACGAAATCGCGCTGAACATCCTGCTCGCCGGGCTCACCATCATTTTTCTTCTGGCCGTCGTCACGCTGCAGCCTTTCGCAATTTATTCCGGCGCGCCACAGAGCGTCTTCGCGCTCATCTCGCTGCTTGTTTGTCTGATTCCGACGACGATTGGCGGGCTGCTCTCCGCCATCGGGATCGCCGGCATGGATCGCTTGATCCAACGCAATGTGATTGCGATGTCCGGCCGCGCTGTTGAGGCGGCCGGTGACGTAGACGTGCTTCTCCTCGACAAGACCGGCACCATCACGCTAGGCAATCGCGAGGCGACGGCGTTTCACGCCGCCCCCGGCGTGACCGACGCCGATCTGGCCAGCGCCGCGCAACTCGCCTCGTTCGCGGACGAAACTCCCGAGGGCCGCTCCATTGTCGTGCTCGCCAAGGAAAAATACGGACTCCGGGGCCGCGAACTCGCTCCCCACAATCCGGTCTTCATTCCCTTTTCCGCGCAGACCCGCATGTCGGGCGTGGACATGGACGGCCGCGAAATTCGCAAGGGCGCGCCGGAGGCCATCAAACGCTACATCGGCGAAAAGGGACAACAGGTTCCGCAGGAAGTGCAGGAAAACGTCGAGCGCGTCGCGAAATCCGGTGGCACGCCGCTGCTGGTCGCAGCAAATTTCCGTGTTTACGGAACCATCGAACTCACCGACATCGTGAAGGGCGGCATCCGCGAACGTTTTGATCACCTTCGCGCGATGGGCATACGCACCATGATGATCACGGGAGACAATCCGTTGACCGCCGCCGCAATCGCCCGCCAGGCCGGCGTGGACGATTTTCTCGCCGAAGCCAAGCCCGAAGACAAAATGGCACTGATTCGCCACGAACAGGCGAAGGGGAAACTGGTCGCCATGACTGGCGACGGCACCAACGACGCTCCCGCGCTGGCGCAAGCCGATGTCGGCGTGGCGATGAACACCGGCACGCAAGCCGCGAAGGAAGCCGGCAACATGGTGGACCTGGATTCCAATCCCACCAAGCTCATTGAAATCGTCGAGATCGGGAAGCAACTGCTGATCACCCGGGGTGCGCTGACAACTTTTTCGGTCGCCAACGACGTGGCCAAATATTTCGCGATTATTCCGGCGATGTTTGCCGGCACCTTCCCTCTTCTTGGCACGCTCAACGTGATGAAGCTGCGCACGCCGGAATCCGCGATTCTGTCCGCGGTCATTTTTAATGCACTGATCATCATCGGACTGATTCCCCTGGCTCTGCGGGGGGTGCGCTATCGCCCGCTCGGCGCGGCCGCTCTGCTGCGCCGGAACATGTTCATTTATGGTCTCGGAGGCGTGATTGCGCCGTTCCTGGGCATCAAGCTGATTGACATTCTGGTTTCGTGGTTGCAGTTGGCGTAGAGGCTCTGATGAAAAAAGAACTCATTCTCGCAATACGGTTCACTCTGGTTACCACCCTGGTTTTTGGATTGCTCTATCCTTTGGGCATGACCGGACTGAGCAAAATGTTCTTTTCAAAACAAGCCGAAGGAAGCCTCATCGAGAAAAACAGCCGCGTCGTGGGCTCTAAATTAATCGGCCAGTCGTTCTCTTCTGACAAATATTTTCACCCGCGCCCTTCCTCTGCCGGCACCGGCTACGATGCCAGCGCCTCCAGTCCCTCGAACCTTGCACCCACAAATCAGGCGCTGGTAGACCGTGTTAAATCGGATGTGGCGAAACTCCAACAGGAAAATCCCGGCGTCGCGATTCCCGCCGATCTCGTCACCGCTTCCGGTTCCGGCCTCGACCCGGAAATTTCGCCCGCCGCCGCGGAATTCCAAATCCCGCGCGTAGCCAGAGCCCGTGGCCTGAGTGCGGACTCCGTTAGAGCATTAGTGGCCCGACATACACAGGCCAGAACCTGGGGCATCTTCGGCGAGCCCCGTGTGAATGTCCTTGAATTAAATCTGGATCTAGATTCTCTGAGATAAGAGATTGCGGTACAGGGCGTCCCGCCGGTGGCGGGCAGGCTCTCACTGCTCAAGCATCGCTACTTCGATCCTTTTCCTAAACTCTTCGCCATCATTTTCGGTGGCTGAAACCGGTAACCGACCCACGGTTCCGTCAAAATGAATTTCGGCTGCGCGGGATCCTTTTCAATTTTTTTCCGCAGCTGGTTGATCACCACGCGGAGATTCTCCGTCTCTTCCCCGTACTCCGGCCCCCAGACGGCTTGCAGCAGCCGTCGGTGCGATACGGGTTTTCCCTGCTGCGCGATCAGATGCTTCAGAACCTCAAACTCCTTCGGGGCCAGGTGCACTTCTTCGCCCGACGTGGTCACTCGCCGCGATTCGAAATCCACGGAAAGCTCTTTCGACTGAAACGCCGGAACCGCCTCCGCGCTCGAATGCCGCCGCAGCGAAGCCCGCACCCGCGCCAGCAGTTCCTCGATACCAAACGGCTTGGTGACGTAATCATCCGCGCCAGCATCCAGGGCCACCACTTTGTCGCGCTCCGCGTTGCGGACGGTCAGCATAATGATCGGCGCAGCGGTGAAACGCCGAATTTCGCGGCAAGTCTCGACGCCAGACATGCCGGGCAAATTCACGTCCAGCAAAATCAGGTCCGGCTTCACCTTGCGCGCCAATTCCAGAGCCTCTTCGCCGCTGGCCGCTTCCACCAGCTCGTATCCGCGAAACGTCAACGTGGAGCGCAGCACGCGCCGGATTTGCGGTTCGTCGTCCACCACCAGAATGCTCGCCGAATTCATCGATTTTCGCTCCGCATCGCCACCGGCAGGGTAAATGTGAATACCGACCCGGAATTGAGCTGGCTGGTCACAGAAATCGAACCGCCATGCGCCGTCACGATGGCTTTTGCAATCGGCAATCCCATTCCCGTGCCACGCACTTGATACCGCTGATCTTTGCCACGATAAAACTTGTCGAAGATCAGGCCCTGTTCAAACGGATCGATTCCTGGGCCGCGGTCCGCGACACTCACGGCCACCATTTCGCCCGTCACTTCCGCCGTGATGGTAATTGGATGTTCCTTCTTCGAATATAGATTCGCGTTATCCACCAGTTGCACCAGGATATCTTTGGCAAGCTCCAGGTCCGCGCGAACCGGCGGCAACTCATCGCCGACATTGATGACGATCCGCCGCTCACCAAGACATTTCCGCAAATGCTCCAGCGACGCTTCAACCAGGGTTGATATCGGTACAGGCTGCAGGTGCAGTTCAAACTCGCCCGATTCGAGTTTCGCCATCTCCGCGGCTTCTTCCACCAGGTGATTCAGCCGGTCGCACTCCTCGTTCACGATGGTCAGCAGCTCTTTCAGTTGCTGCGGGTCGCGAGCCGTCGAAGCCAGCAAATCGGTCGCGGCAGCCTTGATGGCGGTCAGCGGGGTGCGGAAATCGTGCGCGATCGAATCGAGCAGCGCGGATTTCAGCCGTTCGCCCTGCCGCTCGGCTTCGGTTTCGCTCAATTGCTCCACGGCCCGCGCTCGCTCCATAGCAATTGCCACCAGCGAACCGATGGCATCGAGCATTTGCCGCGAAAGAACGGCCCCGGAGATGCCCAGGCTGCCGATCGGCTTAACGCCCAGACGCACCGGCACAAAATGCAGAAGCCGCGCCGGATCGGTGTTTGTTTCGTCCAGAACGTAGGCGGCTTTCATTTTCGCTTCGTCAATTTGCGCCGCGCCGTAGCCGGAGCGGTAAAACTTGTCCTTTTGCGGCACGAACAGATCCGCCGCGCCGGCCTCGAAGCATTCCACAATGTGATTCGGAATCGCGTTCATCAACTGGATGACGTTGCCTTCGCCCAGCAATTTTTCGCTGAAAGAGTACAGCCGCTCCACTTCGCGGCGCCGGCTGTGAGCGGCATCCGCCTCTTTCCGGATGCGCGCCGAAAGCTGGCTGCCCATGATGGAAGTGATCAGAAAGGCCGCCAGGGCAACCCAATTCTGCGGGTCCGCAATCGTGAACGTCCTGACGGGCGGCAGGAAGAAATAATTGAAGAGCAACATGGCGCTGAAGGACATGAAAATTGCCACCACCATACCCCACACCGCGGAAACTGCTAAAATTGCCAGAAGAAAAGACAGCGCGACCGTCGTCTGATTGACGTGCAGGAATCGTGAGTATCCAAAGGTGATGGAGGCCAACAAGATCACGGCGACAGCGAATCCCATACCGCGGCCCGAGAAGAATCGCGTCATGCTCTTATTGTAACCCGGGACGATTTCGAAGACTGGAGAACCGCTTAACTTGCCCAAGAAGCCCGAAGACTGGCTTGAACTCGCATCTCCCTCGCCAAGCGCGCGGGGGATTTTCAAACTCTTCCTCGGCTATGCTCCCGGCGTCGGCAAAACCTACAGCATGTTGAGCGAGGCCATCCGGCGCAAAAGCCGCGGTGAAGACGTGGTCATCGGTATCATTGAAACTCACGGGCGCAAAGGCATCCAGGAACTCGCCGCGCAACTGGGAGCAGTTCCCCGGAAGAAAATCGATTACAAGGGGACGCCGTTCGAAGAGATGGACATTGACGCCATCCTTGCCCGCCGGCCCGGCGTGGTTCTGGTTGACGAGCTTGCGCACACCAACATCCCCGGCAGCCGCCACCGGAAGCGCTATGAAGACGTCCAGGAGCTTCTCGCGGCGAAGATCGACGTCGTCTCTACGCTGAACATCCAGCACATCGAAAGCATCGCGCCTACGGTTCGGGCCATTACCGGAGTCACGGTCCGCGAAACCGTGCCCGACTGGGTGCCGCTCAGCGCCAGCGAAACCGTCATGGTGGACCTTACGCCCGAAGCGCTGGTCAATCGCATGCGCCGCGGAGACGTTTACGGAAAAGAGAAGGTCGAGCAATCGCTGAAGAATTTCTTTCGCCGCGGCAATCTTATCGCCCTGCGTGAACTGGCCCTGCGCCAGGTCGCCGAGCAGGTGGATCGCAGCCTGGAAACCTACATGGACGCGAAGCAGATTCGCGAAAACTGGGGCGTGCGCGAACGCATCGCGGTGTGCGTTTCGGGAAGCCCTTCCGGGCAGTACCTGATCGCGCGCGCGGCGCGCATGGCGCGGCGGCTCGATGCGGAACTCTACGTCGTCCACGTTTTGCGGGAATTCGCCACCCGCGAGGAAGATCCCAAGATTTTGGAAGCCAATCTGCGTTTTGCCGAAAATCTGGGCGCACTTGTGGTGCGGCTGAAAGGCCGCAGCGTCGCCGACGCTATCGCGGACTTTGTCCGCTCCAAACACATCACTCAAGTTATTTTTGGTCGTGCGCAGGTGCGTGACTGGAAAAAATTCCTCTATCTCAGCGTCGTTCACCGCTTCCTGCGTGAGTCGCCGGCGGTAGACATTCATATCGTCACGCAGGAACCAGAGGTCGACTGACAGCCCTGCCTCTCGGTGCCTGAAATTCATCCACAATCCATGCACACATTTCCACAGACACTCCCCTTACAAGTCCGGGTCCCGCCAATTAGAATCCCTCTGAAATTGAATTTGGGGGGCGTTTGATGCTTTTCGCCACAGTGTCTCGCGGCAGGAATTTTGGAACGCGCCTGCTTCCGCACCGCTTCAAGGACGAGCGCTATCACGTCCGCCTGGGCAAGCAGGGCCCATACATACCGATAACCGACTACCGCGACATCCCCTCCTACCTGGCCAACGGCTATTCGCTCGAGATGAGCAACAAAGCGGAAAAGCACAATCCCACTCTCATCCGGCCCGAATCCATCAAGGGCTGGAGCAAAAGCTTCTAGTCACCCTGGGAACGCCATTCCCCCGAATGGCGTTCCATCTCGGTGCTCTGCCGCAAAAATACCCGCTGCAAATTGCGGCTGATTTTTTTCTAATTCGCGCGGTAGGCAACAGCCTTCTGCTTGGCTTTTCCAAGCCCTTCAATAAACAATTCCACGACGTCTCCCGGCTTCAAATACTGCGGCGGCCTCATTCCCAGGGCCACGCCTTCGGGAGTTCCAGTTGAAACCACGTCGCCAGGTAACAAAGTCATGAACTCGCTCAGGTAACTGATCAATTTCGGCAATCCGAAAATCAGGTCGGAAGTGTTGGAATTCTGCCTCACTACGCCGTTCACGCTAAGTCCTAGCGCCAGGTTGTGTGGATCATGAATCTCGTCGGGTGTCGCCAGAAACGGCCCCAGCGGGGCAAAGGTGTCGCAACTCTTCCCTTTCACCCACTGCCCTCCGCGCTCGATTTGGAATGCCCGCTCGCTGTAATCGTTCATCAGGCAGTATCCGGCCACATGACCCATCGCCTCGGCCTCCGAAACGTACGAGGCCCGCTTCCCGATCACCAGAGCCAGCTCCACTTCCCAATCCGTCTTCTGCGAATTTTTCGGAATCACCACGTCGTCAAACGCGCCGCAGAGGGCAGACGATGCTTTCATGAAAATCACCGGCTCCTTTGGCACTTCTTTCCCGGTTTCCGCCGCGTGCCGCGCGTAATTCAATCCAATGCAGACAATTTTGGAAGGCCGCGAAATGCAAGCTCCCCACCGCGCGTTTTCCGACACGATCGGGCACATCTCCTCATTCGCCCGGAACCACTTCTCCAGTTCCCTCACGCCACCGGCAGCAAAAAAAGCATCATCAAAATCCCGCACGTGCACCCTAACGTCTTTCCGCGCACCCGCCGCTGTCACCACGGCAGGTTTTTCCTGTCCCATCTCACCAAACCGGCAAAGTTTCATCTGAATTCGCTCGCACTCCCGCTGAATGTTGGATTAACCGCAATTTTTCGACGTCTCATGATACAAAACCACGCAAGGAAACACGAATGGTACGTATCACTAGCAAAAGCAAAACATATGATGGAAATGGTGCGCCCTGGGACCCGGCCTTCCCTGTTGTCATTCGGTGTCATTTGATTGCATAACAATGTCGGCTGTTCTCGACGCGAGCAGTCTTTGGTTGATATGCTCGCGAAGAAGGAGCCGGAGTTCGGTTCGTACGCGGGACAGCTCGGTACCGGACATGGCGTGCCGTACAGCGCCGTCCACTTGATAGGGCATCCCGCTCCCTCGTCAGAGGGAGTTTGAATAAATAATCATGGTCGAAGTTTTGATCGAAGAGATGTATGGGTCGGACTGAAACCGACCGCTAGATTACGAACGAACCGTGCTTCTCGAGGCCGATCCGAAAGACAGCGTAGGAAGCGGAAGAGCACCCCTTTTTATCCGGTAAGCCGTCATACCTGGCACAAATCGTTGAGGGCCACCTCAGTTGATCTCGGACGGCAGGTCGTCCGCCACCACGGAGAGGAGCTCACCAAGCAACGGGCCCCGCCTCGGGTCCTCCGGAACAGGCCCGGTGACGATCGCCCCTCGCGCTTTGTCATTCAGGACACCTACTATTGACGAAACACTGGCGCGTGGTCGTAAGCCCCTGACATTATTGGGTGTAATAGTGCATCGCTTTTCTCGCGGACTGACCCTGCTATTCCTGTTGTGGTCCGCATGAGGTGAGAGTCAGGTGCACGAGCGAGCGCATCTTGAAAAAGCAAGCTCTCTTTTCAAGAAGGCACCACAAGCGAGTTGAAACGCCGGAGGGCGTGTGGGCTATCTGGAGGTGTGGGCGGGTTGAAGATACTTCGCGAGTCAAAGACCTGAGTGTGGGTGGTCTTTTTCTTGTGACATC
>Ga0210403_10002258_pt1 | contig 17585 bp, 17 predicted proteins | sample IncBWC19MmetaG_FD_150863 | JGI IMG/M metagenome (GOLD analysis project Ga0210403, IMG submission 150863) | Forest soil microbial communities from Barre Woods Harvard Forest LTER site, Petersham, Massachusetts, United States - Inc-BW-C-19-M | ecosystem: Environmental > Terrestrial > Soil >... | reverse complement strand
GCGTGGACCCCAGCCCGGTCTCGGTGCGCACCCGCTTGCCGGTGGTCAGCGCCGCCGCAAACAGGCGGTTGGTGAGCGGTCCGGTGCAGCCCGCGGCCATCGCCGCTTCATGTGCGCGCCGCACCTGCCCCTGGATCTCCGCCTCGCCCACGATCATCGACTCGAGCCCGGCTGTGACGCGATAGAGATGGCGCGCGGCGTCGCAGTTGCGCGGGGTGTAGATGGCCTCGGCGAGCTCGGTTGGGCGGATGCGAGCGCGGCCCGCGAGCAGCCCCAGCACGTCGGACTCGGCCTGCACGGGGTCGCCCACCACCAGGTACACCTCCGTGCGGTTGCACGTGGAGATCACCACCGCCTCGCGAACCTCTGCGCTGGCTGCTGCCTCCCGCGCGAACTCGCCGGCCTCCTGCTCGGTGAACGCCAGGCGTTCGCGCAGCGCCACCGGTGCGGTCTTGTGCGATATGCCCAGAGCCAGCAGCTCGCTCATGCCGGTGTGCTCTCCGGGCGCCGGACGTCCTCGGCGGAGGCGGGGCCGGCGGGATCGGCGTGGCTCTCGGCGTCCTGCAGTAGCTCCGCAAGCTCGCGCTCGATGCGGCTCATGCGCACGGCCATGATGGACACGTAGATGAGCACCAGCGCGAACAGCACCACGTAGGCCGCAGCGACGTATTTGCCGGCTGTGTGCAGCGGCAGCGCGGGCAGCTCGGCGATCAGGGCGGCGCCCACGGCTAGCCGGGCCTTCCCGCGGCGCGCGCGCTCATCGTGGCAGCCGGGTTCAACGTGGGGGCGGCGCTGCGCGGACGCCGCGCCTGCGTGGTGGCCGATTCGCCCGCCAGTCGCCTGCGCAGCGCTCGCACCTGCGCGCGGGTGTGCTTGGCGGTGAGCTCGTACTTGCACAGCGTGGCGAACAGCAGCGCGATGCCGGCGAGGCACACCATGAACGTCAACGCCATCGAGCCCGGCAGGCTGGAGGTGCCGCCGAGCACGCGTGGGTGCAGGTAGGCGGTGGACAGGCGCACGGCGATGAAGTTCATCGGCACGAACGCGCCTGCGGTGATCGCGAACACCGATGCGTAGCGGGCCTGGCGCTCGGGGTCTTCGATGGCAAAGCGCAGCGGCTGGTAGGTGGCGTACAGCAGGAACACGATCAGGAACGACACCAGCGTGGGCTCGTTCCACACCCACCAGTGGCCCCATGAGCCCTTCGCCCAGATCGAGCCGGTGATGAGCGCGCCCACCCCGAAGATGAGGCTCATGTGGATGGCCACGTAGGAGCGCATGTCCCAGCGTGGGTCGCGCGTGCGCAGGTGCTGGATCGCGAGCAGGCCGCCGATCACGAAGCCTCCCAGGGCCACGATGGCCAGCGGTACGTGTACGTAGAAAATCTTCTGCAGGAAGCCCTGTTCGGCTTCCAGGGGGGCGTAGAAGAACACCAGCGCGAGCCCCAGCGTCATCACAGCCACCGTGGCGATGCTCAGCGTGCGCAGGCCGCTCCCGTAGAGCGCGCCGCCGCCCCGCGGGCGTTGGCTCGTCTCTGCAGCGCCGGATGCAGGCCGGCTTGGGGAACTCAATCTAATCCTCCAGGAGGAAATCGAACACGGCGTAGGCGATCAGCCCGAACACCAAATCATAGAGGCCCAGCGTCAACAGCCAGCGTGCCGCAGGCCCCGCTGGGTGTGCGAGCGCGAACAGCGGCGAGGTGGCGCGCGCCCCACCGATGACGATGGGCACGAGCAGGGGAAGCGCCAGCAGCGGCCCGAGCAGATCCCGCGCGCGCGTGCGCACCGCCAGGGCCGCAACCAGCGTGCCCACGGCCGCCACCCCCAGGTCGCCGAGCAGGAGAACCCCCACCAGATCGGGCATCGCGCCGCCCAGCGGGGGGCCGAGCAGCAACAGCGCGAACGCGGGCACGGCCACCAGCTCGAGCACCACCAGGTAGGCGAGCAGCGTGAGCGCCTTGGCCACCAGCATCGCGCTGCGGTCCACGGGGGCGAGCAGGAAGCCGTCGAAGCCGCCCTGGTCGGCGTCGGCCACGAACAGGCGGTTGACGCCGAGGATGGCCGCAAACAGGAGCGTCACCCACAGGATGCCCGACGCCAGATCGCCTTCCACGCTGCTGCGGTTGAGCGCGAAGTGGAACACCACGAACGTGGTCACCGCGAACAGCGACATGCCCGGCACCGACTCCAGCGTGCGCAGCTCCACCAGCAGCTCCTTGCGCAACAGCGCGGCGACCGTACGCCTCACCGGTAGAGCTCCGCGATGTCAGAAGGCGTGACCTGCGCGGCGCTGCGCAGCAGCGCGGGCCGGCCCGCGCGCAGGCCCAGCACCAGATCGGCCTGCGCGAGGCCCCCGCCGGGGTCGTGGCTGCAGATCACGCGCGTGCGCGGCGAGCCGCGGCCGATCAGCGGCGCCACGAGCTCCACGGCCGCCGGGTCGAGGTTGGAGGTGGGCTCGTCCAGCAGCAGCAGCAGCGGGTCGTGGAGCACCGCGCGCGCCACCGCCACGCGCTGCACCATCCCCCGCGAGAGCGTGCGCAGCGGCTCGTTGCAGCGCCCCGTCATCGCCACTGCCTCCAGCAGCTCGGTCACGCGCTCCTCGCCAACGCCGTGCAGGCGCGCGTGGTAGCGCAGGTTCTCGCGCGCGGTCAGCTCCCGGTAGAGCAGCGGCTCGTGGCCGAGCAGACCCACTCGCCCGCGCACCGCCCACGCCTCATCGGGCAGCCGCGAGCCGAGCACGCGCACCTCGCCTGCATGTGGGCGCAGTAGGCTCGCCAGCACCCGCAGCAGCGTGGTCTTGCCGGCGCCGTTCGGTCCGAACACCACGAGCGTCTGGCCTGCCCCCAACGTCAGCGAGACGTCGCTCAGCGCCTCCCGTTCCCCGTAGTGCCGAGCGAGCCCCTCGACCTCGAGCGCCGGAACGCTCAAGCGCTAGCTCGTCCCGAGCACGTGCAGCGAGTGCGCGCTCTGCGCCCGGGCGATCAGCTCGCGGACCGCGTCCTCTTCGCCGTCCCGCAGCAGCGCCACCGGGTCGGGCTCGCCGCCGACGATGCCCTCGAAGAACTCCTTGCGGTCCTGGTAGGTGGGGAGCGTGCCCTTGGCCCACCCGCGCACCTCGTTCAGCAGCACCGCCAGGCGTGCGTAGGGCTCCCCGAACTGGGCCTCGATCTCGCGCTTCATGCGCTTTGCCAGGGCCGGCGAGGCGCCGGCTGTGGAGATCGCGATGGCCAGCGGCCCGGTGCGCACGATGGCCGGCAGGATGAAGTTGCACAGCGGCGGCACGTCCACGATGTTCACGAGCATCGCGCGCCGCTCAGCGTCCTCGAACACGGAGATGTTGACCTCGGAGTCGTTGGTGGCGGCGATCACCATAAAGGCGCCCTCGAGGTCAGCCGCGCCCGCATAGGGACGCCGCTCCCACGCGATCGAGCCCTCGCGCGCGTGCTCCTGCAGCTCGGCCTCCGCCTCGGGCGCGATCAGCGTGACGCTCGCATCGCAGGCCAGCAGGCCCTCCACCTTCTCGAGGCCTATCTCGCCGCCGCCCACCACCAGGCAGCGGCGGCCAGTCAGGCGCAGGCAGGCGACGTAGAACGGCGTCTCCAGCATCCCCTGGACGCAGCTCTGATCGCAGATACCCCTGCGCAACTGGCAGACGCACTCCTTTCCCGCATAGGCCTGGGCAGGCATAGATCAAGGTTAGCCGTAGTTCCCGAGGACGTTGTGAAGGCGGTGGGGTGTCAACGACGAGAGTGCTGTATTACCATTGCTATACAGCACTCGCGACGGTACACCCACACCCCGCCGCAACATCCCCTTCACATGTCGCGGGGCACCCCTCGCCCGAAGGCGCGTGCGCCCAGCCGCGTGAGCGCCACTGCGCCCTCGCGCCAGGCATGGTCGCGGTCGGACTCGCGCCCCGAGCGCATCTTCGCCACCGCGCGCGCGGCCCGCATCGTGGTGCGGTCATATGGCGCCCACCACAGCCCCCGCGCCCGCGGCGGGTCCCACGTGATCAGCTTCTCCTGCGCGCACGCGCGCAGACCCGCCTGGCCCAGCGTGCGCCCGAGCCCCGCGCCGGCTGCGGCGCCCCACGGCCCGCGCGAGACCATCGGTCCCGGGAGGTGGTCGTTGAGCCACACCATGCCCGCGTGCAGCTCGCGCGCGATGCGGAAGCCCTGGTAGCGGTCGTCGGTCCACACCGAGGCGCCGAGCGCGTAGTCGCTGTGGTTGCACATCGCGATCGCCTCCTCGACTGAGGCGACCTCCATCACCACCAGCACCGGTCCGTCCACCGGCTCGCGCAGCACGCGCATCTCCGGCGTTGCGCCGGTGAGCACCGCGGGCGCGTAGAAGGAGCCGCCGTCGCACCCCGCGGGGGTGACCGGGCCGCCGCAGTGCAGTTGCGCGCCCTGCGCCACCGCGTCCTCGACGAGCGACGCCACGTGTGCCAAACGGCGCTCCGACGCGAGCGGCCCCACCTGCGTGCGGGGGTTGGCCGGGTCGCCCACCATGAGCGCCCGCGCTCCGCGCACCAGCGCCGACAGGAACGGCTCGAAGACCTCGCTCGCGACGTACACGCGCTCAACCGACCCGCGCGCCTGGCCCGCGCCCGCGCAGCCCGCCCACAGCGCGCCCGCCACCGCCCGCGGCAGGTGCGCGTCGCCGAGCACGAGCATCGCGTCCTTGCCACCGGACTCCACCGTCACCTCCTTCTCGCGCGACACGCACGCCCGCGCCACCACGCGCCCCACCGCCGGGGAGCCGGTGAACAGCACCTTGTCCACGCGCGACTGGGCCAGTGCCACGCCCACCTCGGCGCCGCCGTGGACTATCCGCACGAGCCCCTCCGGCAGCCCTGCGCGGGCGAGCACCCGCGCGATCCGCTCGCCCGCCAGGCAGGCGCGCGCGGCTGGCTTGAACGCCACCCCGTTGCCCGCCAGCAGCGCGCCCGCTATCTGCCCGAGCGGCTGCGCGAAGGGCGCGCTCCCGGCTCCGATCACCCCCACCACGCCGTAGGGCTCATATGCGATGCGAGCGCGCTTGGCCATCGCCATCGAATGGCTCGTGCCCACCGTGCGTCCGCCCAGCGCCCGCGCGCCGTCGTCCGCGATCCAGATCAGCGCATCTATGGCCGCCAGCAGCTCCAGCGAGGCCACCTCCGCTCGCGGCCTGCCCTGCTCGCGTGAGAGCAGCTCCTGCAGCGCGTCGAAGTCGTCGATCACCGCCTGGGCCATGCGGCGCATGTAGCGCGCCCTGTCGCGAACGCGCAGCAGTGCCCACAGCGGCTGCACCTTGGCCACCGCCGCAACCACCTCCTCCACTCCCTCCGGCGCGGTCTGCTCCACGCTGCCCAGCACCGCGCCCGTGGCCGGATCGCGCGCGATCAGCTTTGGCTCGATCGACTCCTGGGTTGGCGCGGCGCTCATCCCGGGCCGATTATCGCGCCTGGCCGGGCTGATCCTGATCCGCCCGCGCCCGCCGTACCTGCTCGAGGCGCTCGGCGAGCTGCGCCTCCGCCTCGTCGGGCCGGTAGAAGCGCTCGCCCGCCACTCCCTCCGGCAGCAGCTCCTGTGCGGCGAGGTGCCCAGGGTTGGCATGGGGGTTCTCATAGCCGCCGCGGTCCTGTCCCGGACGGGGCCCGGAGCGAAGCCATGCCGGCACCGCGCCCGCGCCGTGCTCGCGCACGTGGCGCGCGGCGCCGGCCAGGGCGCGACCGGCAGCGTCGGACTTGGGCGCCAGCGACAGGTAGATGGCGGTCTGGGCGAGCGCATAGCGCGCCTCCGGCAGGCCCACGTGCTCCACCGCATGCGCCGCCGCTATGGCCAGCGGCAGCGCCGCGGGGTCCGCGTTGCCGATGTCCTCAGAGGCGAGGATCACCATCCGCCGCACGATGAAGCGGGGGTCCTCGCCCCCCTCGAGCATCACTGCCAGGTAGTACAGCGAAGCATCCGGGTCGGAGCCGCGAGTGGCCTTGATCCACGCGGAGATGTAGTCGTAGTGGCGGTCGCCCTTCTTGTCGTAGAGAACCGCCCGGCGCTGCAGCGCGTCCTCCACGCGCTGCACGTTCACGCGCTCCTCGCCGAGCTGCGCGACTGTGCTCGCGGCGAGCTCCAGCGCGTTGAGCGCGGTGCGCGCGTCGCCTTCGCTGCGCGCTGCCAGGAAGTCCAGCGCATCCTCCTCGAGCGCGATCGCCTCGCCCGCCGCGCGGCGCAGAACGGTGGCGATCTCCTGCTGCGTGAGCGCCTGCAACGCATACACGCGCACGCGCGAGAGCAGCGCGCCGTTGACCTCGAAGGCGGGGTTCTCCGTGGTGGCCCCGATCAGCGTCAGCAGGCCCTCCTCCACCGCCGGCAGCAGCGCGTCCTGCTGGGCCTTGTTGAAACGATGGATCTCATCGAGGAACAGCACCGTTCGCGCCCCGCCGGTGTCGCGTCGATGCGCAGCGCGCTCGATCACCGCGCGCACCTCCGCGCGCCCCGCCTCCACCGCGCTCAGCTCCTCGAAGGCCGCGCCCGACCGTTCCGCCACTATCCGCGCGAGCGTGGTCTTGCCCGAGCCGGGGGGACCGTAGAGCACCATCGAGTGGGGGTTGCGCTGCTCGATCGCGGTGCGCAGCGCAGAGCCCTCGCCGAGCAGGTGCGATTGGCCCACGAAGCCCTCCAGATCCGCCGGGCGCACCCGCGCGGCCAGGGGCCGCAGCTGGCCCGACGGCGGCGTCCCCGCCGCCTCGTCAGGCGTTTGCGCTGTGGGCGCCTGTCGATTGGACTCCGCGTCAAACAGGGTATCCATGACCTATGAGTATCGCGTGGGTCACCGCGCGGGCGGGACGGGCACCGCGTGATCTCAGTCCAAGGGTTGACAAATGTTTGCCGCCTGGAAGGTCGCGGGCGTCCCGGGTCGAACTCAGAGCCCTCAGGCAACGCTCGCCGCGCCAGCTTGGAATAGCATTGTTGACGATTAGAGAAACATCTCCAGATGCGAGCAGCGTGGGCGCACCGGCGGGCCTGCCGGCGAGGGGGTCCGTGCGCTGTCTGGCACGGGGTTCGAGATGAGCGCCACCGCCGAGCTTCTGCCCCCTGGCGGAGGAGACCTGGAATTCCTCGATGTGGGCGGAGATATCGCTGCTCGCTCGCCTTTGCAGCTGTTCTGGCGCAGGTTCCGCCGCGACCGCGTGGCGCTCGTGTCGCTGGGTTTCATCATGTTTCTGGTCGTGCTCGCGCTGGTGGCGCCACTCGTGGTCGACGTGCTCGGCCTGCCCGGTCCGTATACGCAGAACCCCAATCTCACCGATTCGTTCGGGAGCCCGCTTGGTCCGAGCGCCTCGCACCCGTTCGGCGTGGATCAGCTCGGCCAGGATGTGATGTCCCGCGTCATCTACGGAACCAGGGTGTCGCTCGAGGTCGGCATTCTCGGGACCGCGATCGCGACCGTGATCGGCGTGACCGTGGGGATCCTCGCGGGCTTCTACCGCGGCTGGGTCGACATGCTGCTCTCGCGGGTGATCGACGTGGTGCTCTCGATCCCGGTGCTGCTGCTCGGCCTGGGCATCGGCGCTGCGTGCGCCGTCAGAGGTTGCCTGTCGGGAACGATTCAGCCCGGCCTGGGGGTCGTCATCTTCCTGATCGCACTGGTGAACTGGACGTATGTGGCGCGCATCGTCCGGGGCCTCGTGCTCTCGCTGCGCGAGCGTGAGTTCGTGCAGGCCTCACGCGCGCTCGGCGCATCCGACGCGCGCATCATGTTCCGCGAGATCCTGCCTAACCTCGTCGCGCCGATCGTCGTCTACTCGAGCCTGCTGATACCGCAGAACATCCTGCTCGAGGCCGCCCTCTCGTTCCTCGGCGTGGGCGTGCGGCCGCCGACCGCCAGCTGGGGGCAGATGATCGCCGACGCGACCCCCATCTTCAACACCGCCTGGTGGTACATGACCTTTCCCGGCATCGCGTTGTTGCTCACGGTGCTGGCTTTCAACCTGCTCGGCGATGGCCTGCAGGACGCACTCAACCCAAGGAGCAGCCGGTGATCGGCGTGTTCCATACGACAAGGAGACGGCAAATGAGGTCGCTAAGAACGATCTTGCTGGTGGCGGTCGCGAGTGTGCTCGGGCTCGTCCTCGCAGCCTGCGGCTCGAGCAGTAGCCCGAGCTCGACCGGCAGCGGCATCAAGGTCGCCGGCGGGATACAAACCCCGGCCACGCAGTCGCTTACCGGCGGCAAACACGGCGGCACGCTGAGCGTGCTCAACCACGAGGACTTCGAACACATCGATCCAGGGCAATCGTATTTCGCGATCGACTACGAGGCGGTGTACGCAACGCAGCGGCCGCTGTACTCCTACAAGCCAAACGACTTCAAGGAACCCGCGCCGGACATGGCCGAAAGCGCTCCGGAAATCTCCGCCGACGCCAAGACCGTCACGGTGCACATCCGCCACGGCGTTCACTTCAGTCCGCCGGTCAACCGCGAAGTGACCTCCTCGGATGTCGCCTATGCGATCGACCGCGGCGCCAACCCGAACGTCGCCAACCCCTACTTCGAAGCCTATTTCAAGGCTGTCGAAGGAGTGGGCAAGACCAAGGGCGGCCCCATACCGGGCGTCAAGACGCCCGACAAGTACACGATCGTCTTCCACCTCACCGAACCCAAGGGCCAGCTCGTGGCCGATGCGCTGGTGCTGCCCGTCAGCGCCGCGGTGCCCCAGGAATACGCCAAGAAATTCGATGCCAAGACGCCGAGCGAATACGGCAACTACCAGGTGGCGACGGGGCCCTACATGTTCAAGGCGGACTCTGCGGGCAAGGTGCTCGGGACGGGCTACCAGCCGGGCAAGTCGGCGACGCTCGTGCGCAACCCCAACTGGAGCGCGAGCACCGACTTCAGGCCGGGCTACCTGGACCAGATCAACATCAGCATCGGCGGCGACGCGACGGTGATCGGGCGTCAAGCGCTCGAAGGGTCACACACCGTGCAGAACGACACGCCCGCGCAGTCGATCGTCAAGCTCGCATATGAAAAATTCCGCAGCCAGCTCGAGATCTCACCGGGTGCCGGTGACCACTACATAACGGTGAACAACTCGCACGGTCCGTTCAGCGATGCGAACCTGCGTCGCGCCTTCTGGGCGGCGCTGGACCGCACGGCGATGGACAAGGCGCGCGGTGGCGAACTGGTCACCAACGTGATGACCCACTTCATCTACCCGGAAATCCCCGGCTTCGAAGAAGCCGGCGGTCTGGCGGGGCCGAAGGTGGACTACAACGAACACCCCGAAGGCAACGCCGCGGTCGCGGAAAAGTACATGAAGCTCGCCGGCTACCCCAGCGGCAAGTACACGGGCTCCGCGACGCTGCAGATCGTCGCCTCCAACAGCAACCCCGCGCCGCAGGACGCCGAAATCGCCAACCAGGCTCTGAAGAACCTCGGCTTCAAGACGAAGCTGAACCTCGTCGACCAGGCCACCATGTACTCGAAGTTCTGCGGCGTGGTCAAGGAACAGATCGACGTCTGCCCGTCCGTCGGCTGGATCGGTGACTTCGGCGACCCGCAGGCCGTGCTGGACGTGCCGTTCAACGGCAACGAGATCGTCACCAACGGCACCAACTCCAACTGGGGCCTTGTCAACCACCCCAAGATCAACGCGGCGATGGAAGCGGCCAAGAACGTCGTCGGCGCACAGGCTCGTGCCAACGCGTGGGCCAACATCGACCGCGAACTGGTCGCGGAAGCAGTTGCGATCCCCTACGACTGGGACAAGCAGCCGGTCATCGAGTCCAAGGACGTCGCCGGCGTCGGCGACGTCTGGAACGTCGGCTCGTGGGACTACGGATTCACCTCACTGAAGTAGGCGGGTGAAGACGTGAAGGGTGGGCCGCCCGGGTAGCGGCGGCCCACCCCCGTCTCGTATTCAAGGCAGGTTTCCCCCCGATGCGACGAAAACGCCGGCGAGCGCTATGACCCGATACATAATCCGCAGACTGCTGCTCGGCGTCGTGCTGCTGGTCGTGGTCTCGGCGCTGACGTTCGTCATCTTCCGAATCCTGCCCACGGCAGACCCCGCGAAGCTGCGCGCGGGCCGGCTGCAGAACCCGAAAGTGATCGCCGCGATCCGTCACGACCTCGGGCTCGACAAGTCCCTGATCACCCAGTTCTGGCTCTACATGAAGGGCATCTTCCTGCACTTCGACCTGGGCTACAGCTACTACAGCACCGCGCCCGTCAAGAGCCTGATCGCAGACCGCCTGCCGGCCACGCTGTCGCTGACGCTGGGCGCGACGGTCGTGTGGCTGCTCGCAGGGATCCCGATCGGGATCGTCTCGGCGATCAAACGGCGCACGCTGCTCGATCGCGTCGCGATGGGGGGCGCGCTGATCTTCGTCTCCGCGCCCGTCTACTGGCTTGGACTGATCCTGCTGTACCTGTTCGCCTCGGACATCGGCCGCTTCCCGCTGCTGCCCGGCGCCAACTCCTATGTCGGGCTCACCTCCGATCCGCTCAAATGGCTCACCTCGCTGATCCTTCCGTGGCTGGTGCTCGCCGCCACCAACGCCGCGATCTACGCGCGCCTGCTGCGCGGCAGCCTGATCGAGACGATGGAGGAGGACTACATCCGCACCGCCCGCGCCAAGGGCCTCACCGAGCGCCGCGTGGTGCTGCGCCACGGGGTGCGTTCGGCGATCAACCCGATCATGACGATCCTCGGGCTGGACATCGGCGTGCTGCTCGGCGGCGCGGTGCTGACCGAGACGGTGTTCGACATCCCCGGCATCGGCAGGCTCAACTACGACGCCATCACCCACTCGGACTTCCCGATCGTGCAGGGCACTGTGCTGCTCGCCGCCCTCTTCATCATCCTCGCCAACATCGTCGTGGACATCGTCTATGCGTATCTCGATCCAAGGGTGCGCTACTCGTGAGCGCCGAGGAGCCGCTGCTTCGCGTCGAGGACCTGCGCGTGGAGTTCCCCACCGAGGACGGGCTCGTGCACGCCGTGGACGGGATCACCTACCAGGTGCACCGCGGGCGAACGCTCGGCATCGTCGGCGAGTCCGGCTCGGGCAAGACCGTCGGCTCGCTGACCACGCTCGGGCTCACGCGCGGCCAGGGGGCGCGCATCTCCGGACGTGTCCTCTTCGAAGGGCGCGACCTGCTGACGCTCTCCGAGGATGAGATGCGCAAGGTCCGCGGCAACGACATCTCGATGGTCTTCCAGGATCCGCTGTCCTCGCTGCATCCCCTCTACAGCGTCGGAGCACAGCTCACCGAGGCGGTGCTCGCCCACCGCGACGTCTCCAAGGCCACCGCACGCGCCCGTGCGGTGGAGCTGCTCGGCCTCGTCGGCATCCCCGACCCTGCGCGGCGCGTGTCGGACTACCCGCACGAGTTCTCCGGCGGCATGCGCCAGCGCGCGATGATCGCCATGGCGCTCGCCAACGAGCCGAAGCTGCTGATCGCCGACGAGCCCACGACCGCGCTGGACGTGACCGTGCAGGCGCAGATCCTCGCGCTGATGGAGCGCTTGCAGCGCGAGCTGGGGATGGCGATCGTGATCATCACCCACGATCTCGGCGTGGTTGCCGAGATGGCCGATGACATCGCGGTGATGTACGCCGGGCGAATCGTCGAGACGGCCTCCGCCGAACTCGTCTTCTCCAGCCCCGAACACCCCTACACGTGGGGCCTGCTGCGCTCGATCCCGCGCCTCGGCCGCTCACGCGAGGAGAGCCTCGTGCCGATCCCGGGCACCCCGCCGAGCCTCATCAACCCCCCGTCGGGATGTCATTTCCATCCGCGCTGCCCCTACGCCCAGCCCGACCACGCGCGCATCGATCCGGCGCTCGAGCCCGTGCCGGGCGAGCCCAGCCATCACGTCGCCTGCCTGTTGGAGGCCGGGGTGAGGCGGGCGCTGTGGGCCGAGCTGCGCGCCGGGCGCATGCCCGAGCAGGCATTGGCGGCGGCGGGCCTGCCGGTGGAGCCGGCGTGAGCGCCGCGCCCGACCGGGCCCCAGCCCCGACGACTCCCGGCGCGACACCGGCCGGCGGCGAGCCACTGGTCGTGGTGCGCGACCTCGTCAAGCACTTCCCGCTGACGCGCGGGATCGTCATCCGACGGCGGATCGGCGCCGTGCGCGCCGTGGACGGTGTGAGCTTCTCGGTCAACCGCGGCGAAACGCTCGGCATCGTGGGCGAGACGGGCTGCGGCAAGAGCACGACCGCGCGGCTGATCATGCGCCTGCTGGAGGCGACCGGTGGCGAGGTCCGCTTCGACGGCCGCGACATAACCCACCTGAAAGGCCACGAGCTGAAGGCGGTCCGGCGCGAGATGCAGATGATCTTTCAGGACCCCTACTCGTCGCTGAACCCGCGCAAGACGATCGGCTCGATCATCGGCGAGCCGTTCGTGATCCACGGTCTGGAACAGGGCAAGGGCGAGCGCAAGCGCGCCGTGCAGGAGCTGATGGAGACAGTCGGGCTGAACCCCGAGCACTACAACCGCTACCCGCATGAGTTCTCCGGTGGGCAGCGCCAACGGATCGGGGTGGCTCGCGCGCTGGCGCTGAAGCCGAAGCTGCTGATCGCCGACGAGCCGGTCTCGGCGCTCGACGTCTCGATCCAGGCGCAGGTCCTGAACCTGCTGCGCGACCTGCAGCGCCAGCTCGGCCTGACGGTCGTCTTCATCGCCCACGATCTCTCGGTCGTGCGGCACATGTGCGACCGGGTGGCGGTGATGTACCTCGGCAAGATCGTTGAGATCGGGCCGAGCGACCCGCTGTACGAGTTTCCCCGCCATCCCTACACCGGCGCGCTGCTGGCGGCTGTGCCGGTCGCCGACCCGACGCGTCACGGCGTGCAGCGGCGGCTGCTCAGCGGCGACGTGCCGAGCCCCGCCAACCCGCCGAGCGCGTGCCGCTTCCACACCCGCTGCCCCAAGGCGCAGCCGCTCTGCTCCACCGAGGAGCCGCTGCTGGTGGAGAAGGGCTCCGGCACGGAGGCGGCGTGCCACTTCCCGCTCACCCGCGAGGAGGTCGCCGCTATCGGCGTACGATCCCCCGCATGAGCGCCACAACCTCGGCGGCGGAGTCCGCGGAACTGCTCGCTGGACTGATCCGTTTCAACACGGTCAACCCCCCCGGTAACGAGCGCGCTGCCCAGGAGTACCTTGCGGGCCACCTGGAGGCCGCGGGCTTTCAGTGCGAGCTGCTCGGCGCCGAGCCCGGCCGTCCCAACCTCATCGCGCGGCTGCGCCCGCCGGACGCTGCGGGCAGCTCGGCGGATGGCAGCGGTCCCACGCTCTGTTACCTCGGGCACGTGGACACCGTGCTCGCAAACCCCGCCGACTGGACGCACGACCCGTGGTCGGGCGATGTCGCCGAGGGCTTCCTGTGGGGCCGCGGCGCGCTCGACATGAAGTCTCAGGTCGCCGCGGAGATCGCTGCCGCTGCCTCCTTGGCGCGCTCGGGCTGGCGCCCTGCACGCGGCGAGCTGCTGATCGTGACGGTGGTCGACGAGGAGACAGGCGGCGCGCTGGGCGCGCAGTGGCTGACCCAGAGTCACCCCGAGAAGGTGCGCTGCGACCTGCTCCTCAACGAGGGCGGGGGCGCGGTGTTCGAATACAACGGCACGCGCTACTACGGCGTGTGCTGCGCGGAGAAGGGCGTGTTCCGCTTCACGCTCACCACCAACGGCGTGGCCGGCCACGCCTCAATGCCGGGCATGGGGGACAACGCGCTGCTGAAGATGGCGCCGGTGCTGAAGGCGTTCGGCGCCCGCCAGCCCTCCTACCAGCTCACGAGCGAGCCGCAGGCGTTCCTGGCCGGCATCGGCGAGGATCCCGAGGACGCCGCGGGCTCGGTGGGCCGGCTACGGGCAGCGGACCCGCGCCTGGCCACGATGTTCGAGCCGATGTTGGGCGTGACCTTCACGCCCACGCGCATCAGCGCCTCGGAGAAGGTCAACGTGATCCCCAGCCGCACCGTGCTGCAGGTTGACTGCCGCGTGCCGCCCGGGCTCGGGGAGGAGGAGGTGCGCCGGGGCATCGCCGAGGTGCTGGGGCAGGACGGCACCGAGCCCGAGGCTCCGTGGCGCATCGAGTTCACCGAGCGCGTGGTGGGCAACCGCTCGCCGCTCCAGTCCGAGCTGATGGACACGCTCTCGGCGTGGATCGCCGAGCAGGACCCCGGCGCCAAGGCGGTGCCGGTGGTGCTTCCGGGCTTCACCGACTCGCGGCATTTCCGCTTGGCGTTCCCCGAGTGCGTGGCCTACGGCTTCTTCCCGCACCGCCACCAGTCGCTGCTCCAGGCCGCGCCGCTGGTGCACGGCGCCGATGAGCGCATCGATGTGCGCGACCTCGCTTTTGCCACCGAGCTGTTCGCGGATCTCGCCCAGCGGCTGCTTGGCACTGCCTGAGAGCGCTTTCCCACAAAGCCTCAAGCAAGCCCCATAATGGGCCGACTATGCCAAGGATGGTAGGAGGGGTGAAATGAGCGCCACGGTGAGCACGCAGAGCGTGCCCGCAGCATCGCCGCGGCAGGGAGTAGCAACCAGCACGCACACCGTCGCGCGCCTCAGCCCGGCCGACCTGCGCGCCGAGCGCAGCGCTGAACGCGCGGCGGCGATCAAGACGAGAACAGTGGTGCCGGTTTCCAGCGTGCCGCAGCAGTCCTTTGCCACGGAAGTCCAGAACTTCGCGCTCAGCTGGGAGCCCGTGATCGCGATCCTGTTCTTCACGGCGCTGATCTTCCTGATGTGGCGCACGCTGAAGGTGATGCCGCGCATCAAGCCGCAGCAGATCAAGCCGTCCTCCGACCAGTCGGTGACGTTTGCGGACATAGCAGGCGTCGATGAGGCCAAGGCGGAGCTGCAAGAGATCGTGGAGTTCCTGCGCGACCCCAAATCGTTTCAGGCGCTCGGCGCGAAGGTGCCCAAGGGCATCCTCCTGCACGGTCCCCCAGGCACCGGCAAGACGCTGCTGGCGAAGGCCGTGGCGAACGAGTCCGGTGCGCAGTTCTTCGCGCAGTCGGCCGCCTCGTTCGTTGAGATGTTCGCGGGCCTTGGCGCAGCGCGCATCCGCCGCCTGTTCGCGGTGGCCCGCAAGCACGAACCGGCGATCATCTTCATAGACGAGCTCGATGCGGTTGGTGGCCGCCGCGGCAACGACATTTCCGGCGAGAAGGACCAGACGCTCAACCAGCTGCTCGTGGAGATGGACGGGTTCGACTCCAGCGGGCGCGTGGTGGTGATCGCGGCGTCGAACCTGCTCGAGAAGCTCGACCCCGCGCTGCTGCGCCCGGGCCGCCTGGACCGCCAGGTGTTCGTGGTGCCCCCCGACGTGAAAGGCCGGCTGGGCGTGCTCCAGGTGCACACCCGCAATAAGCCCGTGGGGGACGTCGACCTCGGCCTCGTCGCCCAGCAGACCAGCGGTCTCACCGGCGCCGACCTCGCCAACATCTGCAACGAGGCGGCCATCTTCGCCACCAGGCGCGGCGGGAGCGCGCTCTCCACCGCCGACTTCGACTCCGCGATCGAGCGCGTGATCGCGGGCGTGCAGTCCAAGCGCGTGCTGGGTGCGCACGAGAAGCGCGTGGTGGCCTTCCACGAGGCCGGGCACGCGCTCTGCGGTGAGCTGCTGCCCTCGGTGGACCGCGTGCACAGGATCTCGATAGTGCCGCGCGGGCGCGCGCTCGGCTACACGCTGAACCTCCCCGCGGAGGACCGCTACCTGAAGACCCGCGAGGAGCTGCTGGACTACATGACGGTCCTGCTCGGTGGCCGTGTGGCGGAGCAGATCGTCTTCGGCGCCATCACCACCGGCGCCTCCGACGACCTCAAGCGCGTGGCGGACATCGCGCACTCGATGGTTCACGACTACGCGATGAGCACGTCCGGCGTGGGGCGCTCGCCGGAAGGCGACGTGCGCCTGTCGGAGACCACGCTGCGCATCCGCGACGAGGAGCGCCAGGACCTGATCGAAGAAGCGCGACGCGCCGCCCAGAAGATGATCGTGGGCCACCGCAGCCAGCTCGACGCGCTTGCGGGCGAGCTGCTCGAGCACGAGGTCCTGGAGCGCGACTCGATCGAGCGGATCATGGAGGGCGTTCCGCGGCTGGAGCGCGCGCCCGGCATCGGGCTGCGGGTGGTCGCTGCCACGGAGGCCGCCCCCGTGCCGCGCCCCGCGCCCATCCCGCGATCGGACGCCACCGGGGAGGACGGGCCGGCTCGGCTATAGACTGGGGCCCGTGTTCAGCCGCATCGACCACATCGGCGTTGCCGTCGAGGAGATCGAGCCCGCCATGGCGCTCTACCGCGACAGCTTCCAGCTGGGCGTGGCCCATCGCGAGGTTGTGGAGGAGCAGGGCGTGGAGGCGGTGCTGCTGGACGTGGGCGAGAACCACGTGGAGCTGCTCGCGCCGCTCAGCGCCGACACCCCGGTGGGCAAGTTCCTGGCAAGGCAGGGCCCAGGCCTTCACCACGTGGCCTACCAGGTGCAGGACATCGACGCCGCGCTTGCAGCCTGCCGCGCGGCGGGCCTGCAGTTGATCGATCAGCAGCCCCGCGTCGGCATCCGCGGTTCGCGCGTGGCGTTCATGCATCCGCGCGCCACCGGCGGCGTGCTCACCGAGATCGTGGAGCCCGCAGCCGGCTCCGGAGTGCACTGATGGCCTCTAGCGCGCGGCGCATCAGCATCGGCTTCCAGGGCGGGCAGGTTCTCGCCCTCCGCGTCACCGACAAGGAGCTCGACGGCCTCTACGCGGCGCTCGGCGAGGGCGGCTGGCACGAGCTCCAGAGCGATGATGGGCCGGTGCGTGTTTACCTCGGGCAAGTTGTCTACGTCAGCGCGGAGAGTGACGAGCTCCACGTAGGCTTTGGCTAGGACGCACGCTAGGCGGCGCGCTACGGCGTCCTCGCTCGCTCGCGTGCCTTTAGCACGCCACGCTCCCTGCGTCCTTGTATCGCTTGCCTATCGAGCGTCCTAGTGGGTTAGCCCGATGACAAATCTCAACCTCGACGAGCGGGGGCTGCTGTTCCTACGCACGCGGGGGCACAGCGCGGCGGCGGAGCGGGCGGTGGCCAGGTTCTCGCGGCTGGGCGAGCACGGCGGGGTGTGGCTGGCGATCGGGGCTGCGGGACAGGTGCTGGACGGCGCGCGCGCGCCGGCGTGGCGGCGGGCGGCTGGGGCTGTGGCGGGCGCCTACGTGCTCAACAGCGCGTTGAAGCTCGCTGTGCGCCGTCGTCGGCCGCAGCTGGCGGGCCTGCCGCCGCTGATCGGCACGCCCACCGGCCTCAGCTTCCCGAGCGCCCACGCCTCCACGTCGTTTGCGGGCGCGCTTGCGTACTCGAGACTGGGGCTGCCCGCGGCGCCGCTGTACGGGCTGGCGGGGGCGTTGGCGCTGTCGCGCCTGTACCTCGGCGTTCACTACCCATCCGACGTGCTGGCTGGGGCGGCGCTGGGGACCGTGTGCGGGTCGCGCGCATCGACGCATCTGCGCGGGAAGGCGGAGGTGTAGCACGATTTGTGGTACGGTGGGCTCGTGAGTCGCGCCCTCCACGTACGTCTCGATGCCGAAGCAGAGGCGGCGCTCGCGGTGCTTCGC
>Ga0210403_10002256_pt1 | contig 17599 bp, 9 predicted proteins | sample IncBWC19MmetaG_FD_150863 | JGI IMG/M metagenome (GOLD analysis project Ga0210403, IMG submission 150863) | Forest soil microbial communities from Barre Woods Harvard Forest LTER site, Petersham, Massachusetts, United States - Inc-BW-C-19-M | ecosystem: Environmental > Terrestrial > Soil >... | reverse complement strand
GAAGGGATTGGTAATGTCGGAGATGATGAGCCCGAGGATATGACTTTTACCGGAGCTAAGAGAACGTGCGTGCGTGTTGGGATGGTAGTTGAGATCGCGGATAGCGGCCCAAACTTTAGCGGCGGTTGCGGGCGCCACCGCCTCGGAATGATTGATGGTGCGTGACACCGTCGCGGTAGAGACCTTGGCTTTCGCGGCCACCTTGCGGATGTCCATAGATGAGAAACATATCATTTTTCGGGCGATACAGAGGCGGAAGTCTGCGCGGTCGCCGGAAGTGCCCTTAGCGCAATCTGATGGGGCATCGGAGATTGCGTTCCTATGCGACAGCAGGCGATCGCTCCGACTTCGAGCCTTGCTGAAGGCAGCTGGTGTGGTAATGTATTGCGCGCTGGTGTAAACGGTTACAAGAATGAGGCGGCGAATGAACCCGCGGATAGGTGGGAGGCAATGGCTTCAGGTTCTAGGAAGTTCTTCAATTGGACGGTCGTTCTCACGACATGCATTGTTTTTTGCACGGCGGGGACCATTCGGGCGCAGACCGAACGCTGGAGTGATGACAAAGCCAAAACCTGGTTCGAGCAGCAAGGCTGGCTGGTCGGGAGCAACTATATTCCGGAAGACGCGATCAACGAACTCGAAATGTGGCAGGCGCAGAGTTTCAACGCGGCGCAAATCGACAAGGAGCTCGGCTGGGCGGAAGACATCGGCATGAACACCATGCGTGTCTTCCTCCACGACTTGCTGTGGCAGGAGGATGCCGCCGGTTTCAAGAAACGCCTGAATCAATTTCTGGAGATTTCCTCGCGCCACCACATCAAGCCACTATTCGTATTGTTCGATTCATGTTGGGACCCGAACCCGAAACTGGGAGTGCAGCACCCACCGATTCCTGGTGTTCACAATTCGGGATGGGTGCAGTCGCCGGGAGCTCAAGCGTTGGCCGACCCCGCGCAAGAAGACCGTTTGAAAGCTTACGTCATGGGAGTGGTGGGCGCCTTTGCTAATGACTCGCGGGTGCTGGGATGGGACGTGTGGAACGAGCCTTCGAACAACAATGACGGAAGCTATTCCAAGCTGGAGCCGAGCAATAAAGCGCAGTTGGTGGAAGCGATGTTGCCAAAAGTGTTTGCATGGGCGCGGCAGGCGTATCCATCACAGCCGCTGACGAGCGGGGTCTGGGATATCGACGTCCAAAGTGGAAAGCCAATGAGCAGGATGCAGCAGATCCAGTTGGATAACTCGGATGTGATTAGCTTTCACAACTACGATTGGCCGGAAAATTTCGAAACCGAAGTGCTTTTTCTGCAGAAGCTGAAACGCCCGGTGATCTGCACGGAATACATGGCGCGTGGCGCTGGGAGCACTTTTGACACAATCTTGCCGCTGGCCAAGAAATATAACGTGGGAGCCGTCAATTGGGGTTTTGTCGCGGGGAAGACTCAAACCTACTATCCGTGGGATTCGTGGCGGCATCCGTACATTCTGGACGAGCCAACCGTGTGGTTCCATGAGGTATTCCATCCGGACGGGAAACCTTACCGCACGGCGGAAGTGAAATTGATTCGCGAGTTGACGGGCAGGGGGAACGCTCCGGGACCCGCATCCCGTTAGGTTCGTCATAGCAGGAATTGTGAGGCCGGAGAGGGGAGTCTTTGTTCCAGCAGTTTTCAGTGTCAGGTCAAACGCTCCATCCTCTCGCTAAGAATGCGAGACAGGGTGGAGCATCCGTTTGAACGAACAAGGAGATCGATATGCATCTGGCGCGGGCATTAAAGGGGATCGTCGCAATCATGTTCGGAATACTGACGGCTGCAGCACAAGATTTTCGTCCGCCGGCAGTGCCGCTGATCGCGAATAATCCGTACTTCAGTGTGTGGTCGATGGCTGACCGGCTCACTGACGACGTTCCCCGGCATTGGACGGGTACGCCGCAATCGCTGGGAGGACTGGTGCGGATCGACGGCAAGGCCTACCGCATCATCGGGAGCGAACCGGAGGAAGTTCCGGCGATGGAGCAGAGAAAAGTCGAGGTGCTGCCCACTCGAACTATCTATACCTTCGAAGCGGGGGGCATCGGGGTAACGTTGACTTTTATGACTCCGGCGTTGCCGTCCGATCTGGATGTAATGTCGAGGCCGGAGACTTATGTTACGTGGGCGGTGCAGTCGCGGGATGGAAAGGAGCATGGGGTCTCACTTTACTTCGACGCGTCGGCGCAACTTACAGTCGACAGTCTGGCCCAAGATGTGGTGACTTCTCGAATCAAGTTTGGAGGCTTGACGGCGTTACGAGCGGGTAGCCAGCAGCAGGCGGTGTTACAGAAAGCGGGTGACTACATACGGATCGACTGGGGGTATCTGTACACGAGTGCGCCTGGGGGTGAAGGTCAGGATTTCGTAATTGCCGAACGGAGGGCCGCCAGAGCCGGATTTGCGACGTCCGGATCTATACCGAACAGTGACCTGGATGGGCCCGAAGCTGCAGGCGATTGGGACGGACCTGCGTTGGCGTATCGATTTGATCTCGGCAAGGTTGGGTCGGCTGCAGTTTCGCGTTATGTGGTGGTGGCCTACGATGAGGAATTTACCGTGCAGTATCTCTACCGCTGGCTGAGGCCGTACTGGAAGCGTAAAGGCGCGACGATGGCCAATTTGCTCGAGGAATCGCTGCGTGATTACGACTCGCTGACTGCGAAGTGCAAACAATTCGACGAGGAACTGATGGCCGACCTGACGAGGGTGGGCGGCGAAGACTATGCGCGGATGGCGTCGCTGGCCTACCGGGAATCATTCGCGGCGCAAGGGTTGGCCGCGGACTATGACGGGAGCGCGCTTTCGTTTCCGAAGGAGAATTCGAGCTGTGGTTGCGTGTCGACGGTGGATGTTATTTATCCGGCGGCCCCGATTTTGCTGCTGTTCAATACGGCATTGCTGAAAGCATCGATGACTCCGGTGCTGACTTATGCGGAGACGTATCACTGGCCCTTCCGCTGGGCTCCGCACGATCTTGGTATTTATCCGCAGGCCAATGGGCACGATTATCCAGCGAATGTCGATCTGAATTCCGTAGAGGGGCACATGCCAGTGGAAGAGAGCGCCAACATGATCCTGATGGCGGCGGCGCTGGCCAAAGCGGATGGGAATGCGGATTACGCTGCGAAGTATTGGCGGTTGTTTTCGACGTGGGCAAAATACCTGAAGGAAAAGGGGCTGAATCCGGAAAAACAAATTGTCACTGATGACTTCACGGGGCCTCTTGCGCACAATGCCAACTTGTCAGTGAAGGCCATCTCCGCGCTGGCCGGTTATGCGAGGCTCTGTGAAATGACAGGAAAGAAAGACGAGGCTGCGGCTTATCGGAAGGTGGCCCAGGAGTATGCCGAACAGTGGCCACGGTTGGCGAACGATGGCGACCACTTCAGGCTGGCGTTCGATCAGCCGGGGACATGGAGTCAGAAATACAACCTGGTGTGGGACAAGGTTCTCGAACTCAACTTGTTTCCGAAGGATGTAGCGCGTAAAGAAATTGCCTTCTACAAGACCAAACAAGAGGTCTACGGGCTCCCGCTCGATTCGCGAGCCAAATACACGAAGCTGGATTGGCTGCTGTGGACGGCGACGCTGTCGGAAAAGCGCGAGGATTTTGATGCGCTGTTTGGCCCCGCATACAAATTCGCCAACCAGACTCCGGATCGTGTACCTGTCACCGATTTCTATGACACAGACACGGGGAAACACCGCTATTTTCAGGCCCGCTCGGTAGTCGGAGGGGTGTTCATTCCAATGCTCACCGATCTTTCAACGTGGAGGAAGTGGGCGGGGCGAGCGTCTGCGGGCTCAACACGGTAGCTGAAACGCTCAGCGAAGGACTAAAGCTAGGTAACAATCTGCAGCGTGCGTGGTTTCGCAGCGTTGTTTGTGCGCGCGGCCGCAAGGTTTGCCATAAACGCCGGGTTTCAGCAGCCAATTCGGAATATTTGGCAGAGGGTTGGAAGGCAATTCGGGCACGTTTCGCGAGCAAAAACACTTTAATCCCCTCCTAAAAAGAACCGCTAGTAGGTTTGTATTAGATTTCTCTTGACAAGAATCCGGCTGCCAGTTCAGTATTTTCCCCACGCAATATGTAAGCGGTTACATTGACCGTTTGGTTTCGGTCATTTACTGGGGAATCAGACAATCGCGGCGGTAGCGGTATCTGCAGGGCCGGCAGATGTGACTCGAAGGCGTGGTGGGCAATGCCAACCCTTCAGACAGGAAAGTTCAAGGAGGCCGGAAGATGATCCACCGTCATTCCAGTTTGCTCGCGGGTATCTTGACGTTCCTTTCCGTCCTAGTGTTTACCGGTCTGGTTGCAGGGCAAGGTCAGGATAGAGGCATCATTACCGGACTGGTGACAGATAAGTCTGGGGCGGCCGTCCCCAGCGCAACCGTCACAATTACGAATGAGGCTACCGGCGTCAACACGGTGGTGAGCACGACTTCCGCGGGCAATTACAGTACGCCGCCACTGGTGCTGGGCAGCTATAAGGTTCAAGTTGAGTCGACGGGTTTTAAGACGTCGGTGCAACCCGGCGTTCAGGTAACGAGCGGTGCTACGGTCCGCGTCGATGCTTCGCTGGAAGTAGGTCAAGTTTCGGAGACCGTGGAAGTGAAGACGTCGACCGTGGACGTGAACGTGGAGACCGCCGAGGTTTCGCATGTCCTGGGAGAAAAGTATTACCACGATCTGCCGGTTGTAATGGGATCGGATATCCGGCTGGCTGAGTCGCTGCTGGCCATGCAGCCCGGTTACGTTCCGATGCGGCCGAATGGTTGCGCGATTTTCCGTGGCAGCCAATTTCAGTCGCGTATGAACGGCGGCCAGACGATGGCGATGGAAAATTACCTGGATGGCGCGTCGTTTGGCAGCGCGATCGACCACAACAACACGCAAGAGCGCTCGGTCCCCTATGACTCGGTCAAGGAGATGAAGATTATCGAGAGCAACTTCTCCGCGCAGTACGGCCGCACGAGCGGCGGATTTGTGGAGTACACGACCAAGTCGGGGACGTCGTCATTTCACGGCAGCGCGTACGACTATTACAACTATCAGGGCTTCAACGCTACTGGAGAGATCATCAAGCAGAAAGCTCCCGAGCGCAAAAATAACTGGGGATTCCTGGTTGGTGGGCCCGTCTATATCCCCAAGTTGTACGATGGCAAGAAGCATAAGACGTTCTTCTTTGCCGATTTTGACTTACTTCATTACAGCCAGGGGGCCCTGCCCAGTTTGCTAAACACCAACCCTCTTCCAGCATTCTTAGGGGGAGATTTTTCCGCGTTGCTCAACACAAGCAATGTGATTGCGCATGATATCAATGGTCGACCAATCTACAGTGGTGAGATTTTCAATCCGGCAACCACGACAACTGTGGGCGGCATTCCTGTCCGCAACGGCTATGGTTTTGATCCCGTGACAGGCTTGCCGATCGCGGGTCAGGCCAATATCATTCCGGCAAACGATCCGCTGCGGAGCAGTATCGCGGCCCAACTTGCCGCCCTGATTCCTGCTCCCGATGTAGCCGGTAAGCTTAGTAACAATTCACAGCAGCCTTCGGGCAATAAATACATCAATCCGAAGACTTTGTTTGTCCGCGTGGACCAATCGATTGGCACGAATTTCAGCATGTCGACGTCGGTGAATGTAAATACCCGCCCCTCGTTGCGGCAGTGCGCAAGCTTCTCGCAAGGTTGCAACTTCACGAGCCCATCGACGTATTTTGGTGAAGGTTTTTATCAGGACATCACAACTCGGACGGTGCACCAGCAATTCAACTGGGTAATCAAGCCAAATTTGTTTAATCACACGACGCTTTCGTTTGACCGGTGGGTGCTGCCTGCGCGGCCTGTCTCTGCGGGACAGCACTGGGTTTCCCGGTTGGGCCTAATCGGTCCGATTGAAGATACTGGTGGCGCGCCCAGAGTGTCCTTTAACAGCCCGAATATTCCCTATTCGCACTATGGGGAATCCGATCAAGTTGCCGAGGGATGCATCGCGAACCGGTGGCAGTTCCTCGACGACATCAGTTGGGTTAAGGGCAAGCACACTCTGAAGGCGGGCTTCGAATACCGGCACCACCAATTCCCGTTCATCGGTAACGGAAATGTCACCGGCAGCTACAACTTCAGCTATGGCGAAACTGCGAGCTGGGATGCAAGCGGCAATCAATTGCAGGCGACGGGAGATCCGGTCGCTTCGTTCCTCCTAGGACAGGTTGACAATGCGAATTTCAACGTCAACTACCGGCACATGTTGAATGAGCAATACATCTCCCCTTGGGTCAACGACGAATTCAAAGTTACGAAGGATCTCACCCTGACCTTGGGACTCCGATTTGATTATCAGGGCTGCCTCTCCGATTCGCGGCGCAACCAGTCAACCTTCGACCCGAACACACCGAACCCGGGCGCAGGCGGTCACCTTGGGGCGATCATCTTCGCGGGCAATGGACCAGGGCGAACCGGATTGAAATGCTTTGAGAAGCCGCCCAAAGACGCGTGGGGCCCCCGTGTCGGTTTCGCTTATCGTGTGAACGACAAGACCTCGGTTCGTGGCGGATATGGAATCTATTACGGCGGCATTCCCGCCAACCAGTTCTCCGGATCATCTGAGCTGGGATTCTCCACGAATCCAACCGTTCCAAACTTCACGAATGGATTCGCCCCTGCGTTTTACTGGAATACTGGATTCCCATCGTCTGTGATCAAACTTCCTCCCAGCATCGATCCGACGATCGGCAACGGACAGGGTCCGACGTGGGTAACACAAAACAGCAAGAATCTGCCTCGCTACCAGAACTACTCTTTGTCGGTGGAGCACCAATTCGGCACGAGCATGCTGGTTAGCGCTTCTTACGTCGGCAATCACGGGACGCGGCTGCCGTCCAATGCCTCTACGTTGGGATTGCTCGACAACATGAACAACCCGTCCGTATTGTCGCTGGGACAGGCAGTCCTGGGATCGCTTTGCGACGGTGTGACCTGCCCGAACGGAATTCCAATTCCGTACGCCGGTTTCACTGGAGACGTGGCGCAAGCGTTGCGCCCGTGGCCACAGTACACCAACCTCAACGCGAGAAGTGTGCCTTACGGATACAGCATCTATAACGCGTTCATGGTCAAACTGGAAAAGCGGTTTGGCGGTGGACTCTTTGGGCGGATTGCTTACACCAACTCGAAATTGATCAATAGTGGAGCGGAAGACGTGCTGGCCGGGGACGATCCGGGAATTCAGAATCCGCTGCGTGGATCGAAAGACGCCCGTGCCCTAAGCCGCGATGACATCCCGCAATCGCTCATTTTGGCTTGGTCCTACGAACTGCCGTTTGGTAAGGGAAAGAAGTACAATCTCACCGGACCGGCGAATGTGATTGCAGGGGGCTGGATGATCGCGGCTACACAACGCTACGACTCCGGGCGTCCGCTGGGCATCACGATGGCGTGCGATTTCTGCAACTATATCTTCAGCAATGTGAAACGGCCGAACAAGGTCGGTGGCGGATACGGCAAGACTTCCGGTGTGAAAGCCTGCACCAGTGCCGATCCCACAACCTGCGACCATTACTTGCTCGCGAGCGGGTGGGCCGATCCTGGTCCGCTTCAATTTGGAAACGCTTCGACCAACGATCCTCACATCCGTGGTCCTCACTACTTTAATGAGGATTTCAGCATCACCAAGGCGATTCCCATCACCGATCAGTTCGGGTTGAAGTTTGAGAGCCAGATGGGCAATATATTCAACCGTCACCTGTGGTGTAACCCGGACACGAACCTTAGCGATGGCGCTAACTTCGGGACGATAAATGCACAGTGTGATCAGCCTCGGAGCATACAGTTCGGGTTAAGGCTGGAGTTTTAACCAGAGCGACAAACAATGCGCTTCCCTCGGAAGCAGGGGCGATTCGGTCCTGCCATCCTTGTTTCTAGTTCAAATTCACTCGCGAAATTGATGTTGCGAGTCTCTGTAGTCGCGCTGTGCTGAACAGCGAATCGATCATGCAGGAGCGTAAGTTTTGTACAAAGTTGGGAATTGCCCTTCTATTGGGCGGGATGTTTGCTATGCCGCTCAAAGCGAGTGCGCGTCAGCAACCATCTCCGGCCCCCGCCACTGCTGCTCAGGCGTCTCCATCCTCGCCGGCACCCCTTACGCTCGATGAAGTGATCCGGCTGATCAAGCAAAACAAGAAAAATCCACAGCAGGTTATCTCCGCTATGGCAGGCCGAGGTGTGGACTTCGATCTGGATGAAAAGACGGAGAAGCGACTGCGGAAGGCGGGCGCGGACGATGACCTGCTGCCTGAGATATGGAAAGAGACGCCGAAAGGGAAGGCGCACATCGACGCGCTTCTGACCACACCGACCGGCGTTGAGATCAAGGCGTCACCGGCCGAGGCGTTGGCGCTGCAGGACATTCAGAATGAAAGCGACGCGGATCACCGCGCGAAAATGGCCGATGAATTCGAGAAGAAGTATCCGACTAGTCCGCTACTGTCGTATGTCGATACGGCGGCAGCGAAGGCGTACGAGGAAAAAGGCGATCTCGATAATGCCGTGACGGCGGCACGAAAGAGCCTGAAGATCGACCCGGACAATACGTTCAGCTTGATCATCCTGGCGCTGGTGCTACCACAGCCGAAAGAGTTGCAGGGAAGCGCCAGTGAAGTCAGAGATCATTTGCAAGAGGCGAAGACGGAGGCGAACAAGGCGATTACATTGCTGGAGAAGTTGAAACAGCGTCCGGATGAATCGGATTCGCAATTCCAGGGTCGCAAGGGAGCACTTACGGCCGACGCACATTTCGCGCTGGGCATGGTGGATTCGCAGCAAGAGCAATTCGAGGAAGCTCTGGCGGAATATAAGCTAGCAATTTCCTCGACTAGCAAGCCCACCTTCCAGTACTACTACCGCTTGGCCGAAGCCTATGCCAGCGTGGGGCAAGTGCCGCAAGCCATCGAAGTTCTACAGACAGCCTCCGAATTAGCGCGCGGCACTCCCATGCAGAAATATGCGGACGACTTCATGGCGGAACTACGGCAGAAGGCGCATTGATCGTGTTGCGCAGATTTTGAGTAAGGTTCAGATTTCGGCGATCTCGACGGAGCGCGTGTAGTAGCCGGCGTCCAATCGGCGGGCACGTATGCCGCGGTCCTTCAACCGGAGACGGATGAAGTAGGTTCCGGGCTTTGCCGGCATCCAGGCGTGCGTCCAGAAACTCCACGGGTCGTTAGCCGTCTGCCTAAAATCATCGACCGGAACATAATCTTCATCTGAAGCGAATCTTATTTCGAGGCCGTTCGCGGGCCGATCGCCACCCCAGGCGATGCCATGAACGCGATATTTGATCTTGCCATCGACCAGCCACTTCTCGACTCGAACCGGCATTGCGGCCTGCTCGATGAGCGGGGAACGGTAATCTCGCACGCGTTCGGGCACGCCCTGCTGCATGGTTCGGCCGGCGAACTCGCACATCTGAGAAGTCGTGTGGGCGTCGTCGCCCAATAATTGGATCTGATCGACCCACTTGATGCAAGTGCATCCATACCAGCTGGGAACAATGAGGCGAACTGGGGCGCCGTGGTCTTTGGGCAAAGGCGAGCCATTCATCGTGGTGGCGAAAAAAGCTTTGGAGGACTTGAGTTCGTCGATAGGGAAGATCCAACTTGCGCCCGGCTCTGAGGTGGAGGAGATATCTGGATAACGATCGAAGCCTGAGATCAGGATATGACTGGCGACGCGCTGGACGTGTAAAAAATCGAGGATGTCGGACAAAGGGGCACCGGACCAATCGGCCACGCTGAGCATTCCGAAGTGAGCATCGCGAACATTGCCGGAGCATTCCAGCAAATGTAGTCCGGCGGGACGGGACATTTTCTTGACTTCCGCCACGCTGATCTTCGTTGGCTGTTTGACCAATCCCGTGACCTCGATCCGGCCGGGCTCACCATCTTTCAAAAATTCAGAGGCCCGCGTGCGCACATAAAATTTATCGTTGGAAATGGTCGGATTCCTAGGATCAATCTGGGACAGCTCGGTGTAAAGACGGCCGTCGAGACCAGCGCCCATGGCGGTATCCAGCGGAATGGGAGCTTCTCCGGCAAATTCGATCAGGCCGAGAGATTGACCGCCTTGGAAGCTGTTCGCTTGCGGGCGGCAAAAGAAAAAGGGAAGGCGCAGGTCGCGGAAGCCGACGAGGCAGACGCCGCCCGCGATGAAAGAGCCTTTCAGGATTGCTCTGCGAGTCAACGGGTTTTCTTTCTGATTCGTCATCATCGCCTTACAAAGTCGCGCCGGGCCCGCTGCGTCGTGATATCAAAAACTTTGCAGATTGAGTTGCCGTAGATCGCCCTTCCATGCCGCATCGAACTCAGCTTGCACAAAGGTTGCATCGTAAGATTTTGATTGCGCCCGCAACGCTTGGAGAAGGCCGAATAACGAGCGCGGATTCCGCGGATTCCTCGCCAAGTCCTCACGAAAGGTCTGTTCGGCTTCGGAAGTTTTGCCATGGAGAAACAAGGCGGCTCCCAGCGACTCGCGCACAGGATAAAACCACCCGGGCGGTTCGCCGTATTTCATACCGTCCTCAATGGCGATAGCGTCCTTCAGTTGTCGGACGGTTTCGTTGTTTTCATGGCGGGCCGCCGCTAGTTTCGCGGCGAGCACATCCACCGCGATTCTAAGAATTTCGTGGGTCTTAACCTTTGCCGACATGGCAAAGGGTTCGCCGGGTGCGATGTTTGCCATGGCATCGGTCAGAACACGTTGCTCGGTTTCGGCATTCGCGACTTTTCCCGTAGAAGCGAGAGCCATGCCGCGGGCAAAGTGCCACATTGCGTTTGCCGTCTTGAGATTTGGGTCAGGTGCAGGGAGTTTCAAGATTTCATCCCAGCGATGAAAACGCACGAGCACCGTTGGTCGCACGGTGAGGAACGCCTGCAGTTCGGGCATCTTCTGCACATGGGGAGCCACGCGGTCGGCAAGTTTGTCCGCTGCGTCTTTCGCGGCGAGGAAGTGGCCATCCATGCTGGCAGCAGTGGCGAGGAAATAAAGATCGTGGAGGTACGACAGCACGGTGAACATGCTGGGCGCGGTTTGAATGTGGCCATCATCGATGCGTGCGGCTTTCGCGCAGGCATCTTCCGCCGCCAGGTAATCGCCGGTGCGAACGTAGATGTGCGCCGGCATGTGGATGAGATGGCCAATAGGCGGAGAAAGGGATGGCAGGCGGTTCGCATACACCAACGCGCGCTCTGGATTGGGCGAGGCTTCGACGGCATGGATGTAATAGTGGATCGCGCCCAGGTGATGCGGGTCGCGCTTGAGCACCGATTCCAGGACTGAGAGAGCTTCCTGCGTTTCTTCCCACGGAGTACCGTCAAGGTTCCACAGATCCCAGGGGCTCAGATTCATGATGCTTTGAGCGTAGAGGGTGGCTGCGTCCAGATCGTCGGGAAACGCTTGCGACAGATCGCGCATTGCGTCTTTAAACTCGACTGCCTGCTTCTGGCGGTCGGGATTCGGGCAGGCGCAAAATCGTTTGTAGACGGCCGAAATGTAAGCGCGTTCGGCCTGGGGACCGTTTGCTGAGAGCGTAACGGCTTTTTGCAGGGCCTCATAGGCTTGGCGTTCGCGAACTGGGTCGCCAGGGGTGGGATAGTAGTAGTCCGAACTCATCGAATAGGAGATGCCCCAGTATGCCATCGCCATTGTGGAGTCAAGTGCTGCGGCCCGTTGAAAGGCGTTCGCGGCTTCGCTGTAGTCCAAGGCATAAATTAGCGTCAGCCCTTGATCAAAGAAGCGCTGGGCCTCTTCATTCTTCGTGCTGACCCTGTGACGATGATTTTGAGACACTGGGACCGAGGTATTTCCGGGTCGCTGCGACCGCTGGGCCGAAGCGACAATCGCAAAGACGAAAAGGAGGACGAGGGACGCGTTTTTGGCTGTATTAGGCACAGTTTCTCAGCATGATTCGCGTCTTCTTTTTGAACGAGTGCAGCGAAAAGTAGAGGGTCATTGTATACCGACTTTCGCCGCGGATACGAGGCGGTCGTACAATTCCTCCTGGCTGCTTCATGTGATAATGTATGCGTCACATCTGTAACCGTTTACAGTTCGAAACCTCAGGGAGCGCGTTTCTGGATTTGCGCATTGGGTGGGGTATGCGGTTCAAACTTTTTCCGCGGCTTCGCTACTTTGGGCCGGTGGTGGTGGGCTGCTGCCTCGTTGCGGTGCACGCGCAGGCGAAGGCTGCGCCACCTTCGTTCTATTCTGGCCAAGCCACGAATCAATCTGGCGATCAATCGTATGAGCAGGGCGTCCAAGCGTTAAGGCAGGAGCAATGGAAGTCCGCGGCTACCTCCTTTGAACAGACCCTCAAACTTGATTCCAAGCGCGCCGATGCCGCAAACGGTTTGGGCGTGGCTTTGGGGAAGTTGGGGGACCCGCGGGGATCGCAGGTTGCATTCCGGCGGGCGATAGAGATCGATCCTAGTTTCGCCGAAGCGCATTACAACCTGGGGCTCTGGCTGCGTGCTGCGGGAGATTTTGACCAGTCCGTTACAGAACTCAAAAGCGCGATTCAGCTGAGGACTGACTATGAGGCTGCTCAACTTGCCTTAGGCCAAATTCTGCAGCAACTGGGTGAGCCGGACCCGGCCGTAGAGCTTTTCCGGACCGTGGTCCGCGAGGATCCGCGTTCGGCGGAGGCTCACAACCGGCTGGGAGTTGTTTACGCGCAGAAGAATCATCTACTGGATTCCATCGCTCAGTTTCAGCAGGCGGTCGACCTGAGCCCGGACTACGTTGAGGGATATAACAATCTGGGGTCGACGCTTGCGCGGGCGCAGCGCATGGACGATGCGATCCGCGTGTTTCGTGCCGGGCTCGCGCTGGAGCCGAAGAATATAGCCCTGCACGTGAATCTCGCCCAGAGCCTGCGCGCGAAAGGCAATCGCGATGAGGCTCTGCGGGAATTGAGATCCGTACTGAAAGAAGGCGACAACGCACAGGTGGAAAGCGCAATCGCTGAGATTTTGCGGGAGAAGCGCGATTTTCAGGGTGCGATTGAAGCAGCCGAGAAAGCTCTGAAAATTGATCCGGGCCTGGACAATGCATATGAAACGCTGGGCGGCGCATTGAAGGCGCAGGCGGCGGCGATGCCTTCTCGACCCGCCCGCCATTTGCCGAATGCCGAATGCAAACAGCGATACGACGCTGGGAGCGAACTACTGGCTCGCGGAGACCCTCAGGGTGCTGAAAAAGAACTTGAAAGAGCTGTGGGGGCAGATCCGAATTACGCGGAAGCTCACAATTTGCTCGGCTTTGTCTATGGCCAATCGAGCAAGTTCCCGGCCGCGCTGGAGCAATTCCATAAGGCAATCGCATTGGATCCCGATCTTTCGAACGCTCATTACAACCTGGGTGTGGCGTTCTGGTACAGCGGAGAGAAAGATGAGGCAAGAGCTGAACTGGAGACTGCCGTGCGACAAAACTCAGCCTTCGGCGAAGCGTACTCCTTTCTTGGCATGGCAGCCCGGCAGAGTGGCGATTGGGAGCGCGGGCGCCGAGACTTGGAACGCGCCATTAGTATCGACCCGAACCTGCCCGGTCCTCACATCGATCTGGGCATAATTCTGCTCAAGACAGACGAGACCCAAGCGGCCTGTGAAGAGTTTCAGTTGGTCGTCAGAAAACATGCGGCCGAAGAGGTTCCGGATCTTGACGTAGCCATCGGCGAACTGCGCGACGCGGCTCAACGCAAGCCGGACGATCCGCTGATTTACGACACTCTGGGACTTCTGATGGGCACCGCCGGAAACGATTCTCAGTTGGTGCTCGATCAATTTTGGAAAGCGATTCAGCTGCGTCCGAATTTCGCGGCCGCGCACAATCATCTGGGGATGGCGCTGCTGCAGACAGGGGACGATCAGCAGGCGATCCAGGAATTTCGCCAGGCGCTCCGGTTCAATCGGAATGACGCCGAGGCGCGAGGGAACCTGGGGGCGACGCTAGTATCGAGCAATGTCGACGAAGCGATTGTGCAGCTACAGCAGGCGATCGCGAAGCAGCCGGCTTCCATCAAGGCGCAGTACAACCTGGCAATGGCATATCTACAGAAGTACGGGGTGGACAAAGAGATCGAACAGTTGCAGACGGTCATCGCGTTAGACCCAAAGTTCGCGGACGCGTACTATTCACTGGGCAAGGCTCTGATTCAGAAGAATCAAGTGCAGGAGGCGATCGCACCGCTGCGACAGGCGGTAAGCCTCGATCCAAACTCCGGCAAGGCTCATTACCAACTCGGTCTGGCGCTCTCAAGAAGCGGGAAGGCGGAGGAAGGTAAGGCGGAACTGGATCATGGGCTGAAGTTGACTGCAGACGACGAACGAAATCGTAAGGCGGACGCTTTGCTGGCGCAGGCAAAGATGGAGTTGGAGAAGGGCGAAACCCGTTCGGCCGTGGACAATCTGCAGAAGGTTATTGAACTGTTGCCTGAGTACGCCGATGGGCATCTGCTGCTGGGTGAGGCCTTGGTTAAGGCGAATGATGTCGACGGCAGCGTCGCGGAATTCAGGAGAGCGTTGGAGATCCAGCCCAATCTTTATCCCGCGCAGTTCGGTTTAGGCCATGCATTACGCTTGACCGGGAAATACGAGGAAGCGGTTGCGGCATTGCGGGCGACAATCTCTCTTCGTCCGTCGTCCGGTGAGGCATACAACGAACTGGGCCTGGTTTTATCTGCGGAAGCCGACCGTCAGGAGGCGGTCGAGGCCTTTCGGAAGGCGCTCCTAGTCGATCCCGAGAACGGGGCAGCCCGGGCTAACCTTGACGCGCTCAACAAGAATGCTCCGGTTGAGACTGCGACGTCGAAATTTGAAGGATCGAGCCTGTTAATGGGGTCTTCATCGGAATTGAGGCCGCGCGACGCCGATGATCTTGAACGCATCAAGGGTTTCGAGGCTTCGATCGAGCAGGAAAAATTTGACGAGGTCGAATCCCAGTTGCTTACCTACCTCGTGGTGCATCCGGATTCGTGGCGGGCACACTATATTCAAGGTTACGTTTTATTCAGGCAGCATAAAGTTGGCGACTCCATCCGGGAGTTGGCCAAATCTCTGGAACTGAACGTCAACAATCCAGAAAGCCATAAGATTCTGGGCAAGGATTTTATCATTATCGGGAAGTACGATTACGCGCAGACCGAGTTGCAGCAGGCATTGCGTTTGAAGCCCGACTCGGCAGAAATCCACTACAGCCTTGGCGAAGTGTATTCAACGCGCGACATGTTCCAGGCGGCAAAGTCGGAGTTTACGGCGGCGATTCAGCATGATTCCACGTATGCGGAGGCGTACAACGCGCTGGGCTTCACGGAAGAGTCGCTGGGAGACGATCCGGCTGCACTCGAGGCTTACCAGAAGGCGATCCGGGTTGCCGACCAAAAGGGATTCAAATTCGAAGCGCCTTACATCAATCTCGGCGCTTACTACAATCGCCTGAATAAACCGGACGTCGCGCTGCAATTCGCCAAAAAGGCGATCGAACTGAATTCCAAGAGCGACTTGGCGTACTACCAGGTGGCGAGGGCGTACCAGTCGCGCAACGAGTGGAACGAAGCGGCTGACGCACTGCAGAGCGCGATCTCGCTCAACCCAGCCGACGCGCAATATTATTATGTCCTCGGCCAGGTCTATCGAAAGCTGGGGAAGCAGAAGGAAAGCATGGCCGCTCTCGAAACTTTTCAAAAACTGAAGCGCGAGGCAGAATTGGTCGACAGCCAACTGCGCGACGCTCGAGGGGCGTCGTCCTCCGACTAAAGCGCTGCAGGCGTGGCGGACTTCTGCCCACTCAGTGATCAGTTAGAATTCGCAGGCGCATTCCCGCCCTCTTTGTTTCCTCGGCGTTCAGTTCGTTGACGATCGCGAGTTCTTTCTTCGCATCTTCCTGTTTTCCGGTACGGCCCAACAAAATTCCGAGTTGGTAATGCGCCTTGACCGAGCTGGGATTCAGGAGCACTGCTTTTTCGAGCGCCTGTTGCGCTTCCGGAAACTTCTGCTCTTTCAGAAGAATTCTGCCCATGGCCTCATACGCGGGGTCATAATTTGGATCGCGACGCAGGACGTCCTTAAACGTCGCGAGTGCCTGTTCATCTTGAGCTTTGCCCTCCGCAATCAAGCCCAGGTAATAGTAGCCTGCGCTCTGGTCGGGGTTGAGTTCGACGCTCTTGCGGAGATAAGGCTCGGCCTCCTCGAATTTCACTTCAAGAAAGAGTAATGATCCCATTGTATAGTTCAGGATCGGATCACGCGGATGCTTCTGCAGCAGGCGCTCAAAAATCTTGCCCGCGGCACCATACTCTTTTTTTGACACGTGCGCGGAGGCCAGAACATAAGCGTAAGAGTCGTTGTCAGGCTGCGAACGAGAAGCTTTTTCAAGAGCGGGGACAGCGTCTTCGAAAAGGTCCAGTTGCAGACATGCCTTGCCGAATTCAAAAAGAATCTCAGGGTCGTCGGGTTGCTGTCGTTTGGCTTTGATCAGGTAACCCAGGGCTTTCTCAGGATCTTTTTGCTGCTCGGCAATTTTTGCAAGCTGCAGCAGGCAATCGATGCAATTGGGCTTGAGGCTGAGCGCCGCTTCGTAGCTCTCGAAGGCCTGGGTCATATCGCCTTTAGAGAAATACTGGTTAGCGAGCGCCAGGGCTAGTTCGACGGAAACCTGCCCGCTCGTCTTTGCCTTCTCGAGGACGGCAAGCGCTTGTTGATCGAGTCCAGACTTGGCGAGGAGAGCCGAGAAAGCGGTGCTGTCCGACGCGGAGACCTGCGGCAAGACGTTCCATGAGGGAACGAGTGCGGCCAGCGGATCTTTTTGTTTGAGGCTCGCATAGTCTTTCGCCAGCAGCAGAATGCCGGCGGAGGATCGGTAAAGGTCAGCCAATATGGGCTCGGCCGCAGTCAAGGATGCCCTGAAGTTTTCGCTCGCGCTCTCGAGTTGTGCCAAACCGAAGAGGGCATCACGATTGCCGGGATCTGTACGCAGAACAGAACGGAACTCCTCCCGTGCCTGCTCCGTCTTTCCCGTTAATTCGTCGACCTCGCCCAGGCCAAGGTGAGCGTCGACCAACCGGGGTTCAAGGCGCAAGGCACTGTGAAAACACTCCGTGGCATCCGCGTACCGTTTCTGTCGAGCACGAACCATCCCCAAAGCGGCCCAACCCTCGGGACGGGTGGAGGACTCGCGAAGCGCCAATCGCGCTTCCTGTTCAGCGCCCACCAGGTCGCCCGCACTCATCATTTCGAAGGCTTGTTGGATATGATCTGAATCCGTCTGGGCGTTGGTGGAGGGTGGTAAATAGAAGAGGGAAACCAAGAAGAGAAGGGCAACGCCTAGCGACCTGTGACCTGCAACAGGAGACTCGCGCTCTTTGTTGACCGCAACTCGAACCGCTTCATCCATTGAGCACGATTCTCCATTCCGTTAACGCACCTACCTCACTGCGGTTCAGGGGCATTCAACGGTTCCTGAGCTGTTTGGTCTGATGATGCATTGGCGGATAGCTGCTGAAGTTG
>Ga0210403_10002255_pt1 | contig 17603 bp, 11 predicted proteins | sample IncBWC19MmetaG_FD_150863 | JGI IMG/M metagenome (GOLD analysis project Ga0210403, IMG submission 150863) | Forest soil microbial communities from Barre Woods Harvard Forest LTER site, Petersham, Massachusetts, United States - Inc-BW-C-19-M | ecosystem: Environmental > Terrestrial > Soil >... | reverse complement strand
CATGGTCCGGTTCGGCGGCCGTATAATCCTTTTCGGCATCATGAGCGCAAAAGAAGGCGCGCTGCCGTTTTACGATCTCTACTTCAAAGAACTCACACTGATCAATAATCGCGCCGCTACTTCCGAAGATTTCCCGCTGATGATCGACCTGGTAGCGCGCGGAGCGGTTCACCTGGAACCGCTGGTTACGCATCACATGGCCCTCAGCGAGCTCGAGACCGCGCTCGAAATGGTAGAAGATGGCGCTGATCGCCGCCTCAAGATCATCCTCGATCACACGTGAACCGGCGATCCATCTGGTCGAGCGATACCGCCATGCTGATTTACCTGGCGCTCGCCACGGTTGTGTTGCACGCGCTCACCGGCAACGCCTACGGATTTCAACGCGATGAATTAGCGACGCTCGACGACGCGCGACATCTCGCTTGGGGCTACGTAGCCTATCCGCCGGTCACGCCGTTCTTTGGCAGCCTGTCGTTGCTACTATTTGGAACATCGCTCGCGGGCTTCCGATTCTTCGCGTCGCTCGCGGAAGCGATGGCCCTGGTTTTGACCGGCCTGATGGCGCGCGAATTGGGCGGCCAGCGTACCGCTCAGCTGGTAGCTGCCGCTGCTGCCCTTCCTTTCTGCATCGGTGGCGGCGCGCTGATGCAGTATGTCTCGTTCGACTACCTGTGCTGGGTGATGACGGCGTACTTCGTCCTCCGCCTTCTCAAATCCGATGACCCGCGCTGGTGGATTGCCATCGGAAGCGCGATCGGACTGGGAATGCTATCGAAGTACACGATGGGAGTTTTCGTGGCCGGCCTCACGGCGGGAGTGCTGCTGACCGATGCGCGCCGGTATCTGGCGAGCAAATGGCTTTGGTTCGCCATCGCTGCGGCGGTCCTGATCTTCCTCCCCAATTTGATCTGGCAGGCGCAGCACGAGTTTGTTTCGCTCGATTTTCTCCGCCACATCCACGAGCGCGACGTGCGCATAGGCCGAGCGCGATATTTTCTACCCGAGCAGCTTGAGTTGACGCTCTTAGGTTTTCCACTCTGGCTGGCTGGCATCTATTTTTACTTATTCTCGCCGCTTGGCCGGCGCTTTCGCGCCTTGGGCTGGATGTACATTGTCCCACTGCTGTTTTTGGTTATGGCCCAGGGCCGTGGTTATTACCTCGCGGCAGCTTATCCGATGCTTTACGCCGCCGGCGCCATGCTGCTCGAACAATGGCTGGCCTCGCGCCGCCGCCCATTCGCAGTGCGGGCGTTTGTTTGGACGGCTCTGGTCGCCGACATGGCCATCGCCTCCGCCATCATGTTGCCAATAGAACCAGTCACTTCTACCTGGTGGAATCTGGCTGTCAAGCTCAACGAAGACTTCCGCGAAGAGATCGGCTGGCCGGAGTTAGTCGAGACGGTGGCGAAGATCCGCGATTCGCTGCCGCCGGAAGATCGCGCCCATTTCGCTATTCTCGGCACTAATTACGGCGAGGCCGGAGCGATCAACCTTTATGGCCCGCGCTATGGATTGCCACCGGCCATCAGTGGCGTCAACTCCTTCTGGCAGCGGGGCTATGGCGATCCGCCACCGGAGACGCTGATTGTCATCGGCCTTCCGCGCCAGTACCTCGAGAGCAAGTTCGCCGCCTGCGAACTGGTCGCGCACACCTGGAATCGCTACGGCGTCCTGAACGAAGAGACACGCAATCATCCAGACATCTTCGTCTGCCGCCATCTGCGCGAGAGCTGGCCCGAATTCTGGAAGAATTTTCGATACTTCGGCTGAGCGTCGGAATTTACCGAAACCCACCCCGGAAGTCAAGCAGATGTATGATAGACCTAATATGCGTAGAACCCTGTTGCTCCTCGTCACCGCTGCCGGCATCGCGGCCGCCCAGCAAGTAGTCCAATTTAAAGACCACGTCATTGAGGCCAACGCCAAGGGCGGATACGCGGTCATCGTCACCGACATCAATAAAGACGGTAAGCCCGACGTCATCGGCATCAGCCAGCAGCTACCCGATCTCACCTGGTATGAGAACCCCACCTGGCAGCCTCACGTGATCATGAAAGACACGCTTGGCCAGGTTAATCTCGCGGCTTATGACATCGATGGCGACGGCATTCCGGAGATCGCGCTGGAAAGCGGCTTCGCCATGCAGCAAGCCAAGAGTCCCGGCCTGGTGTGGCTGCTGCAGCACGTGGGGGATCCTCGCGAGCCTTGGAAATCCACCAAGCTCGACGCCTTTCCCACCTCGCACCATATCGCCTGGGCCGACGTCGATGGCGACGGCAAGAAGGAGTTGATCAATGCTCCTCTGGTCGGCGACACCAACACCGCGCCGAAATACGAGGGCAAGACGCCGCTGTTCTTCTATCGCGTTCCCAAGGACTGGTCGAGCGACTGGAAGCGACAGACGATCACCGACGATCTGAGCGGCATCACTCACCGCGTTCGTGTCGTCAACTGGACCGGCAAAGGAAAGCAGGAGCAGTTGCTCGTCGCCAGTTTCGAAGGAGTTGTGATGTACTCGGCTTCCGGCAAAGGCGACAACCTGAAGTGGAACAAAAAGGTGATCGTCGCTGGTCATAACACCGAAGAGGCTCCGCGACTGGGCGCCAGTGACGTCAAGATCGCCCACCTCGGCAAGCACCGCATCCTCGCCACCGTCGAACCCTGGCACGGCAACGAAGTTGTGGTTTACACCGAGGACGGCAAGGGCGGCTGGAACCGCAAGGTCATCTACGATCAGCTCACCGAAGGCCACGAGGTCTGCGTGGGCGACTTCAACGGCGATGGCCGCGATGAGATCGTCGCGGGCGATCGTGCGCGTGGCAAAGTCTCCACCTCACACGTCTTCTATTCGGCCGACGACACCGGCGCCAATTGGCATCACGAGGAGCTCGATCACCTCGCCATGTCCGCCTCCGGTTGCCAGGTCGCCGATATCAATGGCGATGGCCGCCCCGACATCATTATGATTGGCGGCGCTACGCACAACATTAAGTGGTACGAAAACATCGGCCCCATGAGCACCGCGAGCGTAGCCAAAGGCCACTAACCGCGCGTAGTTTGTTCAAAAATCAGCCGCGTTTGTTAACATTAGTGTTAGCCGGAGGAGCGGTGCGGCGTTAAATGCCGAAGGTCAACTTCACTCTAAACGGGCAAGCGACTTCTGTCACTTACGAGTCTGGAATGCATTTCCTCGAGGTCTTACGCGAGGAACTCGGCATCGTCTCGCCCAAGAACGGATGCGCTCCGGAAGGCGCCTGCGGCTGCTGCGTGGTTCTGGTCGATGGCCAGCCCGTCCTGTCCTGCCTGCGCAAACCAGAGCATATGGAGGGTCGCGACGTAGTCACGCTCGAGGGTATGCCGGAGGAGATGCGCCGCGTCTTGGGCGAAGCCTTCGTGCATGAAGGCGGCATCCAGTGTGGCTTTTGCATTCCCGGCATCCTGGACCGTGCATCATCTCTATTGCGCAACAAACGCACCGATGATCGCGAGGCCGTTGCGAAAGCGCTCGACAGCCATCTTTGCCGCTGCACCGGCTACGCGCGCATCATCGACGCTGTTCAGACTGCCGGTGAAATGTGGAACGACGGCAAACAGCTTCCGCGTCCGGAACCGCGCCGACATTCGTACTTTGGCGAAGAATTCGGATTGAACCGCAGCACACCCGCCAATAAGGCTCACAAAAACGGAATCGGCCAGTCCATTTCGCGCTATCTCGGCCTCAACCAGGCGCTCGGCGAAAAGCCTTTCATCGATGACATGCGTGTTCCCGGGATGCTCCACGGCGCTGCCGTGTTGAGCGATCATCCGCGCGCCAAGATTCTCGCGATCGATACCGCCGTCGCTCTCGCCATGCCGGGCGTCGTCAGGATTCTCACTGCCCCTGATGTCCCCGGACAGCGCGGCACCGGCCTTGCAATTCCCGATCTGCCCATTTTTGTTGCAGTCGGAGAAACGACCTGTTGCGTCGGTGACATGTTCGCGCTGGTCGTCGCGGACACCGCGTTCCACGCCCGCCAAGCCGCGGAAAAAATAAAGATCGACTACGAAGTCTTGGATCCTGTAACCGACCCGTTCGCTGCCCTGGAGCCCGGCGCGCCGCAGGTGCATGCCCCCGGAAATCTGCACGTGCATCCCAACCTGCTCGAAACCACTGCGTTTTCGCGCGGTGACGTCGACGCAGCATTCGCCACCTCGGCCCATATTGTCGAGCACACATTCCAAACGCAGCCCGTCGACCCAGCATTTCTGGAGCCGGAGGCGTGCCTCGCGCTGCCGCAAGGAAAAGGCATTAAAGTTTACTCGCAGAGCCAGGGCTCGACCTTCGACAAGGCTCAAATCGCCAAGGTTTTGAACCTCCCGCCCGAAGAGGTGGAAGTCGAGCTGGCCGCATCGGGCGGCGCTTTCGGCGCCAAAGAAGAGCTATCGATACAGGCCCAGACCGCGGTCGCCGCGCACTTGCTGGGACGTCCAGTGAAATCGGTCCTCACCCGCCAGCAATCAGCGCAACTCCATCCCAAACGCCATCCGATGACGCTGCATTACCGCGTGGGCGCCGATGCCGAAGGCCACTTGCTCGCTGCGCGCGTCCGTATCGTCGGAGATACCGGAGGCTACGCGGGCACCGGAGGCAAATGCCTGCTCCGCGCGGCCTGCCATTCCTGCGGACCCTATCGCGTGCCCAACGTCGATATCGAATCGAAGGCTGTATTCACCAACAACCCAACTAGCGGCGCCATGCGCGGCTTCGGCACCAATCAGGCCCACTTCGCGATCGAAGGGATCATGGATATCATTGCCGAAAAGGTCGGCATCGATGGCTGGGACATCCGCGAGCGAAATATTCTCAATCCCGGCGATGCCTTCGCCACCGGTCAGATCATGCGACCGAGCGTCGCCGGCCTGCGACGCAGTCTTGAAGCCGTCAAGGACATCTATAAGAGTGCGAAGTATGCCGGCATCGGCTGCGGCATCAAAAGCACCGGTATCGGCAACGGCACCATCGATAGCGGCCACGCCCTCATCCGCGTACTGCCGGGCGGTCGTCTCGAAGTCATGACTGGCTACACCGAAATGGGCCAGGGCGTTTTCACCACCGCCCGCCAAGCCGTTTGCGAGGAGACCGGACTGTCGCCCGACATCATGACCGTCCGCTGGGACAAGGAGCTCGGCGCCAAGTGCGGCGAGACTTGGGCTTCGCGCGCCACCACGCTTACTTGCGCCGCTGTCCAACGCGCTGCCAGCCAACTGGCCGCCGACCTCAAGCAATCGACGCTCGAACAGCTCGCTGGTCGCGAGTACTCGGGCGACTACATCTGCAACTTCACCACACGGCCTGGCACGCCCGAAGCGCTCACCAATCCGACCACGCACATGACTTTCAGTTATGCCACCCAGGTCGTGATCCTCGGCGACGATGGCCGCATCGAGCGAGTGGTGGCGGCTCACGACGTCGGCCGCGCCATCAATCCCAAAGCCTGTGCCGGACAGGTCGAAGGCGGCGTCCACATGGGCCTCGGCTATGCGCTCTCGGAAAATTTCACCAGCACCGGCTCGCGCCCCGACTCTCTACTCTTGCGCGATTGCGGCATCATCAAAGCCAAAGACACGCCCCAGATCGATGCCATCCTGATTGAGGTTCCCGACGAAGTGGGAGGCTACGGCGCCAAAGGTGCCGGGGAAATCGGCCTGGTCCCCACCGCCGGAGCGGTCGCTGGCGCTCTCTATTCTTACGACCGGATTCGCCGCTTCAGCCTGCCCATGGACGATTCACCGGCCGCCGCTCCGTCCGTTCCAAAATCGCGCCGCAAGACCCCTGTCCTGGCCACAAAATAGCGGCCTGCGAGTCTACTGCTTCACTGGAACTTCCTTCGGTCCGTCATCCAGTCCATCAATAACAATCTTCCCCGCCGAAGGCCGTAGACCACCAGATTGACGCGCGGACATCTGTCTCGCCGCGGTGATCAACGGTGCAAATTGCTTGCCCAACGAATCGGTCATGAACCCTGCGAACCGTTGCAGCGCTCGGTCGCGGTCCAGCACCATCGCATAACGCACCGAGCTCCCTTCCACGGCGCCCGTCATTCCGCTGGGCGCTCCCTTCTGCATTTCCGCCAACAGGTGCGCCGCACTGGCGCCATCGGGCGTATCCAAAATCATCTGAAGGTTGAAACCGTCGCGAAAACTCACGCCCAACTTGATCTTCTTCACGGGAGTGTTTCCAGCTGAGGACGCGCTAAGGCCTGCGAACCGGTCGGCCCTGCCCCAGACCCAGAAGTCGTACGTGCGAGCCATCAGCTTCGCCTCGTCCTGCTGCGGGTTCGGCAAGGGCCGCAACTTAAGCCGCGTCAACGCTCCCAACGAACCTCCTTCGGTTCCCATTAGCGCTGTATCCTCTGAAAGCCTGGTAAACTGCAACCCGCCAGCCTGCGGACCCATCGGCAGGTTTCCGATCTTGCCCACCATCATCGCCAGCATGTCCTTGTTGTAAATCGATATCAAGATCCGCTTCGCATCGCCCAAACCCGCCAGCATCTGGTCCTGTTCCTTCGGCGTAGCGCCGAGCTTTCCAGCCCAGCCTCGTAGCAGCGTGCGCATCAATTCCGACCCCAGCAGACTCTCCAAGTCCATACCGATCAGGAGGTCCGGGTGCGGATGGGCGAAACGCCAGTCCAGCTCGCCGATCTGGATCACCGTCGGATTTGCGGAAGCGCGGCTACGCGGCGCCCGCGGGCTCAACGTCGTCACCCGGGGAGCTGTACGAACCGGCCGTGCCGTGGCCGGAGCCGGCACCGTCGAATCCCCCAGCTTCGGATGATACTCGTACTGCTTCATCGCGTCCGAGATGTCGATCGGCTTGCCATCGTGACACGTCGGGGCGTGCGGATTGTCGTGGCAGTAATCTTCGTAACTGCTCCACGACTTTATCGGTTGCGCTAGCGCTACGGAAACGAAAAGCAGTGCAGCGCAGTAGTCAATCTTGTTGATTGCCATGGACGAGACCCTGATCTAAGAATTCGTCCATTCCCGCCGCCGCCAAGATGGGGCAAAGCCCTGAGTTTTTCCGGGCCCAGACCGTCAGGGAGCGGTCAAGTTCTAGTACTCCGCGCCGACAAGTTTACCGCGCCGTTCCAGTCCCGCCCCGTCCCGCCGGCGGAGTCGCGGGTGCCAGAGGCGGTTGCGGACCAACCACCTTGGTCAGTGCCTCGTAAGCGCACTCCTCATCCGCGTTCGATCCACCCACGCCAATCGCTCCGATCATCTGATCGTCCACCATGATCGGCAATCCGCCCGACGTCGGAAACACGCCCAGCGGCGCCCACCGCATCTGTAGCGCCACATTGCCGGACACCATGTTCGCGCGCGCATGCGTCGAGTCGCGCGTATAGAGAACGCTCTTCGCCTTCAGCTCCGCCGTCTCCACATTGATCGGTACCTGCCCGTCCATCCGATGCGCATGCACAATCTGCCCGGTCGGGTTGAGGATGAAAACCGTTACCGCGATATTGTGATCCTTGGCGTAATCCAGGCACGCCTGCGTGATCTTGGCCGCCGTATCGGCCGAGATTTCCTTCGTCATCGCCTTCTTCGCTGCGGCGCCCGATATCACGAACTTGTCTATGTTCTGAGCGGCCGCGTTTCTGTTAGTAAGTGCGATTACTGCCGCTGATAAATACAGTCCTGTAAGAACGAACCGTGTTTGCCTTGTCATGTTTGCCTCCCTTTGATGCTGTTGAATAACGGAATGTGCCAGTATACCGCAGTACTGATCTTTCTTGACCGACCATCTTGAACTGTGATAAGGTTTGAGCCCATAGGGGGGTCCAAATGCATTCCTTGAAGAATGTCCTGAGACCTATTGGGATTTTAGCTGCGGCTTTCGTCACCGTTCTCCTTTCCTCCGCGCTTGCACAAACCGACACCGGCCGTATTCTCGGAACGGTCTTTGATCAGACCGGCGCCGTCGTGCCCAGCGCAACTGTGACCATTACCGATGCCGACCGAGGCACCACCCGAACTCTCACCACCAACGACGCCGGAGAATACCAGGCCCCCAACCTCATCGCAGGTACTTATATTGTCCGGGCCACAGCAATGGGCTTCAAGAATGTCGAGCGCCGCAACATCGGGTTGGAGGTCGCTAAGGACGTTCGTATCGACGTCACGCTTCAGCCGGGCGATACCACCACTACCGTCACGATCACCGCGGAAGCCCCTCTAGTAGACAACACCAGTGCCGTATTGGGCGGCACGCTTAGCAATCAGTTGATCCTCGATCTGCCGGTCCAGGGCCGCAATTTCCAAAAACTGCTCGAGCTGCGCCCTGGCACCTACCTCGCGCCTGGCAGCGGCAAATGGAGCCTGAGCTCTAACGGAATGCGCCGTGAGCACAATGTGTACATCCTGAACGGCATGGATACAGTCGAAGGCTTCTCATCTCAGAGCGTAGTGAACGCCGCCCCCATTTTTGGCGATGCCACCTCCATCGTGCCCATCGATACGATCCAGGAGTTCAACACCCAGCAGATTCCCAAAGCTGAGTATGGATGGAAGCCCGGCGCCGTCGTCAATGTCGGCTTACGATCGGGTGACAATTCGTTGCATGGCACGGGCTACGCCTTCGGCCGTAGTGATTCGTTAGATGCGCGCAACCCTTTCATCCAGGCCGGTACGCCCAAACAGGTGACTGAAATCGAAGACTTTGGCGCCAGCGTCGGCGGGCCGATCAAGCGAAATAAACTGTTCTTCTTATTTGGCTACGAGGGCCAACGCAACACTATCGGCGCCCCATCCGGTTCTCTGACTCTGCCGACGCGAGCCGCCATCGGCAATCCCGCCCAGAGCGTGTTGGATGCCTGCAATGCGCTACCTGCCGGAACTCCGCCCAAGGACCTCAGCCTCAAGATGTCTGGTCTGGTCTACAACGGCCCGGGAAATTGCGCCCGGGACTCCGCCAACACCGGCGTGTTTCAGGACCGCAACACCGTTACTTATTCCGTCGCGCCCATCGGCGTCGCAAACCTCGACAACGGCCTCGCTAAGATCGACTACCACTTGACCAGCAAGCACACCATCTCGGGCGAATACTTCGTCGGCAATTACGAAGGCTTGGGACCGCAGAATAACGCCGCCGCCCAGGATTATTGGGATACGTTTACTCACGCCAAATCCATGGTGATGGGAGCGCACTGGACCTGGGTGCCAACTTCCACTATCGTCAACGAGCTGCGCGGCGGGTTCAACCGCGAGAACCAACTGAGCTATCCCGGCGATTGCGTCGTCTCCCATCCCGACTACGGCTACCTGGCTAACATGAATACCAACTCGTCGCTCACCGGCGCGGGCCTGCCTGCCAATTGCGGCTTTCCTGTAATCACCATCACCGGCTTCAGTGGCACTGGCTGCTGTAGCACCTTCCCCAAAATCCAGGGTCCTGACTGGACCCAGCAGGTAGTCGACAACCTTTCCTACTTTCGAGGCCGCCATTCGCTGAAGTTCGGCGTAGAAGGCAGACGTCTCGCCTACACCGGCGGCACTTATTCCGGCAGCCGCGGCAACTTCACTTTTACAAATTTGAACACCTTCCTTACGGGCACCGTAAATACAGCCAGTCCCCCAACCGTACTCGTGGGCCAACCGGCGCGCTCACTTTCCGAGTTCGCCTGGGCCGGGTTCGTCCAGGATGACTGGCGGATTACGAACACTATTACGTTGAACTTCGGACTGCGTTATGAAACCGTAACGCCCATCAAAGACGCCAACAACCAACTGGCGAATTTTGATCCAACCGCAGCTACGGGCTTGGTTCAGGTGGGTCGTGGGCTCGACCAGCTTTGGAGACGCACCAACGACTGGTCGCCTCGTCTAGGGTTTGCCTGGGACATCGGAGGCAAAGGTAAGTGGGTGGTGCGCGGCGGCGCCAGCATGATTTATGTGCTGGAAGGCTTCAACGTATTCGTCTCTCAACAGGGCGTCTCGGCTATTGGCGTGAATGCAATTCCGACTGGCGCTTTGCTCGGTGGCGTTGCGGGTCCCGGGAATATCACGACGGCTAGCGTGCAGTTCACCTCGGGAGTCAATTGGAGTGTAGCCGGTCCGGTGTTGCCTTCAGGCAGTACCGTCCGCTGCGATTCGCCCCTGAACGCAACTCCGGCCGGAGCGAACAAGCCTTGCGCCATTACTGCTGTCAGTCCTAACCTCCGTCGGCCTTATGCACCTGCCTGGAACTTGAGCTTGCAACGTGCCTTCTCAAACAATATGTCTCTGCAGGTGGCCTACGTGGGTTCTCACGGCACCGGGCTTGTCGGCCTAAACGATATCAACCGGCCACTTCCCGGTTCGGGCTGGCTGACTGGCGCAACGTGTAACACCCCCTATACACCGGCACTGATAGTCGGTGCCGCAGCGGCAGCCAGCGCCAACTGCGAGAATCTCAACCGGCCGTACTTCAGCAAGTTTCCGTATTTATCCAACATCAATTACCTCTCCAACCAGGACTTCAGCAACTATAACGGACTGCAGGTCACACTCACTCAGCGGCCCTGGCATGGTTTGTCTTACTTGGTCGGATATACCTGGGCGCATGCTCTGGACGAAGCCGGTGGTGATTGGAACGGTGCCGGACTGCCGGCCAACCTGTTCAACGTGCGGCAGGATTATGCCAGCAGCGCCGACGATGTCCGCCATCGCCTCACCGCTTCTGTAAGCTATGCCCTGCCGGAAAAGAAAAGTTTCGCCCAGTTGCTCCAGGGCTGGAAAATTAATTCCGTCGTGAACGTTCAAAGCGCGCTGCCGTGGAGCGTGACCGACACCACCGACGATATCAGCGGTGTTGGCGGAAAAGTTGACGGCTGGAATTTCTACGGCAATCCCTCGGCATTCAACGGCCTGGGCTATGCCAACGTGCCGTACTTCGCTGGGACAACCAGCCCGGACTGCGTAGCTAAGGCGGCGTCCTTGGATTCAAACCGCACGCCGCTGTACCCCGGCTACACCTACTCGAGCTCGTTAGCCAAATATGGCTGCTATGCATCGGGTGGATCGATGCTTTTGGCTCCCGCCATCGGAAGCTACGGCACCGGATCCCGCAATCTGTTCCGCGGCCGTGGACTCAAACTCATGGATGTATCTCTGACCAAGGACATCAAGTTCTCAGAGCGCTTCGGCGGCCAGTTCCGCTTCGAGGTGTTCAACATCCTCAACAAGACGCAATACACGCCGGCCGTCAACGGCAATCCGGCCAGCCGCGCGAATCCGCTGTTGGGCAGCTCGAGAACCACGCCGGATGTGCAGATCTCGAACCCCGAAGTGGGCAGCGGCGCCGCCCGCTCCATCCAATTAGGTTTCAAACTTCAGTTCTGATTTGTAGCGCACGCACTCCTGTGTGCCGCGTCGGCCAGGGGCTTCCTCAAAGGCCCTGCTTATCGCGGGACAAGGCCGCCCGGATTGGATGCCCGTCGTCAACACTCGTGTGAACGCCCTGAGTTCTTATGGCTTCTGCGCCGCCGCATACGCCGCGATCGCGATCATATCGTCTTCAGTCATATTCGCGACCACCTTCTTCATCAGCGCTGCCGAACTTCCATTGCTCGCTCCGGTCTGGAAATTGCACAGTTGCCGGACCAGATACACCGGATGCAACCCTGCCAGCCTCGGAACATCCGCCTGCCCTTTCAGCGTGTCGCCGTGACAGATCCCGCATGCGATCGTCTTTCCGCCGCCGCCCGTTTTCACCAGCGCTTCGCCCTTCGTGATGCTCCCTTTCGGTACGTAAGCGACAAATCCCGAGTGCGGGTCGCGGCTCGTTGCCCGGAAAGCATCTTCCGGCAGTTCGATAATGCGGTTGCCTAGCGGCTCCATCCCGCCGCCCGGCATCGGAAGCCGCATCCGGCCTCTCGCGCTCACATAGTTCTTTGGCACGCTGTCGCTCTCCACCACTCTCACCCACGGACCCGGCTTGAATGCCGCCGCCCACTCGCTGGCCTGCTTGATCTCCTCGTCCGACATCGCCTTCGCGATCCCGTTCATCCGCGCCGGATCGATCCGCGCCCCGTTCTTGAAATCGTTCATCGTGCGGATGAGATATTCGAGCGGAAGGGCAGTAATATCGGCCGATTCCGGATGGCCGTGTCCGGAATAAAGGTGGCACGCGCCGCAAGCCAGCGCCGCGCCCTTCCCATGCTGGACGATCGCCGGCAGCGGTCCATGCTCGTCCGGGTACCACTCCGGCGGATTTGAAAGATCATCGATCTGCGCGGGCGTGTATGCCTTCGTGCTGCCCGGAAGGTTTCGAGCTTCCTCGCTCTCGATGACTTTCGGCTGTTCCTTGTCCGGAACCAGGAACGCCCACGACGGATGTATGTCCGCGCCCTTCGCCGCCACAGCGATCATCAGAACCAATGCTAACTTTTGCATAAGAAGCATTCTCGCACACTAGAAACCATACAACCGACCTGGATTATCTACCAGTATCTTCTTCCGAATCCCTGCATCCGGAGCCCACTCCGCCAGATGATTCAACAGCCTTCCATCGTCGATCTGAAACAGCGGCGTCACTTCCGTCACCGGATGCCCTTCCGGCGTTGTCGAGTTCGGATGCGGCCAGTCGCTGCCCCAAATGATTCGATCCGGGTTAGCCGCGATCAGCGCCTTTGCGAACGGCGCGACATCCGGATAATCCGGAGCCTGTGTCGACGCGCGATACGCCCCCGAAATCTTCACATACGCTTTCCCCGAGCGCACCAGTTCCACCAGATCCGCGAAGCCCGGCTGCTGCAGACCTTGCGCCGCCTGTGCGCCACCGAAATGATCGAACACCACCAGCACCGGCGAAGCCTGCACAAGATCCTTGATCGCGGAGACCACCGCCAGATTCACATACATCTGAATATGCCAGTTGCGGCTCTTCGCGCGATTCACCGACGCCTGGAATCGTCGTCGGCCAAGTGAGGCATCGCTCTGCCCTGCCGTCGCCAGATTGATCCGGATGCCCCGGAATCCGGCCTTATTCATCGCGTCGAGAGCACTGTCTGAAGTTTTATCGTCGATCACGGCCACGCCCCGAGCCGTGGCGCCACGCGCCTTGATCCCGAACAGCGACGCGGAGTTGTCGGTCCCATAAACGCTCGGCGTCACAATCACGACCCGTTGCATGTGCAGCGCTCGATGCAGCGCCGACATCTCTTCGGGTGACGCCGCCTCCGGCGTATACATGCGCCCCGAAAACAGCGGAAACTTCTTCGGATCTCCGAAGATGTGCGTATGGCAATCGCACGCGCCTGCCGGAACCTCAAAGTTCAGCGCAGTCTCGGGCTGCGCCGCCGTCGCGAAAGTGAGCCTTCCGCCCGCCAGCACTCCCGCGCCAACTACCAGGGCCCCACGTCGTGTCAACATATCAATCCATCTTAAATCGTCGCGTGCCGGGGCCCCGAGTGTGGGGCGGACCCCCTCGTGGTCGGCCCAGTGCATCACCAAGCCGCCTATCGTTGGGTGGATATATAATTGATCCCGGCTAGGCTAGATGAAAGGAGAAATATCCATGCCTTCAGCTAAAGCTCAACCAGCCTTCGAGCGAGATCCTGTCAAGCTCGACTCGAAACACTACAAAGTCGAATTAGAAAACGAACGCGTGCGGGTGGTCCGCATCCGTTACGGCGCCCGCGAGAAGTCCGTCATGCACCAACACCCTCCTGGTATCGCGGTATTCGTGACCGACGGGAGCTTTAAATTCACATATCCGGACGGTAAGACCGAAAATATTCAATCAAAATCGGGAGATCATCTCTATTTTGCCGAGCAGTGGGAGCACCTGCCCGAGAACTTAAGCGACAAGCCGTGTGATGTCGTGTACATTGAGCTGAAATCCTGAAGCCTGTTACGGGGAGGTCACATCACCGCCCATCCTGGCAAATGAATGACTTACCCCTTCCAACCCATCGTTTCGCCTGACGGCGACCCTACACCTGAAGTGAGTATCCAATCATGCCAACGGCCGGGGCGGCGAACCCGCTTCTCGGCGCATCTCGCTCAACAGACATGCGATCACCGCTCCCATCATCCGCCTCGGTCCGTACATGAGCTTGTTTATTTCCTCTCAACCCTTGGACCAGCGCTTGAACGCAGCATACACCGGTACGCCCAACAGCACGATCACCAGCCCCGGAACCGTCGTCGATGCACGATACACAAACAGCATCACCAGAATCACCAACCCGCCGGCGATGTACAAACCGGGAACCACCGGATATCCAAAAGCCCGATACGGTCTCTCCGCTCCCGGCAATCGTCGTCGCAGCACGAACACTCCACCAATCGTGAGAATATAAAAAATCAACGCCGCCGAGATCACGTAGTTGAGCAAGTCACTATAAAGGTTGCCATAAGCACCGGTCGCCGGATCGTAGGTCCGCAGCAACACCAGAATACCGGCCCACGCGCCTTGCATCACCAGCGCCGCGCCGGGGACGTGCGCTCGATTCACTACCGCCGCGCGACGGAAGAACAGACCATCACAGGCCATCGCGAAGTAGGCGCGCGCGCCCGCGAGCACCAAGCCGTTCATGCATCCAAAAGCCGAGATCATAATTACGGCAGCCATCAGCCCTGCTCCGATCCTGGGAAATAGCGCCTCCAGCATCGCACCGGCCACGCGGTCCGCAGGCGCATGCTGAATCTGGTCGATCGGCAACACCACCAGGTATGCGACATTGGCCAACAGGAACAGCCCGATGACGATGATGGTTCCGAGCGCCAGTGAGAGTGGCACGTTGCGGCGCGGCTCACGCACTTCGCCGGCAGTAAACGTGATGTTGTTCCACGCGTCGGCTGAGAATAGCGATCCCACCTGCGCCACGCACAGCGCCACCAGCAATCCGAATCCAGTCCCAGTTGAGAGTCCAGGCGCGATCGGCGAGTTGCCGCGAGGAGTCCAGGGATTCATGAAGTGCGCCCGCACGGCTTCCGAATTCCATCCTACGAAGATACCCAACACAATCACCCCCAGCAGCGACCCGAGCTTGGCCACGGTGAACACATTCTGGATTCCCTTGCCCCATCGGATGCCGCGGGTGTTCGTCCAAGTCAGGAATGCGATCACCAGCAATCCCACCAGTTGAGTGATGGAGAGTGAGATGGCGTAATTGGCGCTGATGTGGATGGGCGGAATAAGATAGCTGGTTTCAGAAACTGTCGGCCACAGGATCCCCAGGTACCGCGCAAACCCGATTCCAACCGCTGCTATGGTGCCGGTCTGGATGACCAGAAACAAAGTCCAGCCGTAGAGAAATCCCCACAGCGGCGACAGCGCTTCGCGCAAGTAAACATATTGGCCGCCGGCGCGCGGCATCATCGCCGCCAGTTCGCCATACGAAAGCGCCGCAGCAATAGTTAGCACACCAGTGATCACCCACGCGATGAGTAGCCATCCCGGGCTCCCGAGTTCGCGAGCCATCTCGGCCGCCACGATGAAGATGCCGGTTCCGATCATGGACCCGGCGACGATCATCGTCGAATCAAACAGCCCTAGACTACGCTTCAGCTCTTCTTTGGGTTGGATGTATCCAGCTTACATGATGGAGCGATATGTTAGAGTAATAAACACCTCAGGAGGCGCATGAAAACGACACTTTTCGCTTTTGCCACCTGCCTCGTCGCAGCCGGTTTGCACGCTGAAACTAATGACGCCAGCACTTGGAATAGCAAGGGCGCGGCCGCTTACCTCGATCAGAGATCCAGTTGGTGGATCACTTGGCAGCCCGCTGCCCGCGATCACGACACCTTCTGCATTTCTTGCCACACGGCGCTGCCTTACGCCCTCGGCCGTCCCGCCCTTCGAGCGGCGCTAGGCGAGCAAGGTCCCTCAACCAACGAGCGCCAGCTTCTGGATAACGTGAAGAAGCGCGTCCGGCTTTGGTCCGAAGTTCTGCCGTTCTACAACGACGAGAAGAACGGTGCGCCCAAGACCGCTGAGGCTCGCGGCACCGAAGTGGTGCTCAACGCGCTCATTCTCGCTAGCTACGACGCGCGCGACGGCAAGCTCAGCGATGATGGCCGCCTGGCGTTAGACAATATGTGGGGGCTGCAACTGAAGACTGGCGACAAGAAAGGCGCCTGGACCTGGTTGAACTTCCACAACGAGCCCTGGGAAGCGGATGACTCACAATTCTGGGGAGCGGCGCTGGGCGCTCTCGCCGCCGGGAACGCGCCTAAAGATTATCGGTCAACGCCCGCCGTGCAGGAGAACATAACGATGCTCGCCGAATATCTCCAGCGCGAGCAGCAGTCGCAATCGTTAGTGAATCGCACCTTCCTGCTTTGGGCTTCCACCAAGCTTCCTGAATTATTAACGTCTAAGCAGCAGAAGTCCATCATTGACGATCTGCTCGCCAAGCAGCAGGCAGACGGCGGCTGGAGCACAACTTCGATCGTGATCAAAGACTGGAAGCGGCGGGACGGAACACCGCTCGACGCGAAGAGCGATGGCTACGGTACCGGCTTGGTCTCGTTCGTTCTGGAGCGCGCCGGAGTCTCGCGAACCGATACCCACTTGAAGCATGGGCTAGCCTGGCTGGCCCAAAATCAGGACAACAAGTCCGAGGGTCAGTGGCGGGCCACTTCGTTGAACAAGGAGCGCGACCCGGCTTCCGACGCCGGACGCTTCATGAGCGATGCTGCTACCGCCTATGCGGTACTGGCGCTCACCGACAGCAAATAGGTAGCGCAGGTCCCCGACCTGGCGAGATGCGAGTTCTTAGGAACCAGCTGGAAGTACGATCATCCCGGCGCCGGTGACGTCGTTATTGAGATCCCAGGTGCGTTCGTATTTGAGCGTCGCCGCGTCGTAAACTTCAATCTCGTACCCCGCGCCGTAGATGTACAACTTCTTGCCGTCGCCGGCCATGCCGAAGCTGAAGCGCGAGCGGCACGGAACCTCCATGGTCTGGGTGATGTGATTCGTTCCTAGATCGAAGGCCCAAAACTCACAGCGCTTGTTGCCGAGGTTCCCAGTGGTGATGACCGTGAAGGCGTTCTTCTTGTCTGGAGCGACTTGCAATCCGGCCATGCCTGGCGGCGAAGGACCGATCGGAGTAAAGTTGACCTGCCGGGTGCTCAAATCAAAGCGGGCGATGCCGAACACGCGATTGTGGACGATCGGGTCGGCGGAGTTGAACAGCGAAATGTGCTTGCCCGGCTCGCCGATGGAATCCAGCAAACCGCCGAAGCCGACGTTTTCCATGTCCGCAAAATCGGGTCTCGATAGATCGATGCGGTCCACCACTTTGAAGTCGTCGGCATTCAGGATCACCACTTTGTCGCGGAATTGATAAAGATATTTGCCGTCGGGCGATACTTCGAAAGCAGCCCGGCCGTAATAGCCCGCGTTCGCGTTTTCATCTTCTTTCGCGATCTCCGTCGTCTTCACGATCTTCTGTTGGGCCAGGTCGATCACCGTGTACTTGAGCTTGCCGATCTCGTAACGATCGTTCAGCTTGTTCATCTCGGTGGTGACGGTGTAAAAAACTTTGTCCTGCGGATCGGCCACGCCCCCGTTGAAACGATACCGCTTGGTGGGAGTGTTGAGCACAAAATGATTGATCACTTTGCGC
>Ga0210403_10002254_pt1 | contig 17609 bp, 11 predicted proteins | sample IncBWC19MmetaG_FD_150863 | JGI IMG/M metagenome (GOLD analysis project Ga0210403, IMG submission 150863) | Forest soil microbial communities from Barre Woods Harvard Forest LTER site, Petersham, Massachusetts, United States - Inc-BW-C-19-M | ecosystem: Environmental > Terrestrial > Soil >... | reverse complement strand
CAGGACTGTCATTTGTCGGGAGACTTTATCGGGAGCGAGAATGTCGTCGGCATCCAGCCACTGGATGAAATCGCCATGGGAGAGTGAAAGGGCGGTATTGCGAGCGGCGGCAGCGCCACTGTTTTTTTGCGAGACGACGTGGACAGAATCGGATTCGAACTGCTGGGCGATGGCAAAAGTTTGGTCGGAAGAGCCGTCGTCTACAACAATAATTTCTTTGGCCTCCCAGGATTGAGCGACGGCCGAGCGTAGAGTGTCGGCGATCCATTCCTGAGCGTTGTAGGCGGGAATGAGGATGGAGACCAGGGGCTTGGAATTAGCTGGCGGAGCGGCGACGGCAACTTCCGAGCGGACGCGCGGGCGATTCGAACGAGTGGTCTCCCAGCCCGGTGCGCGCAGGACCTCCAAGGCATCGACGATGGGAACAATTTGGGCGCCTGAGTTGACGGAGTATTGAACGACGCGCTCGAAGAATTCTGGAGTGCACCCAAAGGGAGTGGGGGTGCTGGAAATATCGTGGGTGGCGAAAATAAGCCAGCCGCACCGCTGGCGGTTGAGTTCAATGAGATCCTTAACAGTTTGAAAATTGTTGCGGCTCTTTTCGAGGAAGAAAGCGGATAGCTGATTGAGATCAGCTTTTCCAACGTTCAAAGACTGGCCGCCACCGCGGCAGCAAAGGAAGCGGTCGGCGACCTTCTCTTTGGTGTGGGGGCGAGGAAGACTGATGGGATAGGAAAAGGTCTTGAACTCGGAACCCGGGAAAAGGCGATTGAGAGCAGCATGGTTCTCGATGACCGAGTTCTCAAAAGTCTTTGTTGCGGTGGCCCACGAATCGCAGTGGGAGAAGGTGTGGCAGCCTAGTTCGTGGCCTTGTTCAATAAGAATGTTTAGGTCGCCGGGCAAGAAAATCTTCCCGCTGGGCGTGTCTTTGCCCACAAGACCTAGAGAAGCGAAATAGGTGCCAGCCACTTCGAAGCGATTGAGGATGGCGCCGCCAGCGAGCAAGGCCGATCGAGGGAAATCATCAAAGGTAAAGGAGATCAAGGGTCGCTGGGGCTGAACCAAGAAGGGTCTACGATGGGCGCGACGGCCAGCTTGTCGCTGGTAGAAGCCCACCAGCCTAGACCAGGGATTTCGAACGGACATCTAAAGCCTCCTGCTGTGATGCTCTTTGCTAGGTAACCTGGAAACTGGAATCTGTCCTTACTGCATACCGGACTTGAGCCGAAAAGTCACTGAAACTCTGGAACCTTACATTTCCTGGGGGGCCACGGGTTCGGGAGACTTGCTATCTGGGACAGCGACCGCATCCGAAGATGCAGAGGACCCGCGAAATCTGCGTCCGGGCAGCATTTCCGGGATAAGCCTGGCGAAGCGATATAGGGGCGAAGGCCCGCCGTGAAGAAGAATAACGGCTCCTAGGTATAGTACTAGAAAAAGCAAAGACGTGGAAAGGAGGCGGAGGAACACGTCCCAGAGCCCATGGGCTAAGGTGAAGGATAGGCTACGGAGTATCGCGAAGGAGGCAAAACCGGCTATCAAGGAGGCCAGCATATACCTCCAGACCGCACCGAGGATCGGCGTCACCCCAAAGTTTATGGGTTTCCCTGCATACCAGAATGCGGGAATAAAGAGGATCCAAAAAGAGGCGCTCCAAGCGGAAGCTATCCCCACCGGCCCCCAGCGCAGCCCTAGAAAGAAAAGCATCACAGTAACGGCAAATTCCAGGACAACCCAGCGGAGCCAGCGGTCGGCTCTGCCGATGGAAAGATGAATCAGACCGCTGGTGAAATAGATAAGCATGATGCCGATGCCAGGTCCAAAAAACACGAAGATGTGACCGGCGGGTCCCCATTTTTCGCCAAGTAGCAGACGAATGACGTCTTTGCCCATTAGGGTTAGGAGCGCGCCAGCACCCATGCTGATAAAGGCGAGAATGGAAAGGCCATTGAGAAAATACTTGCGGTATTCGGCGGAGCCGCGTTCCAACCGGCTCAAAGTGGATAGAACGACATCGCCAACGGGGATGTACAGCTGGTTCGCGGGAAGCAGAAAGAGGTCGTAGGCCTTCTTGTAAAAGCCAAGGGAAGCGGAACCAAAACGCCAGCCAACCAGGAGGTTGTCGGTGTTGCGGGTGGTGTAATTGAAGCTAAAACGTCCATAAACGTGCAGGGCGAAGCGCACGATGGAACCGGTCTCGGGCGCGCGACGAGGGCGGCCGGGGAGCCATCTGCATTGCCACCAGACGGCAGCAAACTGGGCGACAGGTCGAGCGAAAAGGGCGGCTACCAGGGCCCAATATCCCCAGCCGGCGACGGCCATCAGCACGGAGATGACGACGGAGGCGATGTTGGCCTGAACGTCGATCCCGGACGTAACGGAGAAGCGCAGCGCGCGCTTGAGCAAGGCGATATGAACAACGGAAAGGCCATTGATGAAAATAGTTAAGGATACGACGAAAGCGATCAGGGTAACGCGAGGGTCGCCATAGAATTTGGCGAGGAGTGGGCTTGCTGCCGCAAAGCCGAGGGCTAGGACAAGTCCGGCGGCGGCATTAATCCAGAAGAGATTGCTGGCCAACGCGTGATTCATTTCTGGGCGCTGAATGATGGCTTCGGTATAGCCATTCTGGCCGAAGCTCATGAGCAACAAGCTGAAGGTGGTGACCATGGTCACCAAACCGAAATCGGAGGGCATGAGCAGACGGGCCAGAACTACGGTGGAGACCATCTGGACGGCAAAGACGAGGCCTTGTGCGAAAACAGTAACGCCAGCTCCGCGAACAGCAAGGCGGCGTAGACCGTCACCGACCTCGGTGGGCTGGAAATTTCCATTTGTGTCGAAAGGTCTCAATCTTTGTCCAGAGAATTGCGTTCGTCACACTCCCGAATTCCTACGGCGTCTCCAAGTAGTTTACCTTCGCTCCGTTAAGTCTTGTGGTTCGGAATAGAAGGAGAGTTCCAACCATGGCGCAAGGACTTCGTCAGGACGAAATTGCAAGAAGGGTGCGCGCGAAAAAATCTTCAACAATAGAATCCGCAGATTAAAGAGTCGCTATAAAGTTGAAGGAAGATCGCCCCAGGAACGATGCGGAAGCGAATGGTTACCAGCACTTTGCTCTTCAATCGTGGGTCAGGCACTTTTCTTTTTGCTCTATCATCTCATCCATTTGCTGCAGCAAATCAGGACGGTCGTCAGAAAATTTCCGCGCGAATAGCATCTCTCCAGAGTCCCACTCATCCTCAACCCACACCTTTTCCTGCGCTGCAAAGAACTTAATGTGCTCCTCATTGATCATGGCCGGATGGGCGGCCTTGGCTGACCAGTCCGCATAAACGAAATTCCTATGGAAATGAGGGCGGAAGGGCGAATTGCCCAGGATCGTCTGGAAAAATGATTCGTCGGGCGCATAGGTCTTCTGAAAATACTCTACCAAGTATGGATTTGCGGTTACGAAGTCTGTCAGGTATTGGCATGCGTGCCGGGAAAGGGCCCAACCATAGCCGTGACCGGCGTAGGGCTCCAGCCCTCGGAGCTGTTTCCGGAAATCCCGCCGTAGCAGCCCCACCTTTGCGAGGGTCCTGGCCGCGAAGCGGCGGACCGGCATACGAGACGGATAACTCAAAGTGCCGATCCTGGAGAGCGGGTAGCCGGGCGCTGGCATTTTCACCAAGTCCATGAATTCCCAGCCGCGGTGGTTCTCCAGGAAGCGCTCGATGTACCCGCCGCTCCGTAGCGGATAAACGCTACCCTGGAGAAAGACGAAGTAATCATAGTTTGCGGAGGAATTCAGTGCCTCCTGGGCCAGTAGTAGCATCGCTTCGACCGTAGAAAATTCCGCCCAATAGACGGGAATGCGCCGCTTGCAAAAAAATATGTTGTCGCCGGTGATGGCCGAAAATGGCGCTATGTTTGACTTTTGATCCACGTGAACGAAAAATCCGCAATCTTCTGACGAGAGCCTTTCTATCGCTCTCTTCAAAAGCATCGGGTCCCTGTGAAAAAGCATCAGGTACGCGACTTTCATGCGGTTGGTGCTCTCCTTTTTCTGAAAAAGCGATGGATCGCAGCTTGTAGACGGTGACGCCGATGATTGATAATATATTTCCTGAACAAGTTATTGAGACCGTAAAGAAAATTGACCTCAGAAGATTGAAAGCAAGACTTGCACCTACCTGTCAACCACGCGCGAAGAGCCCTGACCTAAACACTACCCGTAATCTGTACCCAGGGACAGTATCGAAGTGCCTCAAGTAGCGATTTACTTTAATTAACGCCTGTGAGCCGTGGTCTAACATCTTAGATGGACCATGCGTCGAGCGGAATATAGAAAAACTTTGTGGAGTTTAGTAAACATGATCGACAGGTTGTACCGTTTGTTTTTGCTAAGTATGATTTTAATAGCTCCGGCAGTTGCCCAAACGCAGCTTTGGACGGGGGTAATTGACGCCAAGCGTGGGATGAACTGGTCGCAGGCAGGTATTCCGAGTGGCGTGCCAGATGCCGGTTGGCCGATTTGTACTACCATTTCGGCATATTCGGGTAATGCATCGACGATTAACAACGCTCTTTCTTCTTGTGCGAATGCGCAGCCTGCGGGTGGAGTGGTGATGTTGGGCGCAGGTAAATTTACGATATCAGGCGCAGTCAATTTTCCTTCCACTGGCCATGTGGTCTTGCGCGGGCAGAGTGCAGGTTCTACCACTCTTTATTTCACCAGCCCCTCAGGAAGTAATTGTGGCGGCGCGAATGTTTGCATAGCTGGCGATTCCTCTGCTTACCGGGGAGGCACCGCTAAATACGTTCACAGTGTCACCGGAGGGCTGTCGCAGGGTTCGACGAGCCTGACCTTAAATAGCGCTTCCGGGATCACGGCGAACGTTAGCGCTGTCATTCTCACACAATGCGATACGGGATACAGTGGCTCCGGTTGCACCAGCGGGTCCCCAATCGATAACGGTGGGTACTTCGAGTGCGCCATGGCTTGGAAAAGTCCAGGAGTTGGTTGCGCGGTACCTTCCGAGGGTCCAAACGGCTCAAGTTGGCGATGCTCTTCGGGCACGTGTGGCGCAGCGTGGCAGGAAGAGATGTTCCTAGTCACCGGTGTCAGCGGTAGCACCATTAGCCTTAACCGGCCGCTGCATCATCCTAACTGGAGCACCAACCAAACCCCACAAGTGGCCGTGTTCAGTCCGATTCAGCGCGATGGAGTGGAGAATTTGACTGTCGATTCATCCGGCGACCAAGGTGTCAAGGGCTCACCCGGGCCCAACGGGATCGCGGTAACTTACTGCTACCAATGCTGGGTGAGTGGCGTGGCCGCGATTAACGCGGGTAGCCACGACATCTACATGTACGAGGATATTAATTCCCTGGTGCAAGGCTCGTACACTTATGGAAATCCAGTTAGCTATGGAGACAATACAGGCATCTGGGTTACCAACGGAAGCATGAACGTGGTCCAGAATAACATTTGCCAAGGCACTGGCAGTTGCGTGTTCGCTGATGGCCCAGAGGACGCGTTGGTTGTGGCCTATAACTTCGCCACGGGCATGACCACCGGCTCATCAACCAGTGGCAATTTGAACCATGCTATGTTCACCCACTCCGCCGGAGACAATTGGTGGCTTGCTGAGGGAAATGAGTGGGATGGAGTCAATGAGGACTTGGACCACGGCGTACACCTCTCCATGACTTATTTTCGCAACTTCTTCTGGGGCTGGGAGTCGTGGCTCAATCGCGGAAACGCCAGCTACCCTGCAGCCCAGTTTGGTTTCTTCGCCTTCTCGAACGGCTATGGGAGCCGCTACAACCATCTCATTGGGAATGTGCTGGGCACGCCTGGATTCAGCACAAACTATAATTGGACAGGTGGAGCCACGAATCAGTTTCCTTCAACAGGCTACATTTTCATTCTTGGAGCGGGCAGCACGCAAAGCGAACCTTCTGACCCACTGGCGTACTGCAGCGCAACAAACGGCGTCAACAACTTCACCACTATGTGCTGGGCCAACTGGGACACCGCACACAACGCGTCGCAATTCAATTCTTCCGAAGTGCCCACCAGCGCTAATTCGTATCCTAATTCCGTGCCGACTTTGGGAGATGTCGGAGCTGGACAAGGCCCGCTGCCACCATCCTTCTATCTTGCGGGTAGGCCGTCGTGGTGGCTGCCATCAACAATTCCGTTTCCACCTGTCGGCCCAGATGTGAACAGTGGCAATGTCGGGCAATGCTCGGGAACATTGAATGCGACCAGTCAAGCGGGCCTGCCGACCACGAGCGGTTCCGGCTCGTGCGCTTCGGGGCAGAACGTCAACACCGCTTGGGAGGGCCACGTCAATGCAAACCCGGCGATGGCATGCTACGTAGGCATGGGAGGTCTTCCTGACGGCAAGGGTAACGCACTGTCATTCAACGCCACGAAATGCTACGGGACTTCGACCTCGTCTGGGTCTGGCACTCCCGTTCCTCCGACTGACCTACGAGCCGTCGTTAATTAGGTATCACAACGAAGATCATTTAGCGCTTACCGCAGCCGCTGTCACTTGGTGCGTACAGTAACTGAACCGTTGCTTACGACCGGGTGCGTTGCGGTTTGGCCCGGTAGGTGTGCGGGACAACGGCACTACCAACGGGCACCAGTGGTGTCGTCCTGGTCGGTTTTCGCAGCCACGGTGCCTCAATGCGATTAAGGCGTTCCTGATCCGGTTCTGGTTCGGGCTGCACGGCAGCATCCACTGGCGCCATTACCGATAACAGAAACGCAATCCAAACGGAGCCAGCCATGCCGAAGCTCGCCTCGGTGAAATTTTCAGTGATAATGATCATGAAAAAGGCCACGCGGAGGCTCGCTAATGGTGACAGGTTACGAACAGCCTTCACGATGCGCGCGTATCCAGCAAATAGAACAAACCCGATGAAACCGACACCGATCCAGCCCAGATTCAAGTAAGTCTCAAGGTAACCGTTGTGCGCTTGGTTGACTTCGATACCAGCTAACTCCTTCACCGCTTCATATCGCGGCCCGATCCAGAAGCTTTCGAAGCCTGTTCCCACCAGGGGACTCTCGGCGACCGCGAGGACGGAATGCCAGATACGAGTGCGGCCTGTCAGTGTTGTATCTCTTCCCAAGCCCTGAACCATTTCGGAACCAACGTTAAGGAAAAGAGCAGAAACAGTTACCGCGATGATGCTAAAGACTACGGTGTGGACTATCGCCGGTCTTCGTGCCCAGCTATATCGAAAAGTCAAAATCATTGGAAAAGCGGCCAAACCAAAACTGGCAAGTGCCGTAACAGATTCGGACCCAATGAGTAAGTAAAGGGCCATGGCAATAACGAGCGCGCGAGCAAGTAGGCGCTTTTTTCGGCGGTCGCTTTTGTCGTCTCGCCAAACTTCCAGAAGAAAATACAAGGAGGCCAATCCGAACACCAAGGTGAGGACTCCAAGTGCGTTCTTCTCCACGGTCACGCCGGTCCAATAGGGTTTCCCGGCGTGACTGAAACTCCGCCCAAACTCCGGGAAAAACCTGCTGAATAAGATCGAAAGAGGTATAAGCAAAAAGCCGAGGCGGGTGTAGATCCGTTTTATGGCGACGGACCAGTTCGGTTCCGTCAATATGACCAGAACCATGACCACATCTCCCAAGGACCTGAACCAGCGCTTCCCGGCCACTTCTGGGTACTCGGACCACAAGACGCTCATACCGCAGTATGCAAAATAGAGGAGGATTGGGATACTGGCCCGAAGGAAGGGTGCAAGCCGCTGCGCTCTTCTGAAAAGCACGGCCACTCCCAAAAACAACGCCAGAGTCAACACCGCCCGATCCACCGGGCTTCCTTCCATGTAGCGTTCCCCTGCGCCGCCGGCTTGTAAATGAAACCATTCCGAGAAGTTTCGGGTGCACCCGATAAACATCCAAAAGATGGGTATCCAAAGCGCCGAGGTGGTGGGCTCGTTTTCGTCCCGGTCCAAGTGGAACAGCCACCAGATAAAGAACGTAAAAAAGATAGTCGATACTAGGCGAGGTATCATTCGCTACCTGCGTTCCTTGCATTCAGCATGATTTCTCATTAGTTATTCTATTCTGCCCGGACTACTGCGCATCGACGAACAATCGATGCAATAGCTCGAGCGTCAACAGCTTATGGATTTCGGTGGTGTAGTTGCGGTTTCCTTTGAGGTGACCGGCAACGATCATTTCGACCATTATCTTGTCGAGATACGGACGGGAGAGCGTGCGAGGGTCGAGCAGCATTTCGCGGACGTAGTTCGCTAACGGATCGCGATACCAGACGCGGTAATGGGCAAACTTGTGACGGCCAAGGAACAGGCGTTCGAAGTGAAGAGCGGAGAAGGCGTGATCGATGTGGGCGAGGCGTTGCGGCATCCCATAATCGTAGGCGTATTCGGCTTTAAAGGTGAATTCGAGATACGCGCGGGTGATAGAAGCCAGAGTGTGGTTGCCATTGCCGGCCAGGCCACGATCGGAACGAATGGCGCGTAGGGCGGGGTTGCCGTCGCCAATGAGGCGAAGGCAGAGGTCGTTATTTACCAGGGCCGCTTGCGGGGCACGAAAGACGGCCTGGACTAGATCGTTGTCGAGAAACGGAGTGCGGACGCCGAGTTGCGTTTGCTCCAAAGTGAGAAGGCCATAGTGATGCCAAGGCGCCTGACGAAATACGGCGAAAGAAGCGGCATTGGTTTGCAGCGCGTTCGCGTAAGTCTGCTTGGCGGTTTGAATTTGCGAAATAATTTCGGGGCGGAACAAGCCGGGCATAGGATCGACGGGCTTGAACGCCGGTGTGGGCGCATCGGGAGTCCGCGGCTTGGTGCGGCGGAGGACCTCGCTACCGTAGTTGCCGGTCATACGCATGGGTGCTATTTCGCGCGCGCGGACATTGGCATAGAGGTCGGAGGCGCGATTGATTTCCGCGCAACCATCGCTGAGAAAGACGGTGCGTTCGGCGTACCGCGCAAATTGTGAGAGAAACTGCTGGTCAAGCGGAATGACCTGATGAGACTGGCCGCAGATTGTGGCGACCTTGCGGGCGATGGAAACGTCCTGGCATTCATGATAGGTACCACCGAAGGAGTAACACGGCAGAGCGCCCTTCGGAGCCTCCTGCCAAGCCATGATCATGCGGGTGTCCAGACCGCCGGTGAGGGACATTCCCATGCGTTCGTAGCTCTCAAAGTATTGCGGCAGCTTGCGGGAGTAGATTTCTTTGAGCTGCTGATAATAGGTTTCGGAATCGATGCGAGGTTGATTCTCCCATTCCTGTGGCGTGAAGTAAGAGTTCTTTTGGCTTAGGGAAGCCGCTCGGAAAATCCAGGCGGAGGCGGGAGGAAGGACGGAGATGCCTTCGAAGAGGGTACGATTCTCCATAACGCAGCCGCAGGAGATGAACTCACCCACGCCACGCGAGTCCAAGCGACGAAGTTCAGGACGCACGGCGAGAATGGCTTTGGCTTCGGCAGCAAAATAAAATGCCTCTTTCGACTGGTGATGGTAGAGGCGCTGCAGACCGTAGCGATCGTTGAAGAGGGTGATGGTGCCTTTGGCGCGGTCGATCAGGAGGCCGTGGAAACGTCCATTCAGACCGGCGGGGAAAGTCTGATCCTCCTCATAAAGGTGAACGAGATAGGAGGGGCCATCGAGCGGGAGGTTATGGCCTTTATCCTTTAAGCGCTGGGCGGTACCCGGCTCGGGAAATTCTTCGCCGGAAAAAACCAGCGATACATCATCGCGCTCGTTGCAAACGGGCATGGCTGCGGCAAAGGAATTCTTGCGCACCGTCCAGCCGGAATAGACGCCTAGGGACTCGTCGACGTGCATTCCTGAGTCGTAGAAGGACTCGTGGCGAATGGACTCCACCATGCGCTGCAGTTGGGGCTCGGCCCAAGCGCGGGGCATCTTTGTGATGAGACCGACAATTCCAGGCATAACGGTTGGTCAGGATCCTTCCGTGGTAGCCGAGTGAAACTTTCTTTTATACCAAGCGGTGCGTAGTTCGCGGAGCTTGTTGAGCACCGGCTCGGGAACATGGTCGGTGAGATTTTTATGCAGGCCCATGCGAACGGCGAGAGCACCGGCACTGGTGAGCGGCACGAAATAGCGGGGCACGTTTACTTGCTGAAAAGCGTTGCGTTCCTTGAAATCGGCCAGGCTGCTGCGCTGCTTTTTGCTGTAAGAAAAACGGGAATAGACGAGATGAGGAATGCCGCGATCGGTGCAGGATTTCACTGCCTGGGCCACCAAGGCATTGGTGGGCGCCAAATCTCTATGGCGAACCATGGAGACGATGTTCATCAGACCGGCTTGCGTTTTGGAGTCGTCGTGAACCATCTTGATGAAGCCGATAAGGCTGTCGCCGAGAAACGCGCCGATGAAAACGCTGAGGTCGAGGAAAGTGGCTTCTTCGCGATAAACGGTCTCAAAGTTTTTGCCATAGTGTTTGTTGGGAGCGCCTTGGCGAATGGGCGTTTCGTTGTAGACCTCCCAGATGCCTTTGACGAGCGCGTCATCGAAAGGCACCTCGCGAACGATTACACCCTTTTTAAGGGCCTGCTTAGCCTTGTTGCGTGCCTTGAAGCCGATCTGTTCATTCCACCACTGATCGTAGGTGGTCAGGTTTAAGGCGGCGAAATTGTCCCATTCCATCGGATAGGAATACTTGGGCGTGGTGGCGGGAACTTTTTGCAAGAAAGAGAACACGTCAATGCGAGCGGGAGACTTACGCAACGCGTCCAGAATGGGCTCAGGGTCATCGTCGACAAACTGGTACATATCAGCTTCGAGCTGCGCCATGCGAAGCACGCGACCGCGAATGCGCACCTGCTTTCCACTAACTTCAATCAGAGAACTCATGAACTGGTAATTCCCTCTCTATTGCCTGGAATTCGGTGATTCCTTAGCGACGGTGTGAAAAATTGATTGCGGAACGGAACGGCGGAACTGCGAAACTTGGCGGAGAGGGAAGGGATTTGAACCCCCGAGTGGTTTCCCACCACGACCAGCAAGCTGGCCGTTGCCTTAGCCAACGGCGACCTCTCCAAACTTAAATCTACCACAGCGGTTGCGACGGACTGCTCGTGACTTGTACCTAGGTTGCGAGGATGAAACCAGATGTTGGTCCTAGGTGGATTTTCCTATGGACGCGCCCCAACAGTTATGTCTGCCGCCGCGTAACGGCGCTTAAGCCCACATAGGCGAGAAGGCGGCTAGCGTGGTCGAAAAGCTTAATCAAGTATTTGAGAAACATATGTTGGCCGAACAAGGCCAAAAAGGGCAAAGCCAAGGTGTAACAAGGAACAGCGATCAGGGACTTGGCGGCATTCTTGAGACGGTCGGTTGGGTGTTTGTGAAAATTGCTGCCGCGGAGCAAGGCGCGCTTCAGAAGATAACTGCGGTTGCACCGAGAGGCCGGGACGATTTCGTAAACGGGGGCTTCGTTGCACCAGATGAAGGTGAAGCCTTGCTGCATCATGCGGCGGAAAAAGTCGACATCTTCTCCGGCAGTGGCAAATTGCGGGCGAAAAAAGACTTCGACGGTGCCTAAGATTTCACGTTTGAATAAGACGTTGCCGGTGCGAGCTTGATCATAAGTTAGTTTGTAGCCGGTGTTAAAGGTTGGGCGATCGAAAAACTTGCCCTTCCGGACCCAAGCGGGCGGCTCGGATTCGAAATAGGGTTTGACTGGGCCGAGAACTCCGGCGACGCCACGAGATGCGCAAGTGTTGAACAGATGGTAGAGCCAATCGTCGCCCGGAAATTCGTCGTCGTCGATGAAAGCGATGAAGTCGCCATCGGCATTTTGGATGGCCTTGTTGCGGGCCATGGCGATGTTTTGCTGAGGCTCGCAACAGTAAGTTATGGCAACCGGCAAAACCGGCGAGAGGGCTTGAATCATGGATTCGGCAGAGCGTTCGGCGTCATTGTCAGCCACGACCACAGAATAGGAGAACAAGCCATCGGTACGTTGATTACTCAAGCGCTCCAGGGTTTTGCGTAAGAGTTCAGGCCTCTTGAAGGTGCAAATGCAGATAGAGATGTGGTTGGTTCGCACGTTAACTAACGACGCTGAGATTTGGTGTACGGCCAAAGGTGTAACGCTTGATGCCCATAAGGCCGACGGCGGCCAGACAGGACAGCGAGAGTCCATAAATAGAGGCAACGATCGAGGGGATGCCCAACAGCCTGAGTTTGAACAGCAAAAGGTTGGGCATCAAGAAATTTTCTGAATTGGGGAGGGCACTCAGAAATTGGCTTTCAGTCGTCGAACTGACAGCAGCCCACTTTTCCGTGTCTGCTTCGGCAGCCAGCCGGGCGGGATCAGAGGACAGAGAGGTTCTGATCATTTCGGGGATAGTTGTGTGCATCTGCGGAAGAAAATCGACAGAAGCCAAGGGAATAGAGCCGCGCCACCAAGGCTTGTCACTAAGCTTTTCGTAAAAGGTGGTTAGTGCGTAGTAACGCTCCTCCGGGAAGAAAACGCCAAACGCTTGAACCAGAAATCCGAGAAGTACCAAGGAGATCAACATTGGACGCAAGACGGGGTGCGGGTTAAGGAATGGTCCGCCTCCGGTTAGAAGCCTCTCGAGAAGAGGTACGATAGCCAAAATCAGAAAGGGCAGGGCGGGCGTGAGAAAACGGGAGCCGGCCACCCAACCGCCGTGCCAAGAGTCGTACTTCGCAAAGAAGACAAAAGTAAACAAGAAGAGAGTTCCGCAGGATATCGCCTCCGGTAAGTGCGCGCGGAGAAATGATGGGAAACAAAGGAGCGAAACGATGACCCAAGGAGCGAAGACCAGCAGGCCCACTTCGCCGTTGAAGAGGAGTCCGAAGACCCCGTGGAAAAAGGGAGTGGCAAAGAGCAAAGAGGCCGAGGGATAGACCAGGTGATAGCCGGTCTTGGTGATACTGCCAAAACGCGAGTAATTAGACAGGGCGATCAGCACGGCAAAAATCGAAAAAGCCGCGGTGAACATCATAGCTTCGCGGACAAACTGCACGAGCCGCCATTTCCGCACAATGGTCTGAAACATAAGGAAAAGAAGAAAGACAGGATAGAGGATTACGACATTAATGCGACACGCGCACGCGGCTCCGAAGGCCAAACCTGCGAAAGCGACCGCTAGCGAAGAACGAGAAGCGGATAACAGATAGGCAGCCAGCAGCAATCCCAAGGTAACGAACGGCTCGGAATAAAAGCCCTTCACGCCGAAATGCCAGAACGGCGAGCCGAGCGCCAGGATGCCCGCCGCGCAAAGCGCCGTGCGAGAACTGTACCCGAGCTTCAGGATCCACATCGCCAGGACGACCGGAGCCACGGCGGAAAGCAACGCGGTGAACAAGGACACGGTGACGCGAGCGACGGCCGACGGGTCGGCATGAAAAAGTCCGGCAATCCACTCTCCAGTTAAGAGAGCAGGAACGGCGAGAAAGGAAGGAAGTAAGCCGAAGCCGGCATAGTAGCGGCCATCCACTCCCAGAACGCAATGGTTCGGATGAGCCAGTAAATTGGGGGTGCACGGTTCGGAGTTCAACGAAAACTCATGAGCCATGGAATGGGTGACGTTGAGCATGGCAACGCTGTCGGCAAGCCCTATCCGTCCCGAGGCCGAGAGTAGGTAGACCGCCGCGAAGAAGAGGTAGAGGTTGAGGCAAAATCGGCGCATGGGTAGCAATGCAGCGGCATCGAGAGTTCTGGTCTTTGATGCCTGAAATACTACTATCCGGCGCTGATGTGATCCTAGTCAACGTTTTGTAATCCTCTAGCCTTTTGGACCCAGCCGCGAACGGAGCCGGGACTTGTAGATTGAAGCTGCCGCGCGCCTGCCGTTTTCCGCTACCGACAGGATCTTTGAGCCCTTGGTTAAAAGAGCGTGGTTAAAAGATATCCCCAGGGCTTGGGCCTCGCAGCGGCGCGACCTCAAGGAATCTAGGATTGCCTCCTCGGAGACTGAGTCACCTTGTAGGTCAAAAGCCATGGCTAGGGGGAAGGACTGGCGGTGCGTATGAAAATCCAGGCCAACGAAGGGCACTGCGCCGGTGGTCTGCACGAGGTCGGGAGCGGTTTTGCTGGGCGCCCATCCGTCGTACTTGCGATTCCAGACTTCGACGCCCAAGAGCTTGTCGGTCCAAGAAGGCTCGAAAGATTTCCAGGCGTTTTTTCTGGAGGGATGAGCGAGAACGGCAAAGCCGTTGGCAGCTTTTACGGCTTGCAACATTTCCAGGGTGGGCAAATTCTCTCCAAGAAAAGGTACGGGGCCCCAGACAAGGACGTGAACGCGGTTGGCCGCATCACTATACTCGATGCCAGGCAAAACGAAGATTGCGTCGGAACTTGCTTTGGCACAGGCCTGGCGATATTGCGCGAGGCGTTCCGCAGTAAAGCCGCGGTCGTGTTCGGTCATCATCAAGATGCGATAGCCACGACCGGCGAAGCGGGCGCTAAGATCTTCGAGCGACCAGGAGCCGTCGTAGGACCAGTTCGAATGCACGTGACAGGCAGCGAGGACTTCCATTTAGTCAGCTTTTCTGGACTTAAAAATATTGTCGTGTAGCGTGTAGTAAAAATCGGCGAAAAATACCTTGGAATCACCGCGGCGCCAGTTGTACAGACCGTCGCCGGAATTAAAGTGAAGAACATCCCCGACAGTACCCCAAAACGAGGGCCAGCGTTTCAGCGCGTGCGATTTCGCGCCTTTTAGCACGAACAGTACGTGCATGAACTCGCGACCTGCGTGACGGCAGACAATGCTGGAGCCTGTGGGCGCATCACAACCGGCTCGGGAATGCTCATCCATAGCCAATGCGACGTGCCACGCGGGATATTCAAAACCTTGGCGGCGGCAAAGCGCCATGCTGCCCCAGGGACGGCCATTGAGTTCCACGAACCAAAGTTTGCCAGACTCGTCGCGCAGGAGTTCGACCATAAAGAGGCCGCGCCATCCGGCCTTGGCAAGCATGGCTTGCGTGGCGGACTTGACGTCTTCTGGCACTGGCTGCGAAGCGCAGGCACTGGAACCGGAGCCTTGCGGATTCATCATGCGGACACGGTGATGGCCGCTCCACGCACGAATACCTTCGGGAGCCGCGAGTCCAAAGGCCCCTTCACCGATGCCAGTGATAAAGGATTGCGCGAGAAGCGGGACGCGTTCGCCCCATTCGGCGATGGCGCGTTCGAGTTCGGCCCGATTGGCACAAATCCATTTGCGACAGGAATGGACGTGACCTTTATATTCCGGCACGCACTCGGCGGCTTTCAGAATGATGGGATAAGAGGCGGCGGCGCTGAAATCAAAAAGATCCTTTGCGGTTCGCGCCAAAGCGGATTGCGGAACGTTAAAACCGGCTTCGCTGGCGGCAGCGACTTGTAGATCCTTGTTCAGGGCTAAGTCGGCGCAATTGCCGCGAGGCCCCGCCAAGGTCCACGGACTCTCGACCTCGATCTTGCTGCACAAAAAGACGGCTTTGTCGTCGAGGGGAAAAAGAATCAGCGAAGAGCTGTTCGACCGAGTTCCCAGAGAGTGCAACAAGGAACGCAGGTCAGACAGACTTTGCTGCAAGTCCGCCTCTGGCGCACAAACTTCGTGAAACGTGACGTGGCGGCTGGAACGCAGTGCCGACGCGCGCCCCTTGCGAGCAAACGCAACTACCTGAAAACCGGCATCCACGAGACTCCAGACTACCTCTGGAGCGGACATGGCTTCGGCGAAGCCTACGAGAACCGTGGTCTGTGACATTGCTTGAGAGGAAACGCCGAATCGAGCACGGAGCCTCTAGTCCTGTGTGGGATGGTCGAGTCTGCCAGTGAGTTGAGAATTCTCCGCTGACTGGGAATGCGACGCCAAATAAGTCTTGAGCTGATTAGCGACCTCTTCGGAAAAAACTTCAGCGCCGGTGGAGTTCAGGTGCTGCGAATTCTGAAAAAAGTCCCGATCGCTGGAGTATTTCCAGTCGCTGTAATCCCAAAAAGGGACATTGAACTGTTGCGATAGATCATGGAAAAGTTTGAAGACTTCCGGGCGGTCTTTTTCGAGCGCCTGCATTTCACTGTATTCCGGTGAGTAGACGAAGATCAGCTGAATTCCGTTTTGCTGGCAGGTGCGAATCAGGTCTTGTATGACGCTGATGCCCCTGGGTTGGATTTCGAAACGCACACCGTTGGGGTTGTTCTCTTTCATGCGCGCGAAATCGTCGGTCCATTGTTTGGTACGCGGGTTAAAACCCAGGAAAAAATCTTCTTTAGGATTCCAGCCAAAAAAACCTCTCAGGCCGCGAACCCAGGAAAAGTTCATGTCTTCGACAACGTAGCCGTACAGCGGAATGTACTTGCTCTTCCAAATGCCCGGATTGATTTTGCGCAGGGCGTCGTACAAGGTTGGATCGTAAAGATAGGGCGTGTATTCGACAGGGTCAAAGACGTCGCGGCTGGTGACGAAGGTAAAGGCGTCGAGATTGAAGATGACGACTTGAGGTTTCTGATTGTGCGCGAGATACGCTTTTAGAAACGCGACCTGCATGTCGGTTTGCGCGCCGTTGCGGCCGACATTGTAAGCGGTGTGGCCAGTAATGGATTCGAAGACGCGGGGATCGTAGTGAGCGATGGCGCGAGAAGAGCCGGCAATGAGGACTTGGGCGTTGACCTTACCTTCCATGATTTGATTCTCGACGCCAAACAGAGAAGTCTTCGTGCGACGCAAGCCGGACGTAATCATGGCGTTCATGGCGAAGGCGAGCACGACGATGATGGCGAAAAGCGAGAAAATGCGGCCAATCCCGGACCAGGATTGCGTCATTGCTGCATCTGCTTCGGCATGCGTTTGGGCAACGGAGGGCTGGGCATTGCCATCGAGGCGCGCCAAGTCCGCACTCGCGGGAAAGGCGTTGCGAGTGAGAGTTTCGTCGAAGGTAGGTTCGTTGGCCAAGAACTGAATCCTCAAAACTGGAAATAGATGAACTGCGTTTGTTTATAAATGCCAAACATCACAATGGTCATGATGAAGCTGGCGTAGAGCGTCCAGCGCGCCACTGTTGGTATTTTACCGACAAAGGCAGGCACGGAGACCACGCTGTTCCAGAGCTGGCCGATTTCGAGGACCAGAATGGCGGCGAAGGCTACCGGCAATTGGCGCAGGAAAAATTGCTCTGTGGCGATCTGGTGAAAGTTCCAGCCGGACGCCAAGTGAGTGAAGACGTAAAAGGCGTCGTTCATATTGCGGGCACGAAAAATGATCCAGGCGATACAGGTGAGAGTGAAGGTCGACAAGAGCATGGTGGCTTTACGAGCGAGGGTGTGTTCGTGGAAACCAACGGCATTCCAGAAACGATTGCGCACATCTTTAGTGAGCCAGCCGATGATGAGGTAAAGGCCATTTAAGAAGCCCCAGATGACGTAAGTCCAGTTGGCGCCGTGCCACAAACCGCTGACCGTGAAAGTGATTATCAGGTTGAGAATGTGCCGATTCTTGCCGACCCGATTGCCACCCAGCGGGACATAGACATAGTCGCGGAACCAGGTGGAAAGGGAGATGTGCCAACGGCGCCAGAATTCGGAGACCGACATGGAGTAATACGGGGTGTTGAAATTTTCCATCAG
>Ga0210403_10002252_pt1 | contig 17623 bp, 14 predicted proteins | sample IncBWC19MmetaG_FD_150863 | JGI IMG/M metagenome (GOLD analysis project Ga0210403, IMG submission 150863) | Forest soil microbial communities from Barre Woods Harvard Forest LTER site, Petersham, Massachusetts, United States - Inc-BW-C-19-M | ecosystem: Environmental > Terrestrial > Soil >... | reverse complement strand
GTGTCCGGGAGATTAACCTTTCCGCAGTAATCATCGCGATTTACCGCCACGCTAACACCGCAGGGCCCGCGCAAGTGGGGTTTTAGCAATTGTTCGAAGCGGCTCATGCCCTGTGGACCATCGAATTCGGCGGGCCACCGCAGCCAAAGCCGCCGCGCAAACCGCTCGCGTGCCCGGTCGATATCCATCAGCGATTTGGCCTGCAGACGCCAGGCTTCGATGAAATCATCGAACCGCAGTGTCCCATCGACGATCAATATGGCGTCCTTGACGATGATGTCGCGATGCTGCTGGAAGATTTCCTCGTACAGGCTGACCTCGAGGCGAGCGCTGCGATCGTCCAGGATCAGGGTCACCCGATTTGGCCGTCTGCGGATCTCCAGCACCAGGCCGGCGACGGTGGTGGCCTTGCCCGCAGTCCATGCTCGCGCGACAGGGGCGGCGGCCGGTTTGGGGCCGCCGACGTCGGCCAAACGGGCACTGACCAGAAATTTCAAATCCGGCTCGTATGGAGTAATGGGATGCCCGCTCAAGAACAATCCGAGCGTCTCGCGCTCGCCGGCCAGCCGTTGCGCCTCCGACCATTCAGCCAGCACGCTGTTCTCGGCCGCGCTCAAGCCGAACAAGTCCACCTGCCCCATGCTGCTGGCGCGCGAATTCTGTTCGCCGAGATGCATCGCACGATCCAGCGCCGCCGTAAGGCTGGCGCGATTGGGCCCAATGCGGTCCAAGCACCCGGAGCGGATCAATGCCTCGAATACGCGCCGATTCACGCGCTGCAAATCGATGCGCCGGCACAGATCGGGCAGGCTCTTGAATGCTCCTCCCCGCTCGCGCTCCTCGATAATGGCTTCCACCGCGGAGGCTCCCACGCCCTTGATGGCGCCCATCCCATAGCGAATGCAGAGCGGACCCGCGACGCGAAATGCATACACCGACTCATTTACATCGGGCGGCTGCACGGTGAGCCCCATGGTGGAGCATTCATCGATCAGCGTGACCACCTTATCGGTCCTGTCCATGTCGGAAGACAACACCGCCGCCATGAATGCCGCCGGATAGTGCGCCTTGAGCCACGCGGTCTGATAGGACAGCAGCGCATATGCCGCCGAATGCGATTTATTGAAGCCGTAGCCGGCGAACTTCTCCATCAAATCGAAAATATGCGTCGCCTGCCCCTCGCGCACGCCGCGGGCCACCGCGCCGCTGACGAACACCGAACGCTGCTTGGCCATTTCCTCGGGTTTCTTCTTGCCCATGGCGCGGCGCAGGAGATCCGCACCGCCCAAGGTGTAGCCGGCCAGTATCTGCGCGATTTGCATGACCTGTTCCTGATACAGGATCACGCCGTAGGTTGCTTCGAGAACCGGCTTCAAGTCGGGGTGCAAGTAATCGATGGTGGCGCCGCTGGTATCGTGCTTGCGCGCGATGAAGTCCTCGACCATGCCGGACTGCAGCGGCCCGGGGCGAAATAGCGCCACCAGCGCCACGATGTCGCCGAAGCGGTCCGGCTGCAGGCGCCGGATCAAATCCTTCATGCCGCGCGACTCGAGCTGGAACACGGCCGTGGTTCGCGTGCTCTTGAGCAAGGCATAGGTCGGCTCATCATCCATGGGCAATGCGCTCATGACCAACATGGGCTCGCCCAAGGCTGCGCGCTGGCTGTTGATGTCGCGCACCACCCAATCGATGATGGTGAGCGTGCGCAGCCCGAGAAAATCGAATTTCACCAATCCCGCCGCTTCGACATCGTCCTTGTCGAATTGCGTCACCGGCGTGCTGCTGCCTGCTTCGCAGTACAGGGGCGTGAAGTCGGTGAGAACCGAGGGCGCGATGACGACGCCGCTGGCATTGGTACCGGCGTTGCGCGCAAGCCCCTCCAGCGATCGCGCCAGATCGATGAGCTCGCGAATCTCGGCTTCACCCTCATACAGGCGCTTCAATTCCTCTTCTTGCTCCAGGGCACGGTCCAGCGTCATGCCGATTTCCATCGGGATCAGCTTGGCGATCTTGTCGACAAATCCGTAAGGGTGTCCGAGAACCCGGCCCACGTCGCGCACGACGGCCTTGGCCGCCAGGGTGCCGTAGGTGATGATTTGCGATACCCGGTCGCGGCCATACTTATTGGCGACATACTCGATGACCCGGTCGCGCCCCTCCATGCAAAAATCCACATCGAAATCCGGCATCGACACGCGTTCCGGATTCAAGAACCGCTCGAACAGAAGATCATGCTCGATCGGATCCAGATCGGTGATGCCGAGCACATAGGCCACCAGCGAGCCTGCTCCGGAACCGCGACCCGGACCCACCGGCACGCCGTGTTCGCGCGCCCAACGAATGAAATCCGCCACGATCAAGAAATATCCGGCAAATCCCATGCTGCAAATGACGCCGAGTTCCAGTTCCAGTCGTGCCTCGTAGGCGGCAGCGGGAGCGGCGGCGGACAACACCGGGGATGCGGCGAAGCGCGCTCGCAGGCCGTCGCGCGACTGATCGAGCAGGAACTCCTCGGTGGATTGCCCTGCGGGTACCGGGTAGGCGGGCAGCATGGAGGCGCCCAGGCGGATTTCCAAAGAACAGCGCTTCGCAATCTCGAGCGTGTTGGCCAGGAGTTCGGGAGCGTCGGCGAACAGCTCCAGCATCTCCGCAGGCGACTTCAGGTATTGCTCTTCGGAGTAGCGCCGCGCGCGTTGCGCCGCGAGCAGCGCGCCGTCATGAATGCACACTCGCGCTTCGTGCGCCTCGAATTCGGCGCGCGTCAAAAATCGTACGTCGTTGGTTGCAACCGCCGCCACGCCGCGCGAGCGCGCAAGATCCAAAACCGCTTCTGAACACACCTGCTCGCCGGCCCGGCCGGTGCGCTGCACCTCCAGGTAGAATCGATCGCCGCAAAGTGCCTGCCAGCGCTCGAGACACCGCTCCGCCTCATCGTCGCGGCCTCGCGCGATGGCCTGGCCGATATCGCCCTCGAAACCGCCCGATAAAATGATCAGTCCCTCGAGCGCCTCGCGGCTGATCCAGCTGCGCTCCAACATCGGCGCGCCGCGCTGCTGGCCTTCGAGAAACGAACGGGTCACCAGCTGCGTGAGATGCCGGTAACCGGCAAGATTCTGGCACAGGAACACGACGCGCGAGGGTGCGGCGTGTTCTCCCACTTCGCGTATCCAGGCGTCGACGCCGATCAACGGCTTGACCCCAGCACCTTGCGCTTCCTTGTAGAACTTGACCATGGCGAACAGATTGCTTTGATCGGTCAAGGCCACCGCCGGCATACCCGCCGCTGCGACGGCCGCCATCAATTCCGGCACGCGCACAATTCCATCGAGCAGCGAGTACTCGGTGTGCAATCGCAAGTGCACGAATGTGGTCACGACCATAAGCGCTGCGCGAGGCGCACCGGCGCGAATGAACGCCGATGCAACGGACAGGGGCCATGCAGCATCAGCAGCCGCTGGTGATCGGGCGTCGCGTAACCCTTGTGACTTGCGAATGAATATGCAGGATAGATCGTATCCATATGATTCATATAATCATCTCTGGCTGTTTTCGCCAGAATGGAGGCGGCACTGATGGCGGGCTCGCTGGCATCGCCGCCAATGATGGCACGCGCCGTCAACCGCTTGCCCAGGATGTCGAGACCGGGCAGCCGATTGCCGTCGATGAGCAAATGATCGGGTATCAAAGTCATTGCCAGGAGCGCGCGGCGCATGGCGAGAAGCGTGGCCTGCAAAATATCCAACGCGTCGATTTCGATGTGATCCGCCCAGCCGATGCCGAAACACAGCGCATCGCGTCGAATGGCAAGATTCAAGCGGCAGCGCTCCTGCGGGCTCAATGTCTTGGAATCGGCGACCCCCTCGATCGGTCTGCGCGGCCTCAAGATGACCGCGGCAGCCACCACGGGCCCCGCCAGTGGGCCGCGGCCCGCCTCATCGATGCCCGCCACTCGCCTCATCGGTGCGGCTCCTGCGCTGCGCGGCGAGAATTCACCAGGGCCAGGATCGCCTGCGCGGCGCGCACACCCGCGTCGCGCCGCAAATCGGCGTGAATACGCGCGAATTCATTCTCCAGGGCGCTGCGCCGCTCAGTATCGTCAAGCCACATCAAGAGCTCCGCTCCGATCGACGCTGGGACAATCTGCTCCTGAAAATACTCGCCGACGACGCGCCGATCCGCAAGTAGATTTGGTTGCGCAAAAAACTTGGCTTTGACCAGATTCAGCCGTGTCAACGCCCAGGCGGTCAGCGCGCCTAAGCGGTACACGACCACCATGGGGCGCTTGCACAGCGCGGCCTCCAGGCTGGCGGTGCCCGATGCCACCAACACCACATCGGCGGCGATCAGCGCGGTCGTTGCCTGACCGTCGATCAACTGCACATGCACAGCGGGCGCATCCTTGGCCAACACCCGCGCGAAAATCTTCCGCGTCGCAGCGCTCGCCATCGGCGCGATGAATTTGAGGCCCGGCCGCTCGGCCGCCAACCAGCTTGCGGTGCCGGCGAAGTCCGCCGCCAAACGGGCCACTTCACCCCGCCGGCTTCCCGGCAACAAAGCCACCACGCTGGATTCAAGATCCAGTCCCAGTGTGCGCCGCGCGGCCTGCCGGTCAACCGTCAGGGGAATCGCATCCGCGAGCGGATGACCGACGAACTCCGCGGCGATGCCGTGCTCATCGTAAAAACGCTTCTCGAACGGCAGCAGACAAAGCACCAGATCCACCGATTGTCGAATGCTGCGCGCGCGCCCCTGCCGCCAGGCCCAAACCTGCGGGCTCACATACTGCACCGTGGGAATTCCGGCGCCGTGCAAACTGCGAGCCAGCCTTAAATTCGTGTCCGGCGCATCGATGCCGACGAAAACATCGGGCACCGTCGTCAAGAACATGCGCCGGATACGCGCGAGCAGCTTCGCTAATCGCGGCAGATCGCGCAGCACCTCGAACAGCCCCATCACGGCCAGCGATTCGGCCGGCTCCCAGCTCTCGCATCCCGCCGCCTGCATTTTCGGGCCGGCCACGCCGAAAAACTGCGTGCCGGGAGCGCACTTGCGCAGCGCATTGATCAGATCGGCACCCAGTGTGTCGCCCGACGCCTCGCCCGCCACCAGACCCACGCGCAGCGGCAGTGACTTGGGGTCAGCTGCGGGCAGCGCCGTCATTAGCGCACGATGCTGCGTTCGCTGCGTTTGATGAATTCCACGAACGGCCGGATTTCCGCCTGGGTCACCGCGACTTTCTCGAGCTCCGCCACGGCTGCCTTCAGTTTCAGTCCCGAGCGATACAGCAGCCGGTAGGCGCGGCGTATGTTCAGGATCTGTTCGGGGCTGAAGCCGCGGCGCTGCAGGCCGACCGAGTTGACGCTATGCGGCACGGCCGGCCGTCCCACCGCCATGACATAGGGCGGCACATCGCGTGTCACGGCGGCGCTGTGCGCAATGAAGCAATGCGCGCCCACCTTGGTGTGTTGATGCACCGCCGATAAGCCGCCCAGGGTCACCCAATCGCCGATTTCGACATGGCCGCCCAGGGTGGCGCAGTTTGCCATCACGATCTGGTCGCCCAAATGGCAGTCATGAGCGACATGCGAATAAGCCATCAAGAGATTGTCGTTGCCGATGTGCGTCACGCCCTTGTCGTGGGTGGTGCCGCGATTCACGGTGACGGACTCGCGAAAAACGTTGCGGTCGCCTATTTCCAGGTGCGTCGGTTCGCCGCCGTACTTCTTGTCCTGCGGCGCATCGCCGAGCGATGCGAATTGGAAGATCTTGTTCTGCTTGCCGATGCGTGTCGGACCGTTGATGACGGCGTGCGGTCCAATCCAGGTACCGGCGCCGATGATGACATCCGCACCGATGACGGTGAACGGTCCGATCTGCACGTCGGCCGCGATTTGCGCTTGCGGCGATATCACCGCGCGCGGGTCGATCATCCGGCGTCTCCCCGCGGCCCGGGTTCCTTGGCCTCGACCGGATCCTTGGCCTCGGGCGCCACCATCATTTCCGCCGACGCCACTTCCTTGCCGTCGACTTCCGCCACGCCGTGAAATTTCCAGATGCCTTTGAACGCGCGCTTCAGCGTCACTTTCAGCATCAGCTGATCGCCCGGCTCGACCGGTTTGCGAAAGCGCGCATTGTCGATGGCGACAAAATAGAATCGGGTATTGATGTTGGGGACCACCTCAACGGTCTTGAAGGCGAGGATCCCGGAGGCCTGCGCCAGAGCCTCGATGATGAGCACCCCGGGCATCACCGGCCGGTGCGGAAAATGTCCCTGAAAGAACGGCTCGTTGAATGTGACGTTCTTGAGCGCGATGACGTGTTTCCCGGCCACGCATTCGAGCACTCGATCCACCAACAAGAAAGGATAGCGATGCGGCAGCTGCCGCATGATCGCTTCGATATCCATGATCTCGGATTCCGCCATCATCGCTCCTATGTGTCCAGCCGACGCAAGTGGGCGACCATGCGCCGCCACAATCGGGTCTCCACGGCCGGCATGCCGCTCGAGTAGCTGCCGGCTTGTTTGATCGAGGCGCTGACCAGGCTGCAGCCCGTCACCACCACATCGTCGGCAATCGTCAAATGACCCGCAAAACCGACCATTCCGCCGATCATGCAGCGTTGTCCAATCACGGTGCTGCCCGAGATCCCGGTGCAGCCTGCAATGGCCGTGTGCGCGCCGATGATCACGTTGTGGCCTACCTGTATCTGATTGTCCAGTTTGACCCCATTCGCGACAACGGTATCATCGATCGCGCCCCGGTCGATGGTGGTGTTGGCGCCGATCTCCACATCGTCGCCTACTTGCACGCTGCCGACTTGCGGTACTTTCACCCAGGCTCCGGCATTCAGCGCAAAGCCGAAGCCATCGGCGCCGACCACGGCTCCGGCGTGCAATACGCAGCGCTGTCCCAAGGTCACGCCCGCATACAAGCTGACCCGCGACAGCAGCTTCGAGTCGGCGCCGACACGGGCGCCCCGCTGCACGATGCACCCGGGGCCGACCAACACCCGCTCGCCGATCTCGGCATCATCCTCGATCACGGAGAGCGGGCCAATGCTCGCGGAGGCTGCAACCCGTGCGCCGCCGGCCACCACTGCCGTGGGGTGTATGCCGGCCGGCGCCTCCAAGTCAGGGTGCAAGAGCGTCGCAATGCGCGCGTACGCAAGATACGGGTTGGGATCGATCAACGCGGCAACCGGGCAGTGCGCTTCATCCGCAGGGGCCACCAGCACGGCGGTCGCGCGAGTGGATTCCAGTTGCCGGCGGTAGCGTGAATTCGCAAGAAAGCTCAAAGCACCGGAGTCCGCTCGCGACAGCGTGGCGACCGAACGGATCGTGAGGCTGGGCTCGCCGCGCAGCTTGAGCCCGAAGCGCACCGCCAGCTCTCCTAGACTGAATTCTCCCTGCACCTGCGCACTCCCTGTAGTGCGATAGGTTTCTAGCGCACGCTGTTTATTTCGCGCCCGGGGGTTTGGCCGGCGCTGGGCTCGCCGGTTTGGCCGGCGCCGACGCTGCCGGCAAGTTGGCCGGCTTGGTCTTCAGGATCTCCAAAATCTGCGCCGTGATATCCAGCGACGGCTTGGTATAGAGGCTTTCGACCAGCACCAAATCATAACCCTGGGCGCTGGAGTAGGTTTGCACTTCTTGCACCAAGTAGCGCTGAACCTTGCCGATCTCCTCGTTCTTGCGAGTCGAGAGGTCATCCTGGAATTCGCCGCCCTTGCGGGAAAACTCGCGCTGCTCGTCGCGCAAGACTTTCTCGGCCTTGATCCGGTCGGCTTCCGCCATGACGGCGGCTTCCTTCTCCAGTTTCTCCTGGCGAGTCTTCAAATCGTTCTGCATGGTCACCAATTCGCGCTGACGCGGCCCGAACTCGTTCTGCAAGGCCTGCATCGCGCTCTTGACCTGCGGTGCGTCCTCCATCAGCTTCTGAAAATTGACCACGCCGATTTTCATCTCGGCACTTGCTTGTTGCGTCACCAGGAGTCCGCACAGGCCCAAAGCCAGAAGCGGAATGCTGCGAAAATAAGTCGACATTTTTATCCTAAGACCTCAAATTGGGTCAAAACGCTTGACCGATGGAAAATTGAAAACGCTCCGTCTCGTCGCCGAACGTGGTGGTGGTGCCTTGCACCGCGTTCAAAGGAATCCCATATGAGAAGCGGAACAGGCCCAATGGTGCAAGCCACTGCACTGCGATGCCGGTTGATCTTTTCAGATTAGCATAGTTGAAGTGATAGGTGACCGGTGTTATGTCATCGGGACCCAGAAATTGCACCTTATTGCCGGTCTGGAACACATTGCCGATATCGTAGAACCAGCTGACGCGCGCGGCGCTCTGCCACTTTTCGGGGACCGGGAAAATCAGCTCGTAGCGGTTGACCACGCGGAAGTTTCCGCCGTAGGGGTTGCCCACCCCGATGTTGTCCTTCGGCCCCAAGCGGCTCTCGCGAAAGCCCCGCACGCTGTCCGGACCGCCGGCGAAGTAATTGAGGTACGGCGGCAAGGAGGTGGTGCTGCCCAGCGCCGACGCATAGTCGACCTGCGCCTGCGCCGAGAAAACAAACTTCTTCCACAGCGGGATGTACTTGATGAAGTCGAAGTTCGACTGGTAGTAGCGAACATTGCTCAGCGGCAGCGCGTAGCGGGCCGACAGCGTCACCTTCATGCCGCGGTCGGGGAACAGGGCCCGATTGCGGCCCTCGTACGACCAACCTCCGGTGAGCTCGTAGGTGTAGAAATTGGTGCCGTATACGGTGTAGGGATTGTCCAATGAATTGACCACGCCGTCGCCGTTGGTATCGACCAGATCGCTCTGGAAGGTATTGCCGTTATTTTTGACCCAATTGACCGACTGCTGCGCGCTGTAGCCCTGCGAGACGACCAATGTGTTTTTATTTATCGAGGTGCCGATGGCGAGGTACTGATACTCGGTGATGGGGTAGGCCCACTGCACCGCAGCGGTCTCCTGCTTGGTCGAGAACGCCGAGGAAGCCGCCACGAATTGCGTGATGTCGCGATAAGTGAAGGAAACGGTGCGCGATACCCCGTCGATGGTGGTGTAGGGATTGGTCTGCGCAAATGTGTAGCTCTTGCTGAACCTGCCGGCGTTGATTTCCAACGCGATGCGATCGCCGGTGCCCATGAAGTTGCTGTGCACGAAATTGCCGTTCAAGCTGAATTTCTGGGATTCCGAGTAGGCGATGCCGCCGCCGAATTGCCCCGGCAGACCTTCTTTGATCTTGAAGTCGACATCCACGAGATCCGCGCTGCCCGCCACCGGCTTGTTCTCGAACTCGACTTTCTCGACATAGGGCAGCCGCTGCAGCCGTTCCTTGGAGCGTTCGACCGCGGAATTCGACAGCCAACCGCCTTCCAGCTGGCGCATTTCGCGGCGCAAGGTCTCGTCGTTGATGGACGTGGTCTCGTTGAAATTGATGTGGCGCACGTAGACGCGATTGCCCGGCTCGATGAAAAAAGTGATCGCCACGGTTTTCTTCTCGTTGTCCGCGGTGGGCACCGGATCAATCTTGGCGAACGCATAGCCGTCGGCGCCCAGCCGATAGCTCATCAATTGCTGGCTGCCGGTGACGGCCTTGCGCGAATAGATATCGCCGGGTTTGATCTGCAACAGCTTGCGCAGCTCCGCCTCGGGCACGACCATGGTGCCCGCCAGCTTGATTTCGGAGATTTTGAACACCACACCCTCGTTGATATTGATGGTGATGTACATATCGTCCTTTTCGGGCGCGATGGCGACCTGCGTCGACTCGATCGCGAAATTGGCATAACCGCGATCCATGTAGTACGAGCGCAATTTTTCCAGGTCGCCCGTCAGTGACTCGCGCGAATAGCGGTCGTCCTGCTTGTACCAGGACAGCCAGTTCGGGGTATGCAGTTCGAAGCCCGAGAAGACGTCTTTTTCCTTGAATTTCGTGTCGCCGACCAGGTTGATCATCTCGATCTTGGCGCGCTTGCCTTCCTTGATGTCGACGATCACATCGACCTTGTTGCCCGGCAGATCAGTGACCTTGGTGTCGACGCGCACGGCGTATTTGCCGCGGCTGAAATATTGATCGGTGAGATATTGCTTCACTTCATCGAGCACCGAGCGATCGAAGATCTTGCCGGTCGCCAAACCTACGTTGCGCAAACTCTTCTGCAAATCCTCGGTCTTGATGTCCTTGTTGCCCTTGATCTCGAATTTGGCAATGGACGGACGCTCGACCACGACCACCAGCAGGATATTGCCGTCGCGGCGCAATTCCACATCGCGAAAGAATCCGGTCGCATACAGCGCCCGCATCGCCTCCCCGATGCGCTGGCCGTCCAGCTTGTCGCCGATGTTCACCGGCAGGTAGTTGAATACCGTGCCTTCGGATATGCGCTGCAAGCCCTCGATGCGAATGTCGCCGACCGTGAACGATCCCGCCTCAGCGGTCTGTGCCTGCGCGGTCGTATAGACTGATTGGCAGGCGATGGCCGCCAACAGACCGACGCAAAATTCAAGCCGCACGCGGCAAAGACCGGGTGCTGTTTCGGTGGCCGGCGCTGCGCGGGCAACGAGGCTCGTACGGCTGGAATTTGGGTTTGATCATGATATCCCGTTAGTTCAAATGTCTTGATATATCGTTATAGAAAGCCAGACTCATCAATACCACCAACAGCGCTATGCCGATCTGCTGCCCGTACAGCTGCGCGCGCTCGGAAATCGGGCTGCCTTTGATGGCTTCCACCGCCTGATAAACCACCTGCCCGCCGTCCAACAACGGCACCGGCATCAAGTTCAGTACGCCCAAGCTCACGCTGATGATCGCCAAAAACGCCATGTACGCCGTCAGCCCCAGGTAGGCGCTGATTCCGGCAAACTCCGCGATGCTGACCACACCGCTGATATTCTTCGCCGACACCTGGCCGGTGAGCATGCGCCAGAGCATTTGTACGGTGAGCGCGGACATCTCCCAGGTCTTCGCCACACCGCTCACCAGTGCATCGATGGGTCCCGCGCGATGCAACTCGATGAGGCCCGGCGGCCAGATCTGCGGGCCCTCATCGAGAGAAATACCCAGTCGGCCGATGGCTCTGCCCTGGTCAATCACTCGCGGCACCGTCGCCACGATAGTCAATCGCTCGCCGCCGCGCTCGACTTCGATCGAGATCACGCGGTCCGGCGCGCCGCTCACCTTGGCGATGAATTCGCTGCGGTTGGCGATGGGCTGACCGTCGACGGCGAGCAGGCGGTCGCCCGCACGCAAACCCGCGCGCCCGCCGGCGCTGTCCGCCGGCGCCGAGTGCACCAACGTGTTGGCGTTCCACGTCGCCAGATCGAAGCCCAAGCCCGGCAATAGTCTGCCGGGCTCGGTCAATGCGCGCTTATCAGCGGTCACCCGCAGAGTCAGCGAGCGCGCAGCGCCGTCGCGCTGCACGCGCAGGGGAATCACGCCCTCATTCGTGAACTGCCGGATCAAGGCGATCTGCAGCTCTTCCGTGTCCGCGACCTTGCGTTCCCCGACGTTGGTAATTTGGTCGCCGGGCCTAAGACCGGCAAGCGCCGCGGGACTGTCGGGCCGCACCTGGCCCACCACCGGCTTGACGATCTCGGTTCCCACCATGGCCAGGATCGCGTACAGCAGCGCGGCGAACAGCAGGTTCATGGCCGGCCCCGCCAACAGCACGGCGACCCGATGCACAATCGGCCTGCGCGTGAAGGAGCGGGGCAATTCCGCGGCAGCCACATCGCCCTCACGCTCATCCAGCAACTTGACGTAGCCGCCCAGGGGAATGGCGGCCAAGCAATATTCGGTGCGGTCCGGGTCTTTGCCGATACGGGTGAACAACGGCTTGCCGAACCCGATGCTGAAGCGCAGGACCTTGAAGCCCAGTTTTTTGGCGACCCAATAATGTCCAAATTCATGGACAGCCACCAAGATGCTGATCGCAACCAAGAAGGCTGCGATAAAAACCAAAATTTTCATGCGAAGGCTCCTACGCTGAGCTCTATCAAGGAAACCGCCAGCCGCCGCGCCGCGGCGTCGGCATCCAAAACATCGCCCAGAGCCTTAACGGGAGACGAATCGAGCCGTTGCAGCACTTTGTCAATGACCGCTGAAATACCTACAAAGTTCAAGCGGCGGTCAAGAAACGCCTGTACCGCGACCTCATTGGCCGCGTTCAGCACGGTTGGGGCGGTGCCCCCGGCGCGCGCCGCGGCCCTGGCCAGGCCCAGGCTGGGGAATCGGAGGTGGTCCGGCGGCTCAAAATCCAGTTGCCTGATGGCCACCAGATCCAAGGATTGTACACCGGAAGCCATCCTCTCCGGCCACGCCAGCGCCTGGGCAATCGGCGTGCGCATGTCCGGAGCGCCGAGCTGCGCCAGCATCGAGCCGTCGGCGTATTCGACCAACGAGTGCACCACGCTTTGCGGGTGCACGACGACGTCCACCTGGGTTTCCGCCAAACCAAACAGCAGCGTGGCCTCGATGACTTCGAGCCCTTTGTTCATCAGCGTCGCTGAGTCAACCGAAATCTTGCGGCCCATCTTCCACTTCGGATGCGCGCAGGCTTCGTTGGGTGTGACATGAGGCAGCTTGGCGGCCTCGGTGGTGCGAAACGGACCCCCGGAGGCTGTCAGGATCACGCGAGTAACACCGCGTGCCTCGTTGCCCGGAAGGTAGCCCGCCGGCATGCATTGAAAGATGGCGTTGTGTTCGCTGTCGATGGGAATGAGCTGCGCACCGGCGCGACGCACCTCGTCCATCAGCAGCCGGCCGGTCATGACCAGCGCTTCCTTGTTGGCAAGCAACACGCGCTTGCCGGCGCGCACGCACGCCAATGTGGATTTAAGACCTGCGGCGCCCACGATCGCAGCCATCACCACGGCCACCTCGCCGGCGCTGACGGCGTCGGCCAGCGCTTGCTCGCCGCTCTCGACACGCGTCGCCGAGCCGCAATCGCGCAACGCCGCGCGAGCCAGCGCGGCGGCTTCATGATCGACCAGCACCACGGTGTCCGGGTGAAACGCCTTCGCCTGCTCGACAATGACCTGCCAGCTGTTGAAGGCGCCCAAGACCGCGACCTTGAAGGATTCCGGATGCAGCGCGATTACGCTCAGCGTGCTGCGGCCGATGCTTCCCGTCGATCCCAAGATTGCGATGCCGCGCTGCGTACTCATCGGATCACGCCGGAGCCGAACAGGCCCAGAGCATACAGTGGCGCCGCCGCCGTCACACTGTCGATGCGATCCAGCAGCCCACCGTGCCCCGGCAGCAACCCGCCGCTGTCCTTGAGCGCGGCTGCGCGCTTGAACATGCTTTCAGTCAGATCGCCGATGATGGAAAAAATGCCGACGCCGCAGCCGAACGCAATCGCGCCGAGCGGCGGCAAGTCAAAATACGCAGCGCCGCCCCAGGCCACCAGCGCGACCATGAGGAGCCCGCCCAAGGCTCCCTCCCAAGTTTTACCCGGGCTCACGCGCGGCGCCAATTTTCGCCGCCCGAATCTGCGCCCGGCGAAATAGGCGCCGATGTCCGCGGCACAGACCATCAGCACCAGCCATAACACGAGCAGCGGACCGCTTCGATGCGCAGGCGCGGAAATCTGCGTCCTCGCCAGAGCGAGAAAGGCCGGCATCAGGACCGGCAGACCGCAGAGCAGCACCACGGTGGGCCGATGGCGGGTGGGCGCCAGAATCAGCCACGCAAGCGCGATGACCCACCACGCGCATGCCAGCGCCAGCAAAAAAATCAGGTGTGCAGGGTTTTCAGTCCATCGCCAACCGAGCAGCAGAATGAGCGCGACGCCGAGCGTGTAGCAGGCCCGCGCCGCAAAAGCCCGCAAGGCGCCGAATCCCGCCCACTCCCACGCCCCGATGGTGAACACGGCGCCGAAAGCGAGCACCGCGCCGTTCGGCGGCAGCAGAAACAGGCCCAGCAGCAGCAGCGCGCCCAATATGCAGCCGGTGACGACTCGGGTCCTAAGCATCGCCGTCCTTACGCACCGGCTTTCGCCCCTACCTGTTCCGAAGTCTTGCCGAAGCGGCGCTCGCGCCGCGCGAAATGCTCGAATGCTCCCTGTAAATGTGCAGGCGAAAATTCAGGCCACAAGACTTCTGTAAAATAAAGTTCGGTATAGGCCAGATTCCAGAGCAGAAAATTGCTGATGCGCTGCTCAGCGCCGGTGCGGATCAAAAGATCCGGATCAGGGATCCCGGCCAACTCGAGCCTTGCAGCGACATGCTCCTCGGCGATGTCGGCCGCCGCCAATTTGCCGGCGGCCACCTCGCACGCCAGCGCTTGACAGGCCCGGGCAATATCCCAGCGCCCGCCATAGGCCACCGCCACCATGAGGCCGAGTCCGGAATTTGCCGCCGTCAGCGCTTCCGCATCGTGCATGCGCTGTTTGAGCTCGAGGCCCAATAAATCCCGGTTGCCGATGAAGCGCAGGCGTACTTGATTGCGATGCAAGTCCGCCACCTCGCGCACCAGCGCATCGAGGAACAATCCCATCAGCACGCCGACTTCGTCGGGAGGCCGCCGCCAGTTCTCGCTGCTGAAGGCGAACAGCGTCAGGTAGCGCACCTTGCGCTGCGCGCATTCCTCGACGATCTTGCGCACCACTTTGACGCTGGCACGATGCCCGGCGACGCGCGGCAGGCCGTGCGATCGGGCCCAGCGGCCGTTGCCGTCCATGATGATTGCGACATGCTGCGGCGAGTCGGCCATTGGCGTTGCGGGTGCGGGTCCTTAGGATCAGACCTGCAGCAGCTCCTTTTCCTTTTCCGCCATCGCCTGATCGATATCCGCGACATGCTTGTCGGTCAGTTTTTGCACGTCATCCTGAGCGCGGCGATCGTCGTCCTGCGCGATGAGTTTTTCCTTCAGCATCTCCTTCAATTCATTCATGACTTCGCGGCGCACGCCGCGTACCGCGACGCGGGCATTCTCCGCCTCGGATTTAACCACCTTGATGATGTCGCGGCGCCGCTCTTCGGTGAGCGCCGGCATGTGTATGCGAATGATCTGGCCGGCCGTGTTCGGCGTAAGTCCGAGGTCGGATTTGTAGATGGCCTTTTCGATGACCGGCACCATGGCCTTTTCCCAAGGGCTGACGGTCAGCGTACGGGCGTCCTCGGTCGCTATATTGGCCACTTGATTCAAGGGCATTTCCGACCCGTAGTAGTCGACCTTGATGTGTTCTATGAGACTGGTGTGCGCGCGGCCGGTGCGCATTTTCTTCAGCTGTTCCTTGAACGCTGCGACACATTTGTGCATGCGCTGCGCCGCATCCTTCTTGACATCCTCGAGCATGTACCCCCCTAAACCTTAAGGCTCGGCCGATACCACGGTGCCGACGTCTTCACCCTGGACAATACGCATCAAATCGCCGGCATGGAACAGATTGAAGACCTGCAGCGGTAGATTGTTTTCCCGGCACATGACGATGGCGGTTGCGTCCATCACATTGAGGCGGTCGTTCAGCACCTTGTCGAAGCTCAGGCGCGAGTAGCGCTTGGCGTGCGGATTGGTGAGCGGATCGGAGTCGTAAACGCCGTTCACCTTGGTGGCCTTGAGCAGTATCTCCGCGTTGATCTCGATGGCGCGCAAACTGGCCGCGGTGTCGGTGGTAAAAAAAGGATTGCCGGTGCCGGCGCCGAATATCACCACGCGGCCTTTTTCCAAATGCCGCACCGCCCTGCGCCTGATGTAGTCCTCGCAAACCTCGTTGATGCGCAATGCCGACATGACCCGCGCATACGTCCCGAGACTCTCGAGTGCGTCCTGCAGCGCCAGCGCGTTGATCACGGTGGCAAGCATGCCCATGTGATCGGCGGTAACTCGATCCATGCCGGCGCGCGCCAGGCCGGCGCCGCGAAAGATATTCCCGCCGCCGAGGACGACGGCGACCTGCACCCCCAGCTGGGTCAGGTCGCGAACTTCGCCGGCGATGCGCTTGAGCATAACGGGATCAATGCCGTAATCCTCATCTCCCAGCAGCGCCTCGCCGGATAATTTGACCAAAATTCTGCGATAACGTGCCGTGCCGGTGCTGGTCATTAGGTTCAGTGTTTCTCTTGCGCCTTCACCTGCGCCATCACTTCGCCGACGAAATCGTCCTGCTTCTTCTCGATGCCGGCACCCACTTCGTAGCGCACGAATTGCACCACCTTGGCGCCGCTTTTCTTCACCAGCTTCTCGACGGTCACATCCGGATCCTTGACGAAAGGCTGCCCCATCAAGGTAATTTCCGCCAGGTATTTGCGCAGACGCCCTTCCACCATCTTGGCGATGATGTCGGGCGGCTTCTTTTCACCCTTGGCCTGCTCGGCCAATATGCCGCGCTGCTTTTCGAGCGTCTCGGCAGGCACATCGCCGATGTCGATGTATGAAGGGTTGATCGCGGCCACATGCATCGCGAGGTCGCGCGCCAGCGCTTCATCGCCGCCCTGCAACGCCACCAGGCTGCCGATGCGCGCGCCGTGAATATAGGTGCCGAGAGGCCCCGGCGCCGTCACGCGCGCGAAGCGCCTGACGGCGATGTTCTCGCCGAGCTTGGCGATCAAGGCGCGCCGCCGCTCCTCCAAGCTCGGCGCGCCGGCCTGCGCCAGCGCGAGCAGGCTCTCCACAGCGGCGGGCGCATCCTTGAGCGCTGCGCGCGCCACGTCCCTGGCGAACGCCTGAAACTCATCGCTGCGTGCCACGAAGTCGGTCTCGCAGTTCACTTCGACGAGGACGGCATCGCGGCCGGACCGCTCGATCGCCACGCTGCCCTCGGCCGCCACTCGCGCGGCTTTCTTGTCGGCTTTCGATAGCCCGCTCTTGCGCATCAGTTCGGCGGCGGCCTCCAAATCACCCTGGGTCTCGACCAGCGCCTTCTTGCATTCCATCATGCCGGCGCCGGTGCGTTCCCGAAGTTGTTTGACTGATTCTGCGGTAATGTTCATGAGGGCCCGGCGCAACATTGCGCAGCCTTACGCGGACTTAAACGCACCAGCTTACGCGCCACGCGTCGGAGTACGCCGCCCTACCGGACGGCGGCGCGGTGCACTGGCCGGTCGCGTCTCGGCCGGCGGGGTATCCACCACATCGGCATCGTCGGCTTCGACCTCGACCTCGTCGAGCGAGGCAGCCACGGCAGCGACGCTCGGCACCACGGTCACCGGAACTTTGCGGCGCGGCGGCGGCTTTCTTTGACCGCGCGCCGGCGCCGGAGCACGGCGTCCGGCTGTGCTGCGCTTCTTCGGATTACCCTCCTCGTCCAGTTCCACGAACTCGTCTTCGCCGACGGGAACCTCGGGCAGCGAGGCTTTACCCTCCAACACCGAATCCGCAACACCCCCCGCGTACAGCAGGATGGCGCGCATCGCATCGTCGTTGCCGGGAATGACATAGTCGATGCCGTCGGGCGAGCAATTGGTATCCACCACCGCGACCACGGGAATACTGAGCTTCTGGGCCTCGTGAATCGCGATTTGCTCATGGCCGACATCGATGACGAACAGCGCGTCGGGCAGCGCCGTCATCTCGCGAATGCCGCCGAGGCTGCGCAGCAGTTTTTCCATTTCACGGCGCAGCATCTGCGCCTCTTTCTTGCCGCGCCGCTCGAGGGCCCCGCTTTGGGCCA
>Ga0210403_10002251_pt1 | contig 17629 bp, 15 predicted proteins | sample IncBWC19MmetaG_FD_150863 | JGI IMG/M metagenome (GOLD analysis project Ga0210403, IMG submission 150863) | Forest soil microbial communities from Barre Woods Harvard Forest LTER site, Petersham, Massachusetts, United States - Inc-BW-C-19-M | ecosystem: Environmental > Terrestrial > Soil >... | reverse complement strand
CGCATCCCACTTCCCCAAATCCAGCACATTCGTATACAGCGCCCCGTCCGCCGTAGTATTCAGCGTCGCCGAAACCCACCCCTGGTTCTTAATCTCGCCCTTCACCAATTCATATCCGCTAGCCCGGTTCGGCACAATATCCGCCTCGCTGATAATCCGCGTAGCACTCATCCCCAGCGGCCGGAAAATCCGCTCCTGCAGATAATCCCCATAAAATTCCCCAGTCACCTTGTGAATCAGAAATCCCAGCAGCACATATCCCGTATTACTGTATTTCCATTTCGTCCCCGTCTCAAAATTCAAAGGCAGCTGCACCAGCTTCTGATACAACTCCGCCTCGGTATAATCCCCACGCAGGTTGATCAATCCCCCCGCCTTCGTATATTCGTGCCCCGTGTAGTCCGCAATCCCCGAAGTGTGCGTCAGCAAATTCCGTACCGTAACGTCCTTCCACGCCGCCGGCGTCCCCTCCAGATACTTGCTCAATTTATCGTCCAGCCCAACTTTCCCCTCCTCCACCAGCATCATCACCGCGGTCGCCGCAAACTGTTTCCCCACCGACCCGGTCTGAAACACCGTCTCCGGCTTCACCGCCACATTCAATTCCACATTAGCCAATCCATACCCCTGCGCCTTCACCACCTTCCCCTCGCGGAGCACCGCCACCGCCAACCCCGGTATCCTCTGCTCCCGCATCTCCGCCCCAACCAACGCATCCACCCGTCCATCCAACTCCTGCCCAGCCCTAACCGCCCGCGCGGCAACTAGGCTCAATCCCAACCCCATCAAAATCCCCACACCAACTTGCAAACGATGCATCCTCATCGCGCCTCGCCTTCCGTTTTTCTCTGTGCTCTCTGTGTCCTCTGTGGTGAAATCTCCTCTTCTCCTCATCCCATCCGCGAAGCAAAATACAAAACCACCACCCCTAACACAATCCTGTAAATCGCAAACGGCGCAAACCCCCTCTTCCTCACATACCCCATAAACCAAGCCACCGATCCATATGCCACCACAAACGACACCGCAAACCCAATCCCGAGCACAATCCATCCATGCGAATCAATATGCGCTACTGATATTGCATCCGCATGTTTCCCCACCACCGACTTCAAAAGGTCATAACAAGTCGCCACCACCATCGTCGGTATCGATAGAAAAAATGAAAACTCCAGCGCCGAAGCCCGCGACATCCCCGCCAATTGCCCCGCCGCAATCGTCGACATCGATCGCGAAGTCCCGGGAAACACCGCCGACAATATCTGGCAAGCCCCAATCCAAACCGCCTGCCCCAAACTCATATCCTCCATATGCCAAATCTTGATCACTCCGCCGCCCGCCCTCTCTCCCGCCGCCTCCGCCTTCGCATTCCGCGCATCCACAAACCACATCACAATCCCGCCAATCAGCAGCGCGCTCCCGATAATCGTCAAACTCTCCAAATGCTTTCCAATAATCTTAGTCATCAAAAACGCAGGTATCGCCGTCACCACAAACGCAACGATCACCAGGCTCAACGGGTGCGTCAAAACCGTCCGGTCCCCGCGCTCCCCCTTCGGGAACGTCGCCAAGAACTTCCCAATCCGCTCCCGAAAATAAATCGGCAAGGTAAGAATCGCTCCCAGCTGAATCACAATCGTATACATCTTCCAGTACGCGCTCCCCAAATCCAGATGCAGCAACGCCTCCGCAATCCGCAGATGCGCCGTCGAACTAACCGGCAAAAACTCCGTCAACCCCTCCACCACCCCCAAAATCACACTCTGCAAATATGGATTCACTAGGCCCTCTCCTCGTAGTTTTCATTTCTGAGCGCCGGAGGCGCGGCAGAACTTAGCCCAGCCCGTAAGGGCTGGGTACAGAACCAAAAATCTCCCCAAGCGCCGTAGGCGCGACACTCTCTTCCTTGACCCGCGCCACATCCATTCCCGTCTGCGCTCTCGGTTTTCTCTTCTCTGCGAAACTCCGCGTCCTCCGCGCCTCTGCGTTATCCTTATCTCTTTCTCGTCACTCGTCACTCGCCACTTCTTCCAATCCTCTTCCTCATCTCATACGCATCAATCTTCCCCAAATAATATTTCTTCACCACCGCCTCCGTACGATAGCCATGCCGCTCCCAGAACGCAATCCCGCTCTCATTCTCCACCGACGTCTCCAGCAACACCGCTTTCACTCCCTTAAACGCAAAATGCTTCTCCATCTCCGCCAGCAGCATCGTCCCCACGCCCTTCCTCCGAAACCCCTCCGCCACATCCAAAGTAATAATGTGCCCCAGCGGCGGATTCTCCTCCGCCAGAATAAATCCCGCGATCGCTTTCCCCTCTTCCGCGACCAAACAATCCGCCCCCGGCAAACTCAAATAATAATGCAGCGACCACTTGCTATACGAAATCCCCGGCGGAAAACACTCCTGGTCCAGCTTATGCAGCCTCCCAAAATCCTTCGCCACATATTGTCGCGTAACAATCCCCATAAAAAAGAGGGGCCCAGCAAACTGGACCCCTTCCCAACCTCTCTTCATTCCCGCGTAGCGGCCACCTTCAGGTGGCCCAACTTTTGAGTGCGGAAGCGAGGCTTCCGCTTTTACGCACTAAGCCAAACCTCCCAACGATCCACCATAACCCTTGTAGGGGCCGGGCTCGCCCGGCCCTCTGATACTGTTGATTGTAGACCGCCGACTGTAGGCGATCTTCTACAGCTTCACCGTTACCGTCTTAACCTCCGTATAATTCGCCAACCCATACTCGCCCAACTCCCGTCCCAGCCCCGATTGCTTAAACCCTCCAAACGGCGCCGCGGCATCGAAAACGTCATAACAATTCACCCACACCGTCCCCGCCCGCACGCCATCCGCAATCGCATGAGCCTTCGTAATGTCCTGCGTCCAAACCGCCGCCGCCAATCCATACAGCGACTTGTTTGCCCGTTCCACCACTTCGCTCACATCTTTAAACTTCAGGATGGACATCACCGGCCCGAAAATCTCCTCCTGCGCAATCCGCATATTGTCCTGTACGTCGGCGAACACCGTCGGCTCGATAAAATATCCCTTGTCGCCCACGCGGTTTCCGCCCGCCACCAGTTTGGCCTTGTCCTTTTTCCCGATCTCGATGTAGCCCATCACCTTGTCAAACTGGTCTTTGTCCACCTGCGGCCCCTGCTCCGTATTCTTGTCAAACGGATTGCCCACCGTCCGTTTCTTCGCCCGTGCCGCGCTCTTCGCCACAAACTCGTCGTAGCACTTCTCCTCCACAAACAACCGCGACCCCGCGCAGCAGCACTGTCCCTGATTGAAGAACAGCGCAAAGTGCGCCCCCTCAATCGCCTTATCCATGTCCGCGTCCGCAAACACGATGTTCGGGCTCTTCCCGCCGAGCTCCAGCGTCACACGCTTCAAATTCGAATCCGCCGCCGCCCGCATAATCAAATGTCCAACTTCCGTCGATCCGGTGAACGCCACCTTGTCCACGTCCATGTGCCGCGCAATCGCCGCGCCAGCCGTCGGCCCGTACCCCGGCAGCAAATTCAGAACTCCTTCTGGGAATCCCGCTTCCATCGCCAACTCGCCCACGCGCAGCGCGCTCAGCGGCGTCTGCTCCGCCGGCTTCATCACCACCGTGCAACCTGCCGCCAGCGCCGGCCCCAATTTCCACGCCTGCATCAGCAACGGAAAATTCCACGGAATAATCTGCCCCACCACGCCCACCGGCTCATGCTTCGTGTACGTGAAATATCGCCCCTGCACCGGAATCGTCTTCCCCTGAATCTTGTCCGCCCATCCCGCGTAGTACCGGTAGCACGCAATCGTCAGCGGCAAATCCGCCGTCAGCGCCACCTGGTAAGGCTTCCCGTTGTCCAGTGATTCCAGCTCCGCCAGCTCTTCAATGTGCTTCTCAATCAAATCCGCCAGCTTGTTCATCAACACGCCGCGCGCCGAAGCCGACATCTTCCTCCAGGCGCCCTTCTCAAACGCCGCCCGCGCCGCCGCCACCGCTTTGTCCACATCGGCCGCGTCCGCCTCCGCCACCTGCGTAATCACCTCGGCAGTCGAGGGATTAATCGTCGGAAATGTTTTCCCTGAAGCCGCATCCACCCACTTCCCATTAATCAAAAGCTTCGTAGCCGAAACCTTAACCTTAGGTTCAATCACCGTAGTAGCTGTAGCCATAACCGTTCCTCCTCTTTGGATGCCTTTACCCGTTTAGCCCGTCGACCGTGGCGGGCCGCTCTAATGTAGTGGCCGACCTTCAGGTCGGTCCTCCGCGCATCGCAACCCAGCCTATACCCCCGCGTCGTCAGAATCAATAAACCCGATGCACCCCATAGGTTTTCCTAAACGATCCCCGGCTTCCGATTCCTCCACATGTTCCTTTCCCTCCACCCTTGCGCTAAACTTCCTTGTCCGCAACGCATCGGCGTCTCGCGTTGCCCTCCAATCCCTTGTCCAGAAAACGCAAAAACTCTCCCCAAGCTTCCCAGCCCGCCCTCATCGCCCCGTCGTCCTCCGCCAACCTTTCCGCCCTCAGCCCAAACGCACTACGCCGTACCCGCCTCTTCCATCTCTCCCTCCTCATCCTCCTCTCCCTCGCACTCTACGCCCCCACCCTCCGCAACGACTTCGTCACCGACGACCACCTCCAAATCCTTCAAAACCCCATCGTTGTTGAAGGCAAAGACCTGGGCCGTGTCTTTACCGGAGAAGTCTGGGACTTCGCCCGTCACGCCAACAAGAACAACCGCGTTGGCAGCAACTACTATCGCCCCTTGCAACTCCTCGGCTACGCGGCGGAATACCCCGTCTTTGGCGACCACCCTCTCGGCTGGCACCTCATCAACGTTCTTCTGAACGCCGTCGTCGTGGCGCTCGTCTATCTCCTCATCTCTTCCCTCGGCACTCCCTCTCTCGCTTTCTGGGCCGCTTTCTGGTTTGCCTTTCATCCCATGCACTCGGAACCCGTGGCCTGGATCGCCGCTCTTCCCGAACTCCAATGTGCCATCTTCCTCCTCCTAGCCATACTCTTCTACCACCGCGCTCGCTCGGCTGCCGCTCCTCTCGCTTCAATTCTTCTCTCTGTCCTTTTCTTTCTGGCCGCTCTCTTCAGTAAGGAACCTGCTCTCCTTTTTCCGGTCATTCTTCTCTGTTACGAATTTTTCTACGCCCGCGCGCCGCGTTCCCAGATTCGCCCCATCGCCGCGCGACTCGCTCCCTTTCTCGTCGCTCTCGCCATCTATCTCGTTGCGCGCATCTCCGCCCTCGGCGGCTTCGCGCCTCGAATCAATATTGATCGTCCTCCCCTTACGCCCTGGGAACTCCTCTTCGCCATTCCTCCCGTATTTGCCCGCTATATCGGCAAACTCCTCGTCCCCATCCACATGAACTATTTCTACGCCTTCCCCATGACCAAAACGCTCACCCTCTGGGCCGTCACCGGATTCCTCTGCGCCATAGTCATAGTCTTCGCGGCTTTCTATTTTCGCAACACTCGTCCTATCCTCTCCTTCGCTCTTTGCTGGTTTGTCTTTACTCTGGCCCCGGCACTCAGCCTTAATTCCGTCGCCGCCAACTTCTTCACCGAGCGCTATCTCTACATTCCGTCCGTGGGCTTTTCCATCCTTGTCGCCGCCGCCGGCCTCGCCCTGTATGCCCGGCTTTCGACCTCTCCCTCCCGCTTCGCTCTCTCCGCCGCGCTCGTCACACTCTTCGCTTTCTATTTTGTCCAAACCGAGCGCCGCATTGCGGTATTCCACGACAATTACACCCTGCTCACCACCACCGAACCTGACTCTCCCAACTCCTACATCGTTCAAGGTCAAGTCGCCGCAGCCTACTTTGATCGTGGCGACCTGGATACCGCCCTGTCGCACGTCCTTCGTTCCATCGAGCTGAATCCCAAGTACATCCTCGGCCATCTCAACGCCGGCATGTACTACACCCGAAAAGAGAACTACGATGCGGCCGTCCTCCAATTTCAGGAAGCGCTGCGCCTCTATCCCGACTACACCGTCACCTACGTCAATCTCGCTAAGGTCTACACCCTCCAGAACAACTGGCAACTCGCCGCCGAAACCTACCGCCACGCTGCAACACTTGACGCCTCCCAGTCCGCCATGTTCCTCCAACTCGCCGCCCTCGCCGAATCCAACGCCAAGTCCGCAGCTGCCCAGTCCGCGCTGCACTCCGCCGAAGCTTCCAACTCACACGATTTCGCCGGCTGGGTCCGCATTGGCGACGCCGCCTCTCAGGCGGGCCAGTGGCCCAGCGCCGCCGAAGCCTACCAGCACGCCGCCGCCTTACGGCCGGAAAACGCCAATGTTGTCGATAAATGGGGAGTCGCCCTATATCGCGCGGGCAACCCGGCGCAAGCAGTGGAAGTTCTTCAACGTGGTCTGCAAATGAATCCCGATTCTTCTTTCGTGCGCCAGGCTTTGGCCGGAGCACTGGCCAGCCTGAACCGGTTCGACGACTCCAACGCCCAGCTCCACAAAATTCTCCAACTGAATCCAACCTGGGAGCACGCCGACCAGGTTCATCTCACTCTCGGTGCAAACGCTGAACGCTCCGGTGACCTTCAAACCGCGATCCGCGAATACAAGCAAGCCCTCGCCCTCAACCCATCCCTCGACTTCGCCACAAAACGTCTAGCCGCCCTAAAGTAGCGACCTTTGAGTGCGGAAGCGAAGCTTCCGCTTTTACCACTTATCTCCATTCTCCCAATCGAGCCTCGTCCACGTACTCCAGCCCATCCCCCCGCCCCTTCGCCAAATCCCCCCACTCCCGCTACAATATCCCAACTCGTTTCTTCATCCGTTTCACGGAGGCTTTCTGAAAACCTGGTACTTCTACGCCATCATGACCGTCTCCGATCTGGGACTCTGGGGAGTCTTCAGCAAACTCGCCTCCAACTACACCAAGCCCCGCCAGGCCCTCCTCTTTCAAACTGTAGGAGTGCTCGCCTTCGCCGTCATCGTCTTGTTCCTGGAAAAATTCAAAATCGAGTGGAACACCGCGGGCTTCACCTGGGCCGCCCTCGGAGGTTTCTTCGCCTTCGTCGGCTTCCTCACCTTTTTCGCAGCCCTCGAAAAGGGAAGTGCCTCCACCGTCGTAACTCTCTCCGCTCTCTATCCCGTTGTCACAATCCTCATCAGCACCACGCTCCTCCACGAGAAGCTCACCACCCGCCAGGGAGTCGGCATCGTCCTGGCCCTAATCGCCAGCGCCCTACTCGCCTCCTGAGCCCTGCCCTCCTGCCTGTGCTCCTGGGTTACTCTTCTCTGCGTCAACTCCTCGTCCTCTGCGCCTCTGCGTTAGCTTTTCCTTCTACGAATCTCTCTCTGTCCCCACATTCCTCTACTACCGCCAAGTCACCCCGCTAATCCGGATCCCCCTCCGGTCCATTTCCTTCAAAAACTCCCGCGCCGGAATCACCGTCTCTGGAGCCTGCACACCCTTTGCTTCAATGCTCCCGTTCGCAATCATCTGCGCCGCCACTGAAATCGGAAACCCCGTATCCCGCGCCACCGCGCTGAAATTCGGATTTGTCGTATGCCGAGCCGTCGCGTCCAGCAAAAGCTTTTTCTTCTTCCCGCCCTTCCTCCCCCGCACAATCACCCGGATCGTCTCCACATCCTTCGGCGATTTCCCCGATGGCGGCCGCGACTTCAATATCTTTTCCAGAAACGCCCGCGGCGCGATCTCCGTGTCCCCCACCTTCACCGGCTTCTGTTCCATCAACCCGATCCCCGTCAACAACCGCACCGCCTCAATCAAGTGAGGATCGTAGTTAATCTTGAACGAAGCCCCCCGAATCCCCTTGCTCTCAAAGCTCAGCGGCAGCGTCGCCACCTCCGAATGAATCGAGTGTCGCATCACCAGCTTCCCGATCGGCTTCCTGAACGTCATCGGCTCCGCGCCTGAAAAATGTTCCCGCTGCACAAACCTGCCCTTCGAAAACTCCATCGGCGCAATCGTCAGCTCGTCCAGAATCGTCGCAATCGAAAATCCAAACGACATCGCATCCACATAAGTCTGAAAATCCTTGCTTCCGTTGTACACCCCGGCGAACTCCACCCGGTCCAACTGATCCGCCAGATAACGCGCCATCACATTCGCAATCCCCGGCGCGCTCCCAATCCCCAATATCGCCAACTTCCCGATTCCCTGAAACTCCTTATCCATCTCCAGCTGTTTCCGGGTCGTATAAAACAACCCGCCCAAATCCAGATAATTCACCCGCGCTTCAAGCGCCGCCTTCATCACTTCCAAATTCCAATAATACTGCGTGCAATTCAAAACCGCTTCGCTCCCCGCAAGCAGTTTCGCCAGTTCGCCCGTATTTCTCACATCCACAAAAACCGCCCGAGCCTTCCCGCCTCCGTACTTCTTCGCCACCTCCTCCGCCCGCCCCAAATCAAAATCCCCAACCAAAATCTCCGTCACATCTTTCGCGCGCCCCAAATCGTAAACAGTCGCGCACCCCATCATCCCCGCACCCAACACCGTAAATCTCACGCCTCTCTCCTTTAGTAGCGCCGGCATCCTGCCGGCAAACCTGCCTTTGTAGCGGCCGCTGTCCGCAGCGGGCGCCTTTCTCCCACCACAACAATTCTCTTTGTAGGGGCGGGGCTCGCCCCGCCCTCTTGGGTTTTCTTGCCTTACTCCGTCATCCCGCCTGCCCTGAGCGAAGCCGAAGGGACCGGAGCGGCCCGACTCTTTCCTCCGCGCCGTTTTTTGGCGCGTCGAGTCGTGCTGTGGAGGGACCACGGCAACCAACGCTCGCTCAAGATTTATTCTCCGCGCCTCTGCGCTAAGCTCTTTCTCTTACTTCAACGGATTCACATGCAGCGCCACCGTCTTCAAATGCGTCATATCCTCAAACGTAAATCTTCCTCCCAATCTCCCATACCCGCTCCGCGTCCCTCCGCCTCCCCCAAACGGCTCATGCGCCTCCCAATAATCCGTCGTATCGTTGATCACCACGTTTCCGCTCCGCAGCCGCTCCGCAAAATAAAACGCCTTATCAATGTCCCGCGTGAACACCGCCATCTGCAGCCCATACCCCGTCCCATTCGCCAGTGCAATCGCCTCGTCATACTCCGTAACCGTAATCACCGGCACCACCGGCCCGAACGTCTCTTCCTTATTCAGCAGCATCGCCGTGCTAACGCCATCAATCACCGTCGGCTCAAAAAACATTTTCGTCGCCTGCCCCGCCGCCCTCTTCCCGCCGAACACCACCCGCGCGCCCTTCTGCGCCGCGTCCGCCAGATGCCGCTCCGTCTTTTCCAGCACCGGCACATTATTCATCGGCCCCATCGTCACGCCCTGTAGCAACGGATCTCCCACCCGAATGTTCTTCGCCTCCTCGATCACCAGCTCCAGAAAATCCTTATGCACCCGCTTGTCCACCAGCACGCGCTCCGTAGCGCAGCAAACCTGCCCCGCATTGAAGTACGCTCCAAACGCCGCCGCCCGCGCCGCCCGCGGCAAATCCGCATCCTCCAACACAATCTGCGGCCCATTCCCGCCCAGTTCCATCAGCAATTTCTTCACCCCAGCCCGTCGCTGAATCGTATCCCCAGTCGTCGTCTCGCCCGTCAATCCAATCGCATCAATCCCCGGGTGCGACACCAGCGCATCTCCCGTAGTCGGCCCGTCCCCCGTAATCAAATTAAATACCCCCGGCGGCAACCCCGCTTCCTCAATGCACTGCGTCATAAAAAACGCCGCCAGTGGAGTCTGCTCCGCCGGCTTGAACACAATCGTATTTCCAGCCGCCAACCCCGGCCCGAAATACTCCGAAGGAATCACGGTAGGGAAGTTCCACGGCGTAATAATTCCCCAAGTCCCAATCGCCACCTTGAACGTAAACAACCGCTTGTTCGGATCGCGCGCCGGAATAATCGGCGTTTCCAGCCGTTTCACGTCCTCCGCCGCAATCCGGAAATTTTCCGCCGTCTCCTCCACCTCCGGCAGCGCCTCCGCAAAGTATGGCTTCCCCTGCTCCAGCGAAATCACCGCCGCAATCTGTTCCTTCCGCGCCATAATCCGGTCCGCAATCCGGTGGCAAGCCGCCGCCCGCTCAAACGGTGCCGTCATCCGCCAACCATCCCAGGCCGCCCGCGCCGATTCCACCGCCCGTGCCACATCGCCCGTCGAAGCGTGCGGAATCCGCGCCAGCAATTTGCCCGTAGCCGGACTCACCACATCAATCCACTCCTTCGAATCGCTATCCACCCACTTCCCTCCGATAAACAATTTCATCGGCGGAAGCGTGGCGATAACTTGCTCCGGCTGAATTGCAGGTGAACTCATAACAAGCCTCGTTTCGGATCATTCCGGCAGGAACAGACCCATTGAATGTATAAGCCTTCGATCAGTCAACGCGCAGGCGCAAAAAAAGCGGCCCCGTCAGTGAGCCGCATTGTGTCACATTACTATAAAAATGCAAACTTCCCGTAGCACGGCCATTCCTGGCTGTGCTCTTGGGTTTCTCTTGTTCTTTTCTAGAAGTTTCTGTCATCCCGACCGAAGCGGCCCGGTTTTTTCTTGCGCGCGATTTCAAGCGCGTCGGGCCGCGCAGCGGAGGGACCCATGCAACCAACCATCCTCAAAGATGTTTTCTCCGCGCCCTCTGTGCTCTTCCTCTGTGCACTCTTTGTTAAATCTCTTCCTCCTACGCCGCCGCTTCCTCACGCCCAGCCGCGCCCCTCGTCACCGCCACAGCCACCAACATCGCCCCCACCAAAATCAACCCGGCCAGGTAATACGCCGCCCCGGGCAAGTAAACCTTCGCCCCCGGTGAAATCGCCGCTGAGAACACCTGTGTAAACAGCAGTGGCCCTGCCATTCCCGTCAACGCCCGCAGTGAATTAATCGCTCCCTGCAATTTCCCCTGCGATGTCGCGTCCACCCTCTGCGACATCAGGGATTGCATCCCCGCCCCCGCCACTCCCCACAGCGCGATAAACGGAATCGCCGCCAGCGCTCCCCAGCCTCGCCACGCCAGTCCAAATCCCGCGAACCCCAAAAATCCGTAAAACAATCCGCTCACCAGGCTGAATCGCTCTCCAAATTTCTTCACATAAGGCCCCACCAGTCCGCCCGACACAATCACCGCGCACACCCCCACCAATGCCAGCGAAATTCCCACGCTCCGAGTGTTCCATCCATACCGGTATTCCGTATAAAGCACCCAAATGTTCTGCAAAGCTTGATGTGCCAAATAGTATAGAAACACCACCACCGATAGCCCCGCCAGTTCCGGATGCGACCGCAGCAGCGTCAGCGACCCCAGCGGATTCGCCATGTGCCACGCCGACTTCGCCCGCTTCTCCCGCGGCAACGATTCCGGCAGCACAAAAATCCCATACAAAAAGTTCGCCAGGCTCAGCACGGCTGCAGCCCAGAAAGGCGCCCGCAAATTGTAATGCCCCAATAATCCCCCCACCGCCGGCCCAATCACAAATCCCACCCCAAACGCCGCCCCCAACAACCCGAATTTCTTCGCGCGCTCCGCTCCCGGCGTAACGTCCGTGATGTAGGCGAACGCCGTCGACACGTTCGACGCCGTGATCCCGCTGATCAATCGCCCCACAAACAGCCAGCGCAAGCTCGGTGCCAGCGCCATGAAAATATAATCCAGCCCCAATCCGAGGCACGAAATCAGGATCACCGGCCGCCGCCCGAATCGGTCGCTCCACGCCCCCAGCACCGGCAAAAACAAAAACTGCATCAGGTTCCATGCAAATCCAAAATAACCCGTGATATCCGCGGCCCGCTCCATGTTCCCGCCCTCAAACCGGATAATCAGGTTCGGCAATACCGGCGCAATAATCCCAAACGCCAGAAAATCCAGCGCCACCGTAACAATAATAAATACAAACGTAGCCCGCGACGCCGTCACCGCATTCCCCGGCTCCGCTCCTCCTCCTCCATTTCTCACACCCGCCCCCATCTTTTCCATAAGCCCACGATTCTAGCCTATGCTCCTCAACCTCACGCTGCTTCTTTTCTGATCTACTTCAGGCAGGCACTTCCACTTCGTCTGATACAGCCACCTCTGCTCGCAACCATCTTCGCTGCGAACCCTCTGCGCTCTCAGCGCCTCTGCGTTGTCTTTCCCGCTTACACTTCCAAAATCACCGGCAAAATCAACGGCCTCTTCGACGTCTGCTTATTAATGTACCTCTTCAAATCCACGCGGATCTTTTCTTTAATCACCGACCAGTCCGCCCTCTCTTCCAGATTCGAATTCTCCACCGTTCGCGCCACACATTCCCGTGCCCCGGCCAGCATTTCGTTTCCGTTCTCGCTCATCAACCCGCGCGTCACAATCTCCGGCGCCGACTCCACCCGCCCCGTATGCTTGTCGATCGCGATAATCGGAATCACCACTCCCTCTTCCGACAAATGTTTCCGGTCGCGCACCACAATCTCTTCAATCTCCTCCAGCGACCCCGAATCCACCAGCACTCGTCCCGCAGTCACCGGATCCCGTCGGAACGCCCCATCCTCCGTGAACTCCACACACTTCCCATCTTCCAGCAACATAATTTCGCCGCTCACCACGCCCAACTGGTGCGCCAGCGCCGCATGCCGGAACAAATGTCGGTATTCTCCGTGCACCGGAATAAAATATTTCGGCTTCACCAATTGCAGCAGCAATTTCTGTTCTTCCTGGCTCGCATGCCCCGAAACGTGAATTGGCCCCGCCGAATTGTCGTAATACACCAGCGCCCGCCGCCGGAACATATGATCCAGCATCCGGAAAATCGCCTTCTCATTCCCGGGAATAATCCTAGCCGACAAAATCACCGTATCGTTCTCATCAATCGTCACAAACCGGTGATTATCCACCGCAATCCGCGACATCGACGACATCGGCTCCGCCTGCGACCCGCTCGCCAGCACAATCAGTTTCTTCGGATCAAAACTCCGGATATCCTGCGGCCGCACCACCATCCCGTCCGGAATCCGCATATATCCCAAATCGTGCGCGATCTCGACGTTGTCCACCATGCTGCGCCCGACAAACGCCACCTTCCGCCCAACCCGGTCCGCAATATCTATCACCTGCTGAATCCGGTGGATCGAGGACGCAAAGCACGACAGCACCACGCGCCGCGGCGCCGACCGCGTCAACTCTTCAATCCGTGGCGCCACCACCCTCTCCGACGGCGTAAATCCCGGCCGCTCCACGTTCGTCGAATCGCTGAACAGCGCCAGCACGCCCTCGGTTCCGTACCGCGCGAACGCGTGCAGATCAAACTGGTAGTTGTCCACCGGCGTCTGATCGATCTTGAAATCCCCCGAATGAATCACCACGCCCACGGGAGTTCGGATCGCCAGCGCCACGCAATCAATCGTGCTGTGTGTCACCGGAATGAATTCCACTTCAAACGGCCCGATCTCCACCAGCCGCCCCGGCACCGTCTCAAACAATTTCGCCGAGTCCAGCAGCCCCGCCTCATCCAGCCGTTTCTTCACCAGCGCCAGCGTGAATCGCGATCCGTAAATCGGCACGTTCAAGTCGCGCAAAATATACGGCAGTGCCCCGATGTGGTCTTCGTGCCCGTGCGTCAGCACAATCGCCCGCACCTTGTCCCGGTTCTGCTTCAAATACGTGATGTCCGGAATCACCAGGTCCACGCCCAGCAACTCCGACTCCGGGAACATCATCCCCGCGTCCACCACCAAAATATCGTCGCCGAATCGGAACACCATCATGTTCATTCCGAATTCGCCAAGCCCCCCAAGGGGAATAACTGTGAGTGATTGTTTGCTCTTGCTCAATTAAGGTTTCTCTCCACTATCGAACTCTAAATCGTACCACACCGCCCCGCGCCCCGCTTTCCAGCCCCCACGTGGCCCCCACGTAGCATAGGCTTCAGCCTGTGTTCTTGGGTTGTCTTGTAGCGCGGCCATTCCTGGCTGCGCTCTTGGCTTCCTCTTACTCTTCTCTGTCATCCCGACCGGAGCGGCCCGATTTTTTCTCCGCGCCGCAGTTTGGCGCGTCGGGCCGCGCAGCGGAGGGACCAGGGCAACCAACGATCTCCCAAGACTCTTTCTCCGCGTTCTCTGCACTCCGACCTCTGCGCCCTCTGTGTGAACTCTTATCCTGCTTGTCTTCTCCATCTTCCATTTTCTATTTTCTTTCCCCCTTCACAAAATCCCTGCTATATTCCCACTCACCCGTACGTACTCCTACCAGAGGCACTCCGCCGCCTCGCCAAACTTTAAAAAGGGAAGGGAACTCTCGAAATGATCAGGAAATTCAGCGTCGCTCTCGCGCTAGTCTGTGCGCTCTTCTTCGCACTCGCCGCGCGCGCCCAGGAAGTCACCCCGGCCGAAAAAGAAAAAGCCCTCGCTTATCTCGAATCCACCAAACAAGACGTCCTCGACGCCACCAAGGGCCTTTCCACCGCCCAGTGGAACTTCAAATCCGCTCCCGACCGTTGGTCCATCGCCGAATGCATGGAGCACATCGCCGCTGCAGAAGACTACATCCGCGGCGCCGTTGAAAACGGTGTCATGAAAGCCCCCGCTGTCCCCGGCCGCAACATCGCCGCCATCGACGCCGGCATCATCGCCAACGTCCCCGAACGCAAAAATAAAGTCCAGGCTCCCGAAGCCATCAAACCCACCAACCGCTTCGGTTCTCCGCAAGCCGCCATCGACCACTTCGTCGAAAGCCGCGCCACAACCGAAAATTTCCTCAAGACCACCACTGGCCTCCGCGATCACGCCGCCGACAGTCCCAACGGCCAGAAGTGGGACGCCTACGAATTCATCCTCCTAATCGCCGCCCACAGCGAACGCCACACCAACCAAATCAAAGAAGTAAAAGCCGACCCCGCGTACCCCAAATCCTAAAAAATAAGGGCGGTCTCTGACCGTCCTCTTCTCTATCTCCGCGGGTGCCCCAGGTGCCGTTTTTGCACCTGGGGTATTCTCTTCTCCGCCGAGACCAAAAAACAGAGGGGCGGCCCAACGCCGCCCCTCTTCGTTTTCGCCTTTTCTGTCATCCCGACCGGAGCGGCCCGATTTTTTTCACCGCGCGATTCACAGCGCGTCGGGCCGCGCAGTGGAGGGACCGCGGCAACCAATCCCGTATCTTCGTTTCTTCTCTGTGCTCTCCCTCTCCGACCTCTGTGCCCTCTGTGTGAACTCTTCTCTTCGTCCTACCCCTTCCCCCCAAAAAACAAATGCGCCACCGCCACCAGCAACACCGCCCCAACCGTAGCCGCCGCCAGCGAAAATAAAAACGTATTCGCATGCCCAATCCCCAGCTGCGTAAAGATCCATCCTCCAATCACCGACCCGATCAACCCGATCAAAACATCCCCAATGCACCCAAATCCTCGCCCCCGCGCCATCTTCCCGGCCAGCCATCCCGCCAGCAACCCTATGATTAGCCACCCAATCAACCCGCGCCTCCACTCCACAATCACCACCCGCTGCTGCAACAAAATCATCCCAAGCAAAACATTCATCTCCTGCCTCCTCCATCTCTTCACTCTTCTCTGTGATCTCTGTGCGCCGGCTCTGTGTCCTTTGTGGTAAAAATCCTCTCCGGCTCTTATCCCGCCGCCGGTTCTTGCTGCGTCATGCAATGCAACGTCCCCAAGCCCAGTACCAAATCCCGGCAATGTATCCCCACCACCGCGCGCCCAGGAAACAATCTCCCCAAAGTATCCAACGCCACGCGATCCTGAGGATCATTAAACGTCGGCACAATCACAACCCCATTTCCAATATAAAAATTCGCATAACTCGCTGGCAACCTTTGTCCATCAAAATAAATCGGCGCCGGCATCGGCAACGTCTCCACCGCAAGCGCCCGCCCATCCTGATCCTTCATCCCGCGCAGCCGCCCCAAATTCTCCTGCAAAGCCGCGTAATTCGCTTCCTTCGGATCCTCCTCCATAATCGTCACCACGGTAGTCTCATTCACAAACCGCGTTAGGTCGTCCACGTGCCCATGCGTATCATCCCCCGCCATCCCATTCCCCAACCACAAAACATTCGTCACGCCCAAATATTTCCGGAACACTTCCGCATAATCTTCCTTCGTAAATCCCGGATTCCTCTCCTGCACCTTGCTCTGCAAACACTCTTCCGTAGTCAGCAAGGTCCCCCGCCCGTTCACATCAATCGATCCGCCTTCCAGCACCACGCGCCGCCCGTTGTGCTCCGGGGAAAATATCCTCTTCTTTCGCCGCGCATTCGCTTTCCGCACAACCTGCGCATCCTTCTTATGGTTCGAATACTTCGCCCACCCGTTAAACACAAAATTGTTGTACGCCACCTCGCCCGCCGCATTCTTCACGCAAATCGGCCCCGAATCCCGCATCCACCCGCGATCCGTAGCCACCGCAAAAAACTCCACCGATTCCAGCTTCGCCCCGGCCTTCCGCAAAATCCCTCGCACGCGTCTCTCTGCCGCGCGATCCTGCACCAGCAAAAAAATCTTCTCCACCTCCGACAGCACCCGCACCATCTCCGCAAACGCCCACGGTATCGGCCCAAATTTCCCCGGCCAATCCGTCAACTCATGTGGCCACCCCAGCCACGTCCCCTCATGCCTCTCCCACTCCGCCGGCATCCGAAACCTCATCTCCCCCGGCCCTATCTCCTCCGTCTTCGATTTCTTCAACGAACGCCACCTCTCAAATGAACTCGCCAAATGAACTTGAGGGTGCCCCACGTTTCGCGCTTTTTTGCGATACGTGGGTTCTTACGGTCTAAACGCACCCAATCTCTTCTCTTAACTCTTGTATTTTTTTTCTCTGCGAATCCTCTGTGCCCTCAGCGTCTCTGCGTTAGCCTCTCTTCTCTTCATTCTTAGCTGTCAGCTGCAGGCTGTAAACTGTAAGCTCTTTTCTTGCCTCTCACTCTTCTCCCAACCACCGCTGAGTCAAACCACCAAATGCATCAATCCTTCTATCCCTGAAAAACGGCCAATTCCTCCGCTGCTCCTCGCTCTTCCTCGGATCAATCTCAGCCACCAAAATCTCCTCTTTATCGTTCGATCCCTCCGCCAACAACTGCCCCGCCGGATCCGCCACAAACGAATTCCCCCAAAACTCAATCCCTGGATCGCCCTTCTCCGGCTTCCCCTCATACCCCACGCGGTTCACCACCGCCACAAAACATCCATTCGCAATCGCATGCGCCCTCTGAATCGTCTTCCACGAATCCAGCTGAGCAGCCCCCACCGCCCCTTTCTCATGCGGATGCCACCCAATACTAGTCGGATAAAAAATCACCTGCGCTCCCTGCATAGCCGTCAACCGCGAACCCTCCGGATACCACTGGTCCCAGCAGATCTGCACGCCAATCCGCGCATACTTCGTATCAAAATTCAAAAACCCCAAATCGCCCGGTGTAAAATAAAATTTCTCGTAATACAGCGGATCATCCGGAATATGCATCTTCCGGTATTTCCCCAAATAACTCCCGTCCGCATCTACCACCGCGCAAGTGTTGTGATAAACGCCCGCAGCCCGCCGCTCGAACACAGACACCACCAGCGCCACCTTCTTCTCCTTAGCTACCACCGCCAGTCGCTCCGTAGTAGGCCCCGGCACAGCCTCCGCCAGATTAAAAAGCTCCGGATCCTCCGTCCTA
>Ga0210403_10002250_pt1 | contig 17637 bp, 17 predicted proteins | sample IncBWC19MmetaG_FD_150863 | JGI IMG/M metagenome (GOLD analysis project Ga0210403, IMG submission 150863) | Forest soil microbial communities from Barre Woods Harvard Forest LTER site, Petersham, Massachusetts, United States - Inc-BW-C-19-M | ecosystem: Environmental > Terrestrial > Soil >... | reverse complement strand
TTTTCTCGATGGGCGAACGATCGAGACTTCTGTGTCTCCGCCAGCGGCCAGCATTGCGCGATTGGATCTTGATGCAGCACTCTGGGAGTCGGCGCGCATTCACGGTGTAGACTCCCACCAAAAAATCACAGCTCAGGAAGTCTCCGGAACCGGGCCCTTTCGTGTCGTGACGTCCAACGGGGATTTCGAGTCGCGAGCCGTTATCAACGCGTCCGGCCGTTGGTCTAACCTGACTGCGAGCCGAGCGCAGAGTGCGGGATCATCTGGAAAATGGCTCGGCCTCAAGGGGCACTTTTCAGAGCCCTCCCCGCATCCCTCGGTAGATCTCTATTTTTTTGACGGAGGATACTGTGGCGTTCAGCCGGTCATCGTTGGCCATTCCGGCGAAAGTCGGATAAATGCATGCGCGATGGTCCGTGCGGACGTGGCAAGCACGTTGCAGGATGTCTTCAGCCAGCACCCTCAGCTTGAACAGCGCAGTCGCGGATGGAAGCGGCTGAGTGACCCGGTGAGTACGTCCCCGCTCCTGTTTCGAACTCCGACCCCGGTGCGCGATGGAATTTTTATGGCGGGCGATGCTGCTGTATTTGTCGATCCCTTCATCGGCGGCGGAATTTCGATGGCCCTGCGGAGCAGCGCCCTTGCGGCGCAGACCCTTCTACCATTCTTCCGCCAAAAGCTTGCTTTGCAAAATGCTGCGCGTTCTTATGAGAATGCCTATCATCAACGGCTGGCTCCTGTGTTCAAAGCATCTTCGATGATCCGCCGGATGCTTGAACTACCGCGAGCGGTCAGGCTGCCGATGATTTACGTCTTCCGCCACATCCCCTGTCTGTCAAGGTATTTGGTCGCGCAAACAAGGTGAACGCAGCTCGTCGACGGATTCGCGGGCGAAACCGTTCATTCAAGATGAGAGTATTTGAAAGGTGAAGAGTGAAGGCTTTCGCTGAGCTCTAACGGACGACCAATACTTCGCGGATGTTGTCACGAGTCAGAAAAAACTTAATCGAGCCGAAATCCCGAAACAAATTCTCTATGTGCCGATTATTAAAGACTCGCTGTAGGCGAAATGCTCCCGGGTTGGCATTCTGCGTCGAACCGACAGGCCCTTTTCGTTGATCCTGGCGGGCTTCGATGTGCTGCATTTCCAACGTGTCTGGGCTGACAATGTGATAGCGGTAACAAGGAGCGTCAATTCCTGCCTCTTGCGTGTGAAAGAAAGCTAGCAGCGCGCCTCCAGGCTTCAGCGCTGACCATAGCCGTGCAACCACCGGCTTTACCAATGTTTCATCCATGTAGTCGGCCAGATTCCAGCACATTACAACGTCGAATTGCGCCGCGGGATACGTCAGATTTTCAGATAAGAACCGCTTGCCGTCCAGTGACATCTGGCCCAGTTCGTCGCGAACCAGTAGCGACGGATCGGTCGAAGCATCCAGCAAATCCTCGCTGTAAGGCTTGTGCCCCAACTCGGTGAGATAGCGGATATTGGTGGCGGAGGTTGAACCAATGTCCAAGACGCAAAGTGTGTCGGGACAAGTCAGAATCCGAGCCAATTCAGCCATGCCGCTGGACCTGCGAGTGAGCCGATGCTTATTTTGGGAGGGTCTGACGCTTTGGCCTTCCTCAACTGATGTGCCGCGAAATAATCTCATGAAGCTATGGGTTGCCATGAAAACGACCTGACTTCAGTTCAACAATACCTCACCATGCTAAATATAGCGCGGATTGTCAACGGGGATGGATTAAAACTTCTTCTGCTCAATTACCGGAGTTTTGCTCGTCCCTGCTCCCGAACTGGTTCCTGCGGACGCGGCCACCCCCGCCGGAACGACTTCTACTGAATTCGCCTCCGAAACCCTGCCAGAATCAGACTTGACTGAATTTTCAGATGCAGGTTTCGCTGTGTCCTTCTGAATATCTACTTTTCCCTTGAAATATGCGCCATCTTCGATAGCGATCCGTTGGGAAAAGATATCTCCAACCGCAACCGCCGACTTTCTCAGTTCAACACGTTCGGTCGCCCGCACATTTCCTTCGAGCTTTCCATGAACTACCACATTTTTGGCATTTACGTCCGCCCGCAACTGGCCATTTGGCCCAATGGTTAAGCTGTTTCCCTTTAATTCGATGGTACCCTCGACCTGTCCGTCGACATAGAGATCCTCGCTCCCGGAGAGTTCGCCCTTCACGATGACGGATCTTCCAATGTGCGCAATATCCGCCGTTTTTGGCGTTTCCATAGGTCAGAACCTCCTTGAGCTTCTGTCGGAACTCGGCTATCAGGGCGCGTGGGTCTAACAGACTCAAACGGCGAGAGCGGGGCCTCGTAAAGCAGACCTCAACGCAGTCAAATCCCTTGTATGCCAGACTATATCCTACTGGTGTTTTCAGAGCAAACTAAGTGAATGAACGGTAATGGGCCAGTTTGCTGAACTCGACCACAAAGGACAAGAAGGTACACAAAGGAATTCCGCTGAGACTAAACCTTCGCGATACTTCGTGTCCTTTGTGATTCATTGGTTTTGCTATCCCAGGTTCAAAGTGAGCCAGTCTCGGAATGAACTTGATGATGCCCAACTTGAGTGCTATCTGAGGGTTATTTGCAGCCCACTACTACGCTTGTCACACGCAACGACAAGGACATTCTGTCCATTGGCGGTGAACTTGCCAACGAAGGTCTGCGATTGATCGTATTGGCTTGAAACAGATTGGACCCGTATGTGGATTTTGTGCTCACCCGCAGGCACGTTAACATTGCTGATGTCGTGCCCCTCCACCTTTTTGAAGAGAAGGGCGCGTTTTTTTGATTCACCAAACAGCTTCTGGTTGTAGGTCAATTGGTTATCGACCCAGACCGAAGCTTCGACCTCTGCGAAGGGATATGCGATTTGTATTTGGAGGGTCGCGGTGGCTGGAGCGGTCGCCGACACGGCTTTTATGCCAGGTGTGGAAGCTGGCATCTTTGCAGCGGCTGGAGGGGTCACCGACGCGACTCTAATGTTCTCTACGGAAGCTGGTACCTTGGTGGGCGGATTAGAGTTCACTGCGCTTTGAGCTGGCGGTCTCAAGCCATCCTTGTTAGCGGGAAGTTTTGCGGCCAGCTTGACCGGTGGTTTCCGGATCACTTTGACGTGAGTTTTCGGAACCTCTAGCGTGCTTTTTTCAGGCGCGCTTGGACTATCGACCTGCTGGTCGTCCATTAGCTTTTCTAGAGCGTCGCCTTCCAAGGCCGGATTCGTCGCGGGAACGACTGCAGCCACAGGGACAGGATTCTGAGCTATCGGCGCTTGCACTGCGACCACTCCCGCCTTTCTCAGATGGATGGTTTCAAACGCAATAAACGCGATTGCCAGTACCAGGACAGCCGCTGCGGTTAAAGCGATCTCGCTGGGTAGCATCTTCAGAACAGACTTCGAAGCGAAGGACACCCATTTCGCAGTAATTGCCGCTGCAGTTGCCGGTTTCCCATTCCGCGGAGTTGGTTTGGAAATATTCGAGTGAACGACAGCAGACATCTGCGGTGTGGCAGTCAACGCCGGGGCAGCTTTCGTACCCCCCGTTCGCTCAGAAGATCCAATGCTGAGCACCGATGGCGCCACTGGCCCCAGTAGGCCATACCGCTCGCGCACTTTCTGGATCTCTTGCGCCATCTCCATCCCAGTTTGATATCTCTGACTCGGATCTTTGGCGATCGCCCGTGAAACCAACCGATCGAGCGCCGCTGGCAACTCCGAATCGAATGACGTCACCGGCAAAGGATCCTGGTTCACAACTTTGAAGCTAACCGTTGCGGCGCTGTTTCCCTGGAATGGCCTAAAGCCGGTAAGCATGCTGTAGAGAATCACGCCGAGTGAAAATAAATCGGACCGGGGATCTGTGCCCTCCCCACTCAATTGCTCGGGTGCCATATATGCCGGGCTTCCCAGAATTTGGCCGGGAACCGTCATCAATCCCTGATTGAGTTTTGCGACTCCAAAGTCGGCGATTTTAGGATGGCCATCGAGGGTGATCAGTATGTTCGCGGGCTTAATATCGCGGTGAACTACACCCTGCGCATGGGCATAGTTGAGGGCTTCAGCAACTTCTTGGGCGATTTGCAAAGCAGGCCCCAGAGGAAGTTTCCGATTTTCCCCGGAGAGGATCTTGTTCAGCGGTTGCCCAGGCACGTACTCCATCACAATGTACGGTTCGTGGGTTGCGGGATCTTCGCCTACATCAAAAATGGTCACGATACCGGGATGAGAGAGCCTGCCGGCTGCTCGAGCCTCGATGAAGAATCGTTCACGAAACTCTTGCTCTTCCTCGATCTCTTGGCTAAAAAGGGAGATCGTCTTGATCGCGACAGGGCGGTCTATTTTCGGATCGTGCGCTAGATACACTAATCCCATCGCGCCACGACCAATTTCGGCGTCAATCTGGTAGCGGCCTAAGTGGCTAGCCATTTCGCTTTTCATGCTGGCATTTACTTATTAATGGTAGGTCTTTTCGGTTGCCTGGTCTGCCCAAAAACTGACAATTGCCTATTACCAGGGTAACCATCCGAAGAATTCCGTCGGGTGGTAACCCAGAAGTTTTCGGAGTGTCTTTTGTATGGAAATTGCTTTCAGAAGGTGCTATTGGAAGTCCGCTACGCCACTCTGGAGCTGTGGGCTTGGGCAGACGAAGTCTCCGGGAAGCAATCAGCCAAAGCATCTGAAACTGTATGTCGAATCACATCAGCATCGTAGGGCCCGAGAAATTCGCGTAGACGGCTGGTATTCATGATTTCCTCGCCTGACAAGTAAGGAGCTGCCTCTGCAGGGATTCGCGATATGCCTATCTTCCAGAATATCTTCAAGAGTGCTCGCATCCCCCAGACTCCCGGAACTCGGACCAACTTGGCTTGTGAGATTTTGAGGCACCTCTCCCACGTCAACGGATCGCCCCGCCCGGAAACATTCAAGATAGTGAGCCGCCGCGCCTCCGGTTCTGTTTTGCGAAGGATATACGCAATTAGCCGCGCTAGGTCTTCCACGTGAACGAACTGAACGCGGTTCGCGAGATATCTCTTTCCCCACGGCAGAATGCAGGGAAGACGCTTTCGCTCTCTGAGGAGCATGGTGGCAAGCTTGCCGTCGCCGGCAGGCGTTCCTCGTAAAACAGCAACCAAATAATTGTTGGCGTTGGGACCTGCGGACGCCGCCGGACGCAATACATAGACGCTGCAGCCGCGCGCGGAAGGGGCACGGAGTTGTACCGCTTGATCTGATTCCATCTTGTGGATGGTGACGGCGAGGCTGTGAGCCGCTAACTTTGAGTCTTCCGATGCGGGAGATGGGAGGTTCGGACCGTAGACCGAAGCGCAACTAAGGAAAATGAATTTCTTGATGATCGCTTCATCGCGATTCACTTCCGTCAGGGCTTCCATTACTCGAGCGGTACCGCCCACATTTATTTGCCAGATGCGGTCGAAATCATCGACTCCAGCTGCCTTGGGGTCCATGACAAACGCCAGATGGATGAGAGCGACCGGCCGCAATTCGCGAAGGAGGAGAAATAGCTCACGACACGATTCTTCCAATTCCAAATCGAGTTGAACAAAGCGAAGAGGTAGATTGGTCCGCGGCGGATGGAGATCAATGCCGGTAATCCGGTATCCCGACAATTGCGGCAGTAGGCGCAATCCCAAGTCACCGGAAATACCGGTGACCACAACGTTCGGTTTCTCCTCATCCATCACTTCGGTCCGTTAGAAGGAGCAGTTGTAGGAGGACGAGTGCCGGGCGTTCCCATCGGTGCCTGCGACCCTGGGCCGGGGGAAGTCTGGGCAAAATAACTATCATTGAGCGTCGGGGTGGCGGATTGCTGTATTGCCTGCGTGGCCTCCTGCAATCTTTGTTTCTGCAAAGAGGATTTGATTTCGTCGTGCACGCGTTCCAGCGGGATCGTGTCTTTCTGGTCAAGTTTATAAACGAAATATCCGCTCGGATCGGCGAATACCTGCGAAACCTCCCCTGGCTTCATCTCCAGCACTGCCGCTTGTGCCGGGGGCAAGCCAGTTCGCCGGGCCTTTTCCATCTTTACTTCGGGAGGCGAAGCCTTGAAATTGGCAAACTTGTAGGCTTCCGCTTGCAGCTTTGTGAAGTCTTCGCCGGCAGCGGCCCTTGCCCGCAAATCATCGGCCTCTTTTTTCATTACAGCAGCAGAATCTTCCTGCCTCTTTTTAGTGTCCGCCTCGCTCAGCGCTTCTTTCGGAGGCTCCTGCTGCTGAGAGCGCGGGATGTAAAGACGCTCTAAGGTGGCTTCGTCGTATTCCCCCTTATTCTTGTTGTAGTAATCTTGAATATCTTTATCCGGAACTTTCGCTGTCTCCTCTTGCAGACTTTGCGCGAGTTGTCGTGTCAAGACTTGCATCCGGGCTAGTTTCAAGAGTTCTTCATACCGCACACCGTGATCCAACCCGCGTTTCCGGGCATCGTCTGCAATCACCAACTGCATGGCATATTGGTTTGCAAACTGTTTGCGGGATGCGGGAGGCACCTGCAGGATATCCGCGAGTTGCTCGAACTCAGCGCGAGTGACCACTGTTTTGCAATCCGGAGTAGCGCTCTTGTGTGTTGTGGCAGTCGTAGCTGCGGGAGTCTTCGTGGTCGCCGTTGCAGGGCATACACCGTTTATGGTAATCACAGGCTCGCTCGGCGACAGGCTCGCACCAGCGGCCTTGCTCTTCGGAGCAGAAGTCGTGGGCGCACCGCTGCTCGGAGCCGATTTGGCAGGACCAGAGCTTTTTTCTTGGGCTATGGCGAAACTTGACAACAGGAGAAATGACAAAACAAATCGAATCATATATGGAGATTCCTCCACGAATCTCAATCAGGACATCGAAATCCTAGCACAGAGCTCAGGCAAAGGCTGCTCGCGTTTTCACGGTCGCGGACTTTTCAACCAGAAGTTTGGCGAAATACTCGTGGGCAGCGATAATGCAATGATGCCGCAAGTGCATTTGGTCTATGGCCCTAAATCAATGCGGGCCGAAAAGCGGTCGGTGGCGGGACGATCGGTGCTTGCCTCCGTCGCCATCACAACTCTGAAAGTTATTGTTGGAGTGTCCACTGGAAGCCTCGGCATACTTTCAGAAGCAGCTCACTCGGCTCTCGACCTGATTGCCTCGCTTATTACTCTATTCTCGGTTCAAGTATCGGATAAGCCCGCGGACGCAGACCACCAGTATGGGCATGGCAAGGTTGAAAATTTCTCTGCATTCATCGAAACCGGTCTTCTGCTGCTTACCTGCGTCTGGATCGTTTATGAAGCAATCAGCCGGCTGTTTTTTCATCATGTCGATATTGAGCCCACCATCGCTGCTTTTCTGGTGATGGGTTTTTCCATGGTGCTTGATTTTTGGCGCTCCCGGGCTCTGGGAAAGATCGCGGAAAAGTATGATAGCCAGGCACTGGAAGCGGATGCTCTTCATTATTCCACCGACATTTGGTCCAGCGGTGTCGTGGTGCTGGGTCTTTTGTTGGTGATTGTGGGTCGAAAAGCTGGCGTGGGATGGTTGCGCGACGCCGATCCTATCGCAGCTCTTTTTGTTGCGGGCGTTGTCGTTTACGTGAGCTCCAGATTGGCGCGCAAGACGGTTGACGCTCTGCTGGACGCGGCGCCCGCTGGAGTTCGCAATCGCATCATCGCTGCGGTACGCAATGTGGAAGGTTTGCTCGAAGTAGATCGCGTTCGCATCCGCCGCGCCGGGAACAGATACTTTGCCGACTTATCCGTGGGAATGGCGCGCAATGTTACTTTTCAACATTCGGAGCGGGTTGCGGACGCCGTGACCGCCGCAGTTCACAAAGTCTTGCCAGATGCTGATGTCGTCGTCCATTCGATACCCCGGGCGGCGTACACAGAAAATATTTTCGACCGCGTGCGAGCCGTCGCCACACAGCATAATTACAACGTCCACGATGTAAGCGTTCAGAACCTTCATGGCCATTTGCACGTGGAACAGCACCTCGAACTGGACGAGCACCTGAAATTGAAGGACGCTCATGACCACGTCACCCTGCTTGAATCAGAGATCCGCAAAGAAGTGCCGGAGATTTCCTCGATTCTCACGCATATTGAAAGCGAGCCGGCCACCATTGAAAAAGGCGACGAGATTCTGCGCGATGCCGGTCTGGAAAAGAAGCTGAAGAAGATTGCGACTGAGTTTCCGGAGATTCTTGACGTCCACGACCTCGCGGTTAAGCGCGTGGGCGGGAAACTATATGTTTCGTGTCATTGCACTTTGCCGGACGAACTGCCTTTGTCGCGGGTTCACGATATCTCGACAGAACTGGAAATCCGCTTCAAGCAGATGGCGCCGGAACTGTTCCGGGTTCTGATACATCCTGAACCGAGGACGGATAACCGTCGCTGACTGTGCCCCCGACTTCGTCTCCCAAATTGTCTGAAACGACACACACCGGACGCGGATACCTCTACATTGCCACGGCGACCTTTTTTTGGGGGATGTCCGCCACTATTGGGAGGGCAGCATTCACCGGCCGCATACTCCTGCATGGCGATCCGCTGGGCAATATCGATCCCCTGATTCTCTCCCAGAGCCGCACAACTTTTTCGTGCGTCCTACTGTATCTGGCACTGCTTTCACGGCGGGGCTGGAAGCAGTTGTGCGTGACGCGAAATGATTTCGCAAGGATGGCGCTAATCGGCGTCCTCGGACTTGCCGCTGCCAACTATTTTTACTATCTGGCGATTCAAAAGACCAACGTCGCCACAGCAATTACCGTTCAGTACACCGCGCCCATTTGGGTGCTGCTCTATATGGTGCTACGCGGTCTTCAAAAGCCGACGATTCAGAGACTGACCGCGGTTGCCCTGTCAGTCGTTGGCATCGCCGTCGCGATTGGAGTTTTCAGTTCCGGCGGAGTACATCTGAACGCGATCGGAGTAATCGCCGCAATACTGGCGGCGTTTTCCTGCGCGTTTTACAACATCAGCGGCCACAACGTAATGGCGACGCACGACAACTGGATAGTTGTGTTTTACATGACGCTTACAGCGTCCGCGTTTTGGCTGCTGCTGAATCCTCCGTGGAGAATACTCTCGGTTCATTATTCATCGGAGCAATGGCTGTTTCTGGCATTCTTTGCCATAGTTTCCATGCTCATCCCATTTTCGTTTTACTTTGCAGGATTGAAGCACCTTGAGCCGACGCGCGCAATTGTGGCGAGTTGCTTGGAGCCCATATTTGCAATCTTGATTGCGGCTATTGCGCTCCACGAAACGGTCCGTCCCTCGCAGGCCGTTGGAATGCTAATGGTCCTGGCAGGGATTGTTATGGTGCAGTTACCTGAAAAACTGCCCACTAAAGAATCTGAGGCAAGACCACTCAAAACCATCCAGTAGCGCCGGCCCGGCAGACATTCCTTCCCGATCTGGAGTGACTAAAGTACCGTTCGATTTGTAAAAAGATCGTCGTTGCCCGCTGTAATTTTTGGGAATGCTTGTTTAAATGTTTGTTAGTTCGACTATTGCCTTACTGGTATTCGAAAAGATGGAGACCTTTATGAAGCGTTACCCAGTGATTTACCTACTCAGTTTCATGCTTGCGGCGTTTACGCCCTCCTTCGCCCACCATATGGCGGTGGTTGTGAACAAAGCCAACCCTGTCGAAAACATCACCTCGGCTCATTTGGCGAAAATTACTAAATCAGACACCAAAACGTGGGCAAATGGAAAAGAAATTGTGCTTGTGCTCCATAAAGATTCGAAGGGTGAAATGCTGACACTTCGGAAGTTAAACAATATGACGGAGGCAGACCTAAAATCCCGTCTGGGAGCTCACAAGGACTCAGTGATTCTGGTGGACTCCGACGCTGATGTGCTCGACACCGTAGATTCCACCCCCGGAGCGATAGGTTTAGTCGAGGTTCGTTCGGTCAATGGTCAGGTGAAGGTTGTAAAAGTCGATGGCAAACTGCCTTTGGAGATGGGCTATCTGCCTGACTAGGGACGAATCCAGGGCGACTAAATCTTTACTACTCAACGCTTGATTTCGAAGCGACCAGTTCAAAATACCGCTGTGCTATCCTCACATCCCGCGCGATCTGCTCGCGCAACGCTTCCACTGAAGAAAATTTGATTTCACCTCGTAAGCGTTTGAGGAAATGAATTTCTACCCTAGTTTCTTCGGTGATTTCTATAGGATGAAAATTCATTAAGTGAGACTCGATGGCGAAGGAATCGGCTCCGAAAGTTGGCCGATTGCCGACGTTCGTCACCGAATCAAAACATTCTTCGCCAACCCGGGTGCGCGTGACGTACACCCCATGTTTCGGAACAAGTTCGTCGCAGGCCGCCAAGTTAACCGTCGGAACGGTGTACTTGGAGCCGTATCCGCGGCCAGCTTCCACGGTTGATTGAATGCTAAAAGCGCGCCCGAGAAGATGTCTCGCGTTGCCCACCTCGCCATCGTTCAAGAGATTGCGGATACGGCTGCTGGAAACAGGCTCGCTCCGAACCCGCATCTCGGGATAGACCGTCACCTCAAATCCCATCCTTTTCCCGAATTCTCGCAGAGCACTCACATCACCAGCGGCCTGATGACCAAAACGGAAGTTCGCCCCCTCGTGAACTTCGCTGGCTCGCAAATGGTCTTTGAGTATGTGGCTGGCAAACTCTTCGGGAGTTAGTTCAGAGAGGTCACGGGTGAAGGGAAGAACAAGTGTCGCGTCGACTTTGGTCGCCTCGATCAACTGCAGTTTTTTGGCAGTGGGCGTTATCAGCTTAAGTCCCATGGCCGACCGAAGAACTCGGCTCGGGTGCGGCTCAAAACTTACCGCCATCGAGCGCTTACCTTGCTCGCGTCCACGCCTGCTAATTTCATTCAATACGTGAGTGTGCGCAAGATGCACGCCGTCGAAGTTGCCAACGCTCACGATGGCCGGACCGAAGCTTGGCGGAATCTCGTGGAGTGCGCGAAAGATTTGCATTTTAATTGCGACCGTACATTAAATGTTTTTCCGCGTCAGATCTCAAAGTCGAGCTTCATGCCGTCGTATGCGAGGCGTACGTTGTCTGGTAAGGAAGCATTCGTTTCCTTGTGCGGCAAATCATGGCAAATGTGAGTGAAGAAGGCGCGTCTGGGTTTGAGCAGCTCCACTATTCGAAGCGAATTCTCAACCGTGGAATGCGTCGGATGAGGTAGGTGCCGCAAGGCGTCCAAAAACAGAATGTCCAAGTTTCGCAACCGTTCCATTGAGCCCTGGGGAATCTCGCTGTGATCGGTGAGATATGCGGCCGAGCCGAAACGGAATCCTAAAATTTCTGTGTCTCCGTGAATGACGTTCACAGGCTCGAACTTTGATCCAAAGAGTTCCACCGGGCCGTTAATTTCTATTAGTTCAAGTTGCGGAAGTCCGCCAAATTTGTACTTCGGGGTGAAAATATATCCGAACATGTTGCGGATAAATTCGATCGCTTCCGGGCGAGCATACAGCGGTAGCTTCCCAGGCTTGTGCTGATAGCTTAAGGGCCTTAGATCATCTATTCCCAGGAGATGATCGGCATGAGGATGCGTGTAGAGGACGGCATCCAGTCGCCGGATGCGCTCACGAATGGCCTGCTCGCGAAAATCAGGGGTCGTGTCAACCAATACGACCTTTCCGCCATATTCGATCAGCACGGACGGGCGCGTGCGAAGGTCCTTCGGATCACTCGAGTTGCACACCGCACAATCGCAGCCGATCGTCGGGACCCCTACAGAAGTTCCGCTTCCCAATACGGTTAGCGTAGCCTTCATCGCTTTGCGGCGGCGGACGCTGGCGCCTGCGGAGGACGGGCCAACGCATTGGTCACTTCGACGTAGGCCATTCGCAGCTCGTAGAGAACATTCTGCAAAAAAGTTGCTTCCGCGCCGGTTAGGTTTCCCTTGGTTTTTTCCGAAAGCAGGCTCAACGTATCTATCGTCTGGCGGGCGCCGATCAGATCGAGACGGGGCTGTCCACCTTCCTCTTGCATCAGACCGAGCTGCAGCATCGCGCTCATATAAAGCGACGCCATAAACCGCTCAAAGGTCATCTCCAGGTCTTTGGCAGAATGCCCGCTCTGTTCTACCCGTGAGTCCAAATCCCTCGAGGATTTCCTGTAAGCATCTGCTTGCGTCTGCTGTTCCGCCGCAGTGGGGGCCGGAGGTATAGGTCCTACGTGTTCGGGCGACAGCACATTTGGCGAAGAGCCGGACTTAGCCGCCGGCGGAGGCGGAGTGGAGGTAGAAACCTGTTCCTCGGAAATATCCTGGCGAACCTCGCCATCGGCGGTGAACAATCTTCGGTCGGTTACGGTAAAGCTTTCCTGTTTTTTCTCTGACATATTCCCCTTCAGTGTTTAAAGACTTCCGTAAACGGAGGATGAGCAACGGTGAGCTTTGTGTTTTCAAGTTCAATCTGTTTGCTGGGCGTGCCAACTTCGCGTCGAATGTATCCCAGGGCGACAGGATATTGGCCGTCGGCAATCGGCAAGGAAGCGGAGCTAGTAATCTCTCCAACTTCCTTGCCGCCGATCTGGATTTTGAGTCCCGGAGCTGGCAATGCGCCGTCCACGAGGAATCCAGTAAACTTTCGGTGGACTGCTCCTCGCGATCGAATGCGCTCCACAATCTCCTGGCCGATGTAGCATCCCTTGGTAAAGTGCAAAGCGCGTTCCTGCTCGGTCTCCTGAGGCAAATCGCGCTCGCGTATGTCTTGGCGGTATTGAGGGATCCCCTCCGCGATGCGAAAGTAATTTAAAGCCGTCGTTCCCACCGGTTTAGCTCAGGATTTCTCCAGTGCGTCTCCGATCGAGCCTATGCTTTCTGGCGATGCCCATATCTCATAAGACGCGACACGCGGACCGTCCCCACGAATCACGGTGAGAGGAATATTTCTCCAAGCTACATCCGCAAAGCTCAGCGGCTGAAGTTCGGAGAAGTCTATTCCCGTAGCTTGCAGCGTTGCCCTGGCGTTGGGGCCTTTCACTCCAATCGCGCTTATCTTGCCGGTGGAGTCGCTGACCTCAACGTCGTCCATGATTATGTAGTGGTCAAAAAGCTCCAGGATCTTAGGCAACTGAGCCGCGTCCGTATCGATCACGAGAGAATCGGCCCGGGCGTAGGCGTATAGATCGCCAAGAATGCGGCCCTGCGGGTTCAGCAGGAACGCATAGACTCCGTGTCCGAGAGAAAGATCTCGTATGTTGTTGGTAATGATGCCATTTAACCAGCGTACCCGATCGGAGCCAGTGAGCACGGCCTTTCCCCGCCAGGTCAATTCATAGAGGCCGCAGCCGGTAAGCATTTCCTGAAATTCAGCGCGGACGTCCCCAAAATCAGCGGTTGTGGTCAAAGTGCCTTCTGGAGCCGTGGAAATCATTGCGATTCGTCAATTATACAGTGCAAAAGCGTAGCGAGTTCACCGGGCAGTCGTGAGAAGGGCTTCGGGACTGCCCTTGCCCCGGGCATTGACTCCCCTCTTCGGCAAGGGGTACGCTAACGGCAATGGAACATGCTTGCCCTCGTCAGCGAGCATCCCGGTTGGTTTCACACCAGACAGCATATTTTGGTTTGGCATTGCCACGGCAAGGGTATTCGTGTTTGATCTCAACGCCATCTAAGCTGCCGGACGACTTAATCGAGACCCAAGGAACGCGTAGGAGGATGCGCCAAAACTGAATGAAGAAAAGTATTGCGATCAGTCCGAACATTGAGACTCTTTTCGGTACGCGGGATGAGAATCTGCGCGTTCTTGAAGATGGCCTGAACGTCAACATTGACCTCCGCTCTGATTCCCTCCAAATTGAAGGCACCCCGGGCGACGTTTCGCGTGCCGAGCAAGTATTCGCCGATTATGACCACCTTCACCGCTCTGGGCACGTCTTCACCAATGGAGATCTAAACAGCATGTTGCGCGTACTGGTCGCTGACCCTAAGGCGACCCTTCGCGGCTTGGCTGAGGCTGGCAAGGTGCGCTCTTTTGGACGTCGAACCGTCCAACCGAAGAGCTTGAACCAGCGTCGCTATCTTGATGCCATTGAAAACTACGACATGGTCTTCGGAGTTGGTCCCGCAGGTACGGGCAAAACCTACTTGGCGGTCGCGATGGCAATCTCGGCACTGCTTTCGAAGCGCGTGAACCGCATTATCTTGGCGCGCCCAGCTGTTGAGGCTGGAGAGCGCCTGGGCTTTTTGCCCGGAACGTTGCAAGAAAAAATTGACCCATATCTACGTCCGTTGTATGACGCGCTCTATGACATGCTCGAACCGGAAAAAGTGGATCGTTACCTCGAAAAGAATGTGATTGAGATTGCGCCCATCGCGTTCATGCGCGGACGAACTCTGAACGATTCCTTTGTGATCCTCGACGAGGCGCAGAATACGACCTCCGAGCAGATGAAAATGTTTGTAACTCGCCTCGGCTTCAATTCCAAGGCGGTGATCACGGGGGACGTAACACAAATCGATTTGCCGAGCGCCCGCCGCAGTGGGTTGCTCGAAGCCGTGGACGTGTTGAAGCAGGTAGAGGGTTTGAACTTCGTTTATTTTGACGAAGGCGATGTGGTGCGCCATCATTTAGTGCAGCGCATTATTCGGGCGTACGATGAGCACAAAGTCAGGCTCGCGGAAGGCCAAATGTCTTTGCTTGATCCGAAGCCGGCTGCCAATGGAAAGTCACAACAAGCTGCGCGACCGCTTGATTTGCACCATGACATACCGCCTTTGCCCGCGATGGAAACCGAAGGATAGGTTAGGACATAAAGGGGGGCCTGAAGAGGCCCTCCTTCATTTTTGTATGCAGTCATCATCGCGATGATCATCACTCGGGGACGAGTCGCGGGTGTCAGCGATATTACACTCGCGAGATTTGTGACTCGAGTGCGCAAGACCATTCCGCTGCGAGGGCTGGTCAATGTAGTTGTGACCACCAACAGCGAGATGAAGAGGCTAAATGGACAGTTTCGGGGCAAGAATGAGCCAACGGACGTCCTATCATTTCCGAGCGGTGAGATGGGGGGGCTTGACGGGGAAATTGCTATCTCGCACGAGATCGCTAAAGAAAATGCCAGTCGGTTGGGGCACTCAATCGCAGAAGAAATCAAGATCCTGATCTTGCACGGGATGCTTCATCTTGCTGGTTATGACCACGAAGACGACGGCGGGAAAATGGCTCGTAAAGAGCACAATTTGCGGAAAGCTTTGCGCTTGCCGGATGCACTGATCGAGAGGAGCATGACGAAGTCCCGTAGCGCGTCGAGCCCCGTCAGAACCAAGCTTGGACGTGTAATGGAGATTGAGCGATGACTCTCGGTATCGCTGCCACGCTTTTCATTCTGCTGGGACTGCTCACCATGGTTTCCTATGTTGACCGTGTGTACTCGGAGATTGGTAAATTTCTTTCCCGCGAGTTCCAGGCGAACATCGATGTTTTCGAAAAAGAAGTTGAGCCCAGGTTGGGAGTAGATCGAACTCGAGCGGCGCTCTCGATGGCCGTGCTCGCACAATTGACTACTGCCGCAATTGCGATGCTTGTCGGTTTTACCGTGTTCCGCGACGGCGCTTGGAGTGTACAGGAAATTTTGCAGGCGACGTTGAGTCTCATCTTGATTGTCATCTTGTGCAATCGCTTCTTGCCCTTCGTGTTTTTCTCCCGCACCGAAGGGCGTTGGTTGATCCGGTGGACTCGGCTGCTTCAAATTCTGATCTACATCATGCTCCCCGTAACACTGATTTTGGGTTTCATGCAGTCCGTGGCTGCCCTGACCAAGGAGCATGCGGAGGAACAGCCTGACAGTCAGGCCGAAGCCGTCGATGCTCTCATCGAGGCCGGGCAGGAGGAAGGGATACTGAACGAAGGCAACCGCGACCTAATCCAATCAGTTGTGGAATTCAGTGAAAAGACGGTGCGCGAAGCCATGAAGCCGCGTCCGGAAATTGTAGCCGTTCCCATTCATACGACAGTGGAACAGTTTATTGAGTTGTTGCGGACAAAGCCGTTCTCCCGCGTCCCGGTCTTCGATGGAACTATTCACAACATAAAGGGCATTGTTTACGCACAAGACGTCTTGCAAGTTCCCGACACGGAAGCTCGCGCGCGGCGGGTCGACTCCGTAATGCGCAGAGATGTGTATTTCGTCCCCGAGAGCAAGTTGGGTAGAGATCTTCTGCGCGAAATGCAAAATCACAACATCCGCATGGCTATCGTTGTGGATGAGTACGGTGGAGTCGCGGGATTGGTCACGATTGAGGACCTCGTTGAAGAAATCGTCGGCGAGATCCGCGATGAACATGATAAGGCCGAAGTTGTTCGCGAGAGCGATAGCTCTTACGTTGTGCGTGGCAACGTAGACGTGGATCGGCTTAGCGATCTGTTTGGCGTTCGCCCTGAAGGGAAGGAGTCTTCTACAGTCGCCGGCCTGGTTAGCGAACTGGCAGGACGAATTCCCCAGAAAGGCGAAGTGATCGAAGAGGATGGTTTGCGCTTCGAAGTGTTGGAGTCAACTGGCCGCAGAGTTGAGCGTGTGCGGATCTCAGTAGCGCAACCTAGTCAGATGAAGCTGATATGAAGGCGGCTACTAGCTGCTAGGTACAAGCGCTACATTCTACCGCTGGCACCCAGATGCTAGTAGGCTGGTCTCATGAGCTTTCGTTCGGGATTTGTTTGTATTCTGGGCCGGCCCAATGCCGGGAAGTCTACTCTGTTGAACGCGCTGGTTGGCGAGAAGCTCGCCATCGTCAGCCCAAAGCCGCAAACGACCCGCAATCGCATCCTTGGAATCATTCAGGTTCCGAAACAGAAGGGCAAAGCTGGCGGCCAGGTTGTCCTCATTGACACTCCAGGAGTTCACAAGCCAATCACCTCCCTTGGCCGAAAAATGATGGGAGAGGTCCGAGAAGCCCTCGAAGGTTGCAATCTGTTGTTGCTGATCGTCGACTCGACGCGACGTTTTGGCGAAGATGACAAGGGCATCATCGAGACACTGCAACGTACCGGCACGCCGGCGCTTTTGCTATTGAACAAAATCGATTTGATTAAGGGTGGAAAAGAGAAACTACTTTCTTTGATGGCTGAGTACTCGAATCTGCACAATTTCAAAGACATTATTCCAATTTCCGCTCGCAAACCAGAGGGGATCGATCTGCTCCTCGAAAAAGTACTTCGTGCATTGCCCGAGGGACCACACTACTTTCCGCAAGATCAAGTGACCGACCAGCCTATGCGATTCATGGTGGCCGAAGTTATTCGTGAGCAAGTCTTGGTGGAGACCACCGAAGAAGTCCCACACGCCACCAGCGTGCTAGTCGAGAAGTTCGAAGAAGGGAAGACCCTGACGCGGATTGCGGCGGTAATTTTCTGTGAGCGCGAAGGCCAGAAACGAATCTTGGTTGGGAAACAAGGCCAAATGCTGAAGAAAATCGGCACAGCCGCGAGACTGCAAATCGAAAAGATGGTAGGTACCAAAGTCTTTCTCGAGTTGTTTGTGAAAGTGCAGCCGGGCTGGCGCGACTCGCCTCGTTTCGTGGATGAGCTCGACTGGAGGCGCCAGTTGGAAGGCCTGGTTTCCCGATAGGAGTAAGTTGCCTTGGGAGGGCACGGCTTCAGCCGGCTGCGGAAAAACTCA
>Ga0210403_10002249_pt1 | contig 17662 bp, 29 predicted proteins | sample IncBWC19MmetaG_FD_150863 | JGI IMG/M metagenome (GOLD analysis project Ga0210403, IMG submission 150863) | Forest soil microbial communities from Barre Woods Harvard Forest LTER site, Petersham, Massachusetts, United States - Inc-BW-C-19-M | ecosystem: Environmental > Terrestrial > Soil >... | reverse complement strand
GAAGACGTGGAGCGCGGGATGGTGCTGGCCAAGCCGGGATCGATCACGCCGCACACCAAGTTCAAGGCCGAGATCTACGTGTTGAGCAAAGAAGAAGGTGGAAGACATACGCCGTTCTTCAAGGGCTATCGGCCGCAGTTCTATTTCCGCACCACGGACGTGACGGGAGTAGCGGAGTTGCCGACAGGCACGGAGATGGTGATGCCGGGCGACAATGTGTCGCTGGCAATTGAGCTGATCACGCCGGTGGCCATGGAAAAGGGCCTGCGGTTCGCGATCCGCGAAGGCGGCCGGACGGTGGGCGCGGGGACCATTAGCGAGATTATTCAGTAAGCAAGAACAGATCGCCGGAATTGCCAAAATTGGCAATTGCCAAAATTGAAAGTCAAAGGCATTCCGGGTGAGTCGAAAGCGACGGGCGATTTAGAGATTTTGGCAATTACGGCGATTTTGGCAATTGCAAATCTAAAGACAAGGTTGGCAGTGACCAAAGCTTGAAATTGGCCTGACCACAAAGCTCTTTGAGGACACTACATTGATTGGTAAAGACAGAATTCGCATACGGCTGAAGGCTTACGATTACCGCATCCTGGACCAGTCCACGGGTGAAATCGTGGAGACGGCGCGGCGCACGGGCGCCCAGATCGCGGGCCCGATTCCATTGCCGACAGTCAAGAACAAGTATTGCGTGCTGCGTTCGCCCCATGTGGACAAGAAGTCCCGTGAGGCGTTTGAAATCCGCACACATAAACGCCTGATTGACATCCTCGAACCTACGCAGAACACAGTGGATGCGCTGATGAAGCTCGATCTACCCGCGGGCGTGGACGTGGAGATCAAGGCGTTTGGGAAAGAGCACAAGTAGGTAGTTGGTAATAGGTAGCTGGTATTTGGCAAGCGCCAAATACCAAATACCAAATACCAAATACCAAATACCAAATACTGGCAACCGAAGACCTACAGTTCCAGACTCGCACCATGGCTGGAATGATGAGGAGAGGACACAATGGTAAACGGAATTCTCGGTAAAAAAATCGGCATGACCCAGGTCTTTGACGACCAGGGCAATGTGCATCCGGTGACGGTGCTGCAGGCCGGTCCGTGCGTGATTACGCAGATCAAGCGTGCGACCAAAGACGGCTATGATTCCGCGCAGATTGGGCTGGTGGAGCTGGTCAAAGGCAAGAACCTGACCAAGGCCATGATCGGCCACTTTGGGAAGCATAATCTGCCGCCGGCCAAGTTCATCCGCGAGGTGGGCATCGACAGCGCGGAAGACGGCAAACCGATAGAAGGCGCGGAAGCCCCGGCCAACGGCGACAAAGTGGGCGACAAGGTCCTGGTCGATATCTTTACCTCGGAACGATATGTGGATGTTGTGGGTGTGAGCAAGGGACGCGGATTTGCGGGCGTCGTCAAACGGCACCACTTCGGTGGCGGTCCGGGGGCCCATGGTCACATGTTCCAGGTACAGGGATCGATTGGCGCATCGTCCTTCCCGTCGCGGGTGTTTCCCGGAATGCGCATGTCGGGCCACATGGGCGTGGACCAGGTTACGGTCCGCAACTTGAAGATCCGGGGCATTGACGGTGACGACAATCTGCTGCTGGTGGAAGGCGCGGTGCCTGGCCCGAAAAACGGATATGTAGTGATCTTCAAGGCCAAGAAACCGCCGCGTGAGCGCCGCGGCTTCGCCGGCTCAACTACGCTCGATCCGTTGAAGGCCGCCAAGAAGGCAGCGGCGGGCAAGAAGAAGTAACGCGCAATACGGTTGGATTGGCCGTATTGGATGTTTTTGAATTTTCGCCCGATGGCGCGAAGAGCGGCAAGGGGCAACGAAACCAGAGCTAGAGGCCAAAGGCCAATAGCCAAGAGCAAACTATGGCAAAGATTGACGTACTCGATCTCAACGGGAAAAAGGTAGGCACGCTGGACCTGGCCGATGAAGTTTTCGGCACAGTCAACAACGACCTGCTGTGGGAAGCGGTGAAACACTACCGCGCCGCAGGGCGGGCGGGCACCCATGCCACCAAGAACAAGAAGCTGGTTTCCGGCGCAGGCAAGAAGCTCTGGAAACAAAAGGGAACGGGCCGCGCCCGTGTGGGTTCCATCCGGTCGCCTCTCTGGCGTCACGGTGGCACCGTCCACGGACCACAGCCCCGCTCGTATGACTACCAGTTTCCCAAGAAAAAGCTGCAGGGCGCGTTGCGCGCGGCGCTGGCGGCCAAGCTGGCCGATGGGCGGCTCACGGTGGTGGAGAGTTTCGAACTGAAGGAACCCAAGACCAACGCGTTCCGTAAATCGCTGGACAGCCTGGGTGTGGAGAAAACGGCGTTGCTGATCGATGGCCCAAAGGAAAACCAGAACCTGCACCTCAGCACCCGCAATATTACGGGCGTGGAGTTGATTTCCAGCAGCCATGTGCATCCGTATCATTTGCTGAAGTATGAGCGGGCGATTTTTGCCCGGCCGGCGCTGGAAAAACTGCAGAATGCGCTGAAAGCCAGAGTCTCGCGGCGCAAAGCGGAGGTGGCGTAATGAAGTCGGCTTATCAGATTATCCGCCGTCCGGTGATCACCGAAAAAGGGTTGAACGTGAAAGAAGCGGAAAACACCCTGGTGTTCGAGGTGGCGGCCCGCGCCACCAAGACAGAAGTAAAGGAAGCGGTGCAGAAGATTTTTAAAGTCAAGGTAGACGCGGTGCGCACCGCCACTTTTGTGGGCAAAGAGCGCCGCCGGGGAAAGTTCTCCGGTTTCCGCCCTGACTGGAAAAAGGCCTATGTGCGGCTGAAGTCGGGCGAGAAGATGCCGGAATACGCGCAGAATCTGTAGGGAGCTGCTAGTGGCTGGCTACTGGCTGCTAGCGGGGCCCGGTAACGGGAACAAGTTGATTTAACGAATGCCTGGGCGAAAGCGCGGGCCCTTTAGAGGAAAAAGCTAGCAGCTAGAAGCCAGAAGCTAGTAGCTGCGAAGCAGAGGTTTTATGGCAATCAAGACATATAGACCGATAACGCCGTCATTGCGGTTCAAGACCACACTGACCAATGACGAGCTGACAACGGACAAGCCGCATAAGGCGTTGACCCGGATCAAGAAGCGCACCGGTGGCCGCCGCAATGGCGGGGACATCACGATGTGGCACCGGGGCGGCGGGCACAAGCGCAAGCTGCGGGAAATCGACTTCAAGCGCGACAAGACCGGCGTGCCGGGCACCGTGGCTTCCATTGAGTATGACCCGAACCGCTCAGCCCGTATCGCCCTGATCGCGTATGCGGATGGCGAGAAGCGCTACATCATTCAGCCGGTGGGTTTGCAGGTGGGGCAGAAGATCGTGAGTGGCCCGGAGGCCGACATCCTGACCGGTAACGCGCTGCCGCTGCGCAATATACCCGCTGGTACGACGATCCACAATGTAGAGTTGCGGCCGGGTAAAGGCGCGCAAATGGTCCGTTCCGCAGGCGGCGCGGCGCAACTGGTGGCCAAGGAAAGCGACTACGCCCTGATCAAGCTGCCTTCGGGCGAGACCCGCAAAGTCCTGATCGATTGCATGGCGACCATTGGACAGATCGGCAACGTGGACCACGAGAATGTGTCCATCGGCAAGGCGGGACGCAATATCTGGCTGGGTAAAAAGCCGGTGAATCGCGGCGTGGCCATGAACCCCGTGGACCATCCGCACGGCGGAGGTGAAGGCAAAACTTCGGGCGGACGCCATCCGGTGACCCCCTGGGGCCAACCTACACGCGGCTACAAGACCCGCAACAACAAGCGCACCGACAACCTTATCGTGAGCAGGAGACAGAAATAATGGCGCGTTCATTGAAGAAAGGCCCGTTCATTGACGGCCACCTGTTGAAGAAGATCGATGACCTGAACCAGAAGAGCGACAAGAAGGTCGTTCGCACATGGTCGCGCCGCTCCACCATCTCGCCGGAAATGGTGGGACACACCATCGCTGTGCACAATGGCAAGAAGTTTATTCCGGTGTATATCAGCGAGAACATGGTAGGGCACAAGCTGGGAGAGTTCTCCCAGACCCGCCAGTTCAAAGGACACTCGGTGAAATCGGCGGCCACGGAAACCACGGCCAAGCCGGCAGCGCCTCCAAGGTGAGCCCGCGAAGCGGGGCATGAGAGCTGGAAGAAGTGAGGCTGCGAGGGTGTGCAGGACTGGCAGGCACTAAAAACTAAGCGCTAAGAGCTAGATGCTAAAGGCTGACTTTATGGAATTTATCGCAAAAGCCCGATTTACCCGAGTTTCGCCGCAGAAGGCGAGGCTGGTGCTGGACCTGATCAAAGGCCAGATGGTGGAAGACGCGCTGACCACCTTGATGTTCGCGCGCAAGCGCATCGCGCCCGATATCGCGCAGCTACTGCGTTCGGCCGTGCAGAATGCCGTCTATCAGGACCAGGAAAAAGGCCTGGATATCGATGTGGACCGGCTGTTCGTGAAGAGTGCGATCGCCAATGACGGTCCGCGAATGAAGCGTATCCGTCCGGCGCCCATGGGCCGCGCCTACCGCTATCAGAGGCGCATCTCGCACATGGAAATTGTGCTGGCGGAAAAGGGAAAGAAGGAAGCCGGGAGCGTCGCCACAGTAGTGGGCGAAGAAGAGGCGGCTGCTGGAACCGTCAAGAAGAAAGCGCCGGCAGCGAAGAAGAAAATGAAACCGGCTGCCCGGAAGAAAGCGGCCAAGTAACTGAGATCGAATGCGAGGCCGCGAATTGATCGTGGCTGCGCCAATGAATAAAGAGGGAATATGGGACAGAAGGTCCATCCATACGGTTTCCGCCTCGGCTATACCAAGCCGTGGAGGTCGCGCTGGTTTGTGGAGCGCGATTACAACAAGCTGCTTCTTGAAGACGTCAAACTGAAGGAAGAGCTCAAGGAAAAGCTCAAATCGGCGGGCGTAAGCTCGATTGAGATTGAGCGTCCCGGCAACAAGCTGCGCATCATCATCCGCACCGCGCGTCCGGGCATTATTATCGGGCGCAAAGGCACGGAAATCGACAAGCTGAAGCAAGACATGCAGAAGCGCACTTCCCGTGAAGTGTTCATCGATATCCAGGAAGTCCACAAGCCGGAGCTGGATGCACAACTGGTGGCCGAGGGCATCGCGCTGCAACTGGAAAAACGCGTAGGCTTCCGGCGCGCGATGCGCAAGTCGGTGGATTCGGCGCTGCGCTTCGGCTGCAAAGGCATCAAGGTCCGTGTTTCCGGGCGGCTGAACGGCAATGAAATCGCGCGCTCGGAATGGTATCTACAGGGCCGTCTGCCTCTGCATACCTTGCGGGCGGAGATCGATTACGGCTTCGCCGAAGCCCGCACCACCTACGGCGTGATCGGCGTGAAGACCTGGGTGTACAAGGGTGACATTCTTCCGGCCAAGAAGAAAGTGCCGGAACAGCAGGTCGCGTCCGGAGCGTTTTGAGGAGCTGCTAGCCACTGGCTCCTAGCTAGAAGCCGGCAGCCGGCAGCTAAATATCAAGTACCAAATACCAGGTACTATGCACGTGCGGTAAAAAGGAACCAACGTCATGTTAATGCCCAAGAAGGTGAAGTACCGCAAACAGCAGCGTGGACGCATGCGCGGCAAAGCCTGGCGCGGCGGCACGCTGGCGTTCGGCGAATACGGATTGAAAGTCCTGGAGCCGGGCTGGATCACCGATCGTCAGATCGAAGCCAGCCGCGTGGCCATGACCCGCTTCGTCAAGCGTGGCGGCAAAGTCTGGGTGCGTTTGTTCCCGGACAAGCCGGTGACCAAAAAGCCTGCTGAAACCCGTATGGGTAAAGGCAAGGGCGCGCCCGACCATTGGGTAGCGGTGGTGCGTCCGGGGCGCGTGTTGTTTGAAATGGAAGGCGTGAGCGTGACCGACGCCAAGGAAGCAATGCGGCTGGCATCGCACAAGCTGCCGCTCAAGACCAAATTCGTGTCCCGTGCGGAGATGCACTAGACACCGGCGAAGAGAAGATCATCTATGGATGCTGAAAAGATAAGAAATCTGACCGCGGACGAGCTGCAGCAGCAGCAGCGCGACCTGAATGACCAGCTCTTCCGTCTGAAGTTCCAGCTCAAGATGGGACAGACGGAGAGTCTGAAGAAGATCCGCGGACTGCGCCGGGACGTGGCCCGCGTCATGACCATCATGCGCGAGAAGCAGTTGACCGCGGCCGGGCATAATCTGGGCCATCGCAGTGTCAAGGCAGCGCCGGTAGCCGGCCCGTCAGTGGCGGAAGCGCAGCCGGCGGCAGGCGAGCCCGCGAGCAAACCCACCGGGACGAAGAAAGCAGCCGCCAAAAAGGCAGTAGTTAAAAAGGCGGTAGCCAAGAAGGCAGCAGGCCCGAAGGCCGCGGCCAAGACGAGGAAGAAGTAAATGGCAGAGATAGCAACTCCCAAGCCAGCCGGCCGCCGGGCCACCAAGACCGGCAAGGTCGTCTCCACCAAGATGAACAAGACGATTGTGGTCGAGGTCAGATTGCGCAAAGCGCATGCTCTCTATCGCCGGGTGGTCTCCAAGTCGCGCAAGTTCTACGCGCATGATGAGACCAACACCGCCCACCTGGGTGACTTCGTGGAAATCGAAGAGACCCGTCCACTATCGAAACTGAAGCGTTGGAAGCTCAAGAACATTATCCAGAGGGCCAAGCTGGTGGCCGGTGAAGAGCCGGCAAAGACGCAGGCCAGTTGAACTGGGACCGGAACAGAAACGGAGAATTTTAGCCATGGCAGTCATGATGAGAAGCATCCTCGATGTGGCCGACAACAGCGGCGCCCGCCGGCTGCAGATGATTCTGCCGCTCAGCGGACACACCGGCTTGAATGCCAGCCTGGGTGACGTGGTGACGGCCGCGGTGAAAGAAGCCTCACCCGACGGAACGGCCAAGAAAGGCACGGTCGTCAAGTGCGTGATCGTGCGGCAGCGCAAAGAGTACCGCCGTAAAGACGGCACCTATATACGCTTTGACCAGAACGCCGCGGTCTTGATCAACGACACCGGCGAACCGATCGGTACCCGCGTTTTCGGGCCGGTAGCGCGTGAACTGCGCGAAAAAAAGTTTTTGAAGATTGTTTCCCTTGCACCAGAGGTGCTGTGAGGGCCAAGGGAGCCAGAGGCCAATAACCATGCATACAAGAATGAACATCAAGCGCAATGACACGGTGAAGGTCATTGCCGGCCGCGACAAGGGCAAGCAGGGCCGGGTGCTCAGGGTTTTTCCCGCCCGGGGTAAAGTACTGGTGGAACACGTGATGACGGTGAAGAAACACGTCCGGCCCAATCCGCAGCGCAACATCAAGGGCGGCATCGCGGAGCAGGAATCGCCGATCTCCATCTCGAACGTGATGGTGGTTTGCCCGACCTGCGGCCCGGCGCGCGTAGGCCACGAAGTGCAGGGCGACAAACGAGTCCGGATTTGCCGTAAGTGTAATGGTCCGTTGGACAAATAGCTTCTGGTGTTTGAGGCTGGCAGCAATGCCCGGAGAAAAGGGAATTGGCTGCGGTCAGCAGGAATCGCGCGCAGCCGCGAGTTAGAGGCCAGAAGCAAGACCAGCAGCTAGAAGCCAGTAGCCAGCAGCTATTTACCTACGAACCGGTAACCACTCCGAAACCGTAGGAACGAAGGAAAAGACATGGCAGCAAAGACCATAGCGAGACTGAAGCAGAAATTCGACAAGGAAATCGCCCCGGCGCTCATGAAAGAGCTGAGCCTGGATAATCCCATGGCCGTGCCCCGCCTGCACAAGGTGGTAGTGAACATGGGAGTGGGCGAAGCCACCCAGAACACCAAGATCATCGATCCGCTGGCCAATGACCTGGGTCAGATTGCCGGACAGAAGCCGGTCATCACCAAGGCCAAGAAGTCGATTGCGGCCTTCAAAGTCCGCGAAGGCATGCCCATCGGCGCGATGGTCACGCTGCGGGGCGACCGCATGTACGAGTTCATGGACCGGCTGATCAATATTGCGCTGCCCCGTGTCCGTGATTTTCGGGGCGTCTCGACCAAGTCGTTTGACGGGCGCGGCAACTATACGCTCGGCCTGCGCGACCAGTTGATCTTCCCGGAAATCGATTACGCCAAAGTGGATAAACTCAAGGGCATGAACGTGACCATTGTGACCACCGCCCGGGACGATAACGAGGCCCTCATGCTGCTGAAGCATATGGGAATGCCGTTCAGGCAATAGCAGTTAGCAATTGGCAATTAACAATTGGCCTGGGTGTGGAAGCGGTTGTGAGCATATTCGATGGCTGCGCTATCAGAATTAGCGTTATAGGGATTAGAAATAACGGCTGGTTAAGAGATTTAGAAGTAAAAGCAGCAGAAAGCAGCATGAGCAAGAAGACACGATGCAGATTTTGGCTAAAGGCTAAAGGCCATCTGCTAATTGCTCAAGCAAAAGGAAACTATGGCTACAACAGCGAAGATCGCCAAGACGAACAGGAAACCCAAGTTTTCGACCCAGCATCGCAACCGCTGCAGCATCTGCGGCCGTCCGCGCGCGTATCTGCGCAAGTTCGGTTTGTGCCGGCTGTGCTTCCGCGGACTGGCGCTCAAGGGTGAGATTCCGGGCGTTATGAAGTCGTCATGGTAAGAGCAGCAATTAGCAAATAGCAGTTAGCAATTGGCTGTTAGCGCTCAGCCTTATCGTGAAAAGGCCAATTGCCAGTTGCCAATTGCCAGATGCTTCTGCAGTACGTCACGGCAGGTTTCCCGCAGGCGGGACAAACGGGTGACGATAAGAGGAGAAAAAGAATGAGTTTGACCGATCCGGTCGCAGATTTCCTGACGCGCATCCGCAACTCGATACAGGCGCGCCACCAGAAGCTCGATATTCCCGCTTCCAAGCTGAAGCTTGAGATCGCGCGTATTTTGAAAGAAGAAGGCTACATCGCCAACTTCAAAGCGACAGAAGAAGAAGGCCGGAAGATCGTGCGCGTGTACCTGAAGTACGGCGCCGACAACGCGGCCGCAATTTCCAATCTGCAGCGTATTTCGCGTCCTGGGTGCCGCGTTTATGTGGGACGCAACGAGATTCCGCGGGTGTTGGGTGGCCTGGGAATCAATATCCTGACCACGCCCAAGGGCGTGATGACTGGACGCCAGGCGCGTAAACAGGGCCTGGGAGGCGAAGTGCTCTGCGAAGTATGGTAGAGGGCTTCTGGCTGCCGGCTTCTGGCCGTTGTCGCCAGATTCCAGACAGCAACGACCCGAGCGTGCGGTCTCAGGGTTTTTCAGAAATGATGCAGGCAGCCGCTGTAGCAAGATGCTAGCAGATGGCAGCCCGTAACCAGTTGTGGAACTCGATGGCGATAGCCGCCCGAGAGACTCACTTAGAAGAAGGAATAGAAATGTCACGCATAGGGAAAAAGCCGATTCCGCTCCCGCAGGGAGTCAAGTACGAAGTGCTGGGCAACACCATCAAGGTGCAAGGGCCCAAGGGACAGGTGCAAGCGCATCTGCCGGGGGGCGTGAAGCTGGAAACGAAAGACGGCAATATTAACGTCTTACGTGAAAGCGACCAGTTTGCTGCCGTCCATGGCCTGGCCCGTGCCCTGGTAAGTAACGCAGTGGAAGGCGTCACCAAAGGATGGACGAAGGACCTGGAAATCGTTGGCATCGGCTACCGCGCCGAACTGAAGGGCAAAGATACCGTGGTGTTTACACTGGGCTTTTCTCATCCCATCGAGTTTCCTCTGCCGACCGGTGTGACCGCGGCCGTAGATGCGAAGCAGACCAAGCTGACGATCAGCGGCATCGACCGGCAGAAAGTGGGGCAGGTGGCCGCCGACATGCGCAGCTTGCGCCGCCCTGACCCGTATAAGCAGAAAGGCATCCGCTACACGGGCGAGAAGTTGAAGAAGAAAGTTGGCAAGACGGGCGCGAAGTAGATTTAGTAATTGAGTAAGTTGGTGATTGGGTAATTAGAAAGAGTGGAACTCCCCGATTTTCAATTACCCAATTACAAAATTACTCAATTACCAAATTCTGAACACGAGCGAAAATGTATTTTGATCGTGGAATTCACAACGTTCTACGAAGCAAAGGTAAAAAACATGATTCCTGAGATTTCAAAAGACAGAACCCGCAAGCGGATCCATAACCGGCTGCGGCAGCGGCTGGAAGGCACATCTGGGCGGCCGCGCCTGAACGTCTACCGCTCGCTGAACCATATCTATGCGCAGGTGATTGACGACGCCCAAGGCGTTACCCTGGCCGCGGCCAGCACCGCCCAGGGCAAGAAAGAGACGCGGGGCAACGGCGGCAACGTGGCCAGCGCCAAAGCAATCGGCAAGTTGATCGCTGAACGCGCCCAGGAAAAAGGCATCAAGAAAGTGGTTTTCGACCGCGGTGGATATCTCTACCACGGACGTATCAAAGCATTGGCCGATGCGGCGCGCGCAGCGGGTCTGGAGTTCTAGGATGGCGACAACAGCAACCGGTAAAAAGAAGTTAGATGCGGGCAGCTACCAGTTGAAAGACCAGGTAGTTGCCATTAACCGTGTGACCAAAGTCGTGAAGGGCGGCAAGAACATGTCCTTTGCGGCGCTGGTCGTGGTGGGCGACCCGGGCGCCGGAGTCGTTGGCTATGGTTCCGGAAAGGCCAAGGAAGTGCCGCAAGCCATCCGCAAGGGCATTGAGTCGGCGAAGAAAAACCTGATCAGGGTCAATCTCACCCAGACAACGATTCCGCATGCTGTGCTGGGCCGTTTTGGTTCCGGCATGGTGCTGCTCAAGCCGGCCCCGGAAGGCACCGGCGTGATCGCCGGCGGCGCGGTACGCGCGGTGATGACCTCTGTGGGTGTGCAGAACGTGCTGACCAAATCGATTGGGACGGCCAACCCGCACAACGTGATCAAGGCGACGTTTGACGCATTGAAGAGATTGCGCGACCGCCAGGAAGTCGCCACCATGCGCGGCAAGGCCGTGCAGGAGCTTTAACCTATGACCGCAGAGAAAAAGAAAATCCGCATTCAGTACGTGCGCTCCAAGATCTGTACGCCCAAGAAGCACAAGCTGGTGGTCAAAGGGCTGGGCTTCACGCGGTTGAACCAGATCGTCGAACGCGAAGATACACCATCGATCCGGGGTATGATTGCCAAGATTCCCCATTTGGTCGAGGTGGTGAAATAATTTGGCAAGTGGGTAAATTGGTAATTGGGTAATTTGGAAGGCGTGGGAAACGCTGGTTTCTCAATTGCCAAATTACAAAATTAGCAAATTACCCAATCCATCAGACAGGGCAACCGAGTAGCCGCCGGCAACCGTGGCTGCGCCAGAAGGAAGCAAAAACAGTGCCTACGAATCTTTCCAATCTCAGACCGCCCAAAGGGGCCACCGCCAATAAGAAGCGTGTGGGCCGCGGCATGGGCAGCGGCATGGGCAAGACTTCGGCCCGCGGACATAAGGGCCAGCGTTCCCGCTCCGGCTCGCGCATGATGCGCGGCTTTGAAGGCGGCCAGATGCCTTTGCATCGGCGCCTGCCCAAGCGCGGGTTCACCAACATCTTCCGGGTGGAATATGCCGTAGTGAATCTCGACCGGCTGGCGGAGTTGGGCGAGAGCACTATCACCGTTGAAATGCTGGTCGCGCGGCGGCTGGTAGGCAAGAACGATCTGGTGAAGGTGCTGGGCGACGGAGAGTTGAAGTCTCCGCTGACCGTGCAAGCCCACAAGTTCTCAAAATCAGCGCAGGAAAAAATCACCAAGGCCGGCGGACAGGCGCAGATTCTCGGCGGCCCTGCAGCCGCGGAAAAAACGCATCCGGCCCAACCGAAACAGAAGAAGTGACGCCCATGCTGGAAAAATTTGCCAATATCTTCCGTGTTCCCGACCTGCGCAAGCGGATTCTGTTTACGCTGGCGATGCTGGCTGTCTATCGCCTGGGTTCGCATATCGCCACGCCGGGCATCGATACCACGCGGCTGGAGCAGGATTTCAATAGCCAGCGCGGCGGCGTGCTCGGGTTCTACGACCTGTTCAGCGGGGGCAACCTCAAGAAGCTCACGGTCTTTGCCCTGGGCATCATGCCCTATATCACCTCGTCGATCATTCTGCAGCTTTTGACCGTGGTCTATGAACCGCTGGCCCGCCTGCAGAAAGAAGGCGAACTGGGCCGTAGAAAGATCACCCAGTGGACACGCTATCTGACATTCATCCTCTCGGCCGTGCAGGGTCTGGGCATCGCCATCACGCTGAGGACCCAGGGCTATGCCCTCGATCCCGGCTGGAAGTTCACCCTGATGACCATCATCACCCTCACCACGGGCAGTGTGTTCATTATGTGGCTGGGCGAGCAGATTACCGAACGGGGCATCGGCAACGGAATGTCACTGCTGATTTTTGCCGGCATCGTGGTCGGCCTGCCGCGCGCTATCTATGAGCTCTACACCAAGGCACGCGACGGAGTTTGGGGTGGATTCACTCCGGTGGCGTTGGGCATGATTGTGGCTGTGATGGTGCTCGTGGTGGCTTTCATCGTCTTTATGGAACGTGGCGAGCGCCGCATTCCAGTGCAGTATGCCAAGCGGGTCGTTGGCCGGCGGATCGTCGGCGGCCAATCGATGCATCTGCCGTTGCGTGTGAATTCCGGCGGCGTAATGCCGGTGATCTTCGCTTCGTCGCTGTTGAGTATTCCGCAGATGCTGAACTTCGCGGTCAAGACCGATACCACTTTCGGAAGATATTTCAAAGGCCTGTTTGACCAGTTGAAGTGGGGCGAACCGCTGTACACGATGCTGTACTGTGTGGGCATCGTGCTGTTCGCGTATTTTTATGTTTCCATCGTTTTCAACCCGTCGGATGTGGCCGACAACATGCGCAAGCAGGGGGGCTTCATTCCCGGCATCCGTCCCGGACATCGCACGCGCGATTACATCAATGACGTGCTGACGCGCATTACTCTGGTCGGCGCGCTCTACCTGATGCTGATTTCGCTGATTCCGGAATGGATGATCGCCGGAATCCACTTGAACCACCTGCCGGTGTGGCTGGGGCAGAGTATCTTCGATAAGTTTCCCTCCTGGATGCTGAATGGTCTGGGTGTTTCATTCTACTTCGGCGGAACTTCGCTGCTGATTGTGGTGGGCGTGGCCATGGATACGGTGAACCAGATCGAATCGCAACTGATCATGCGCCACTATGAAGGCTTCACCCCCCGCAGCGGCCGAATTCGCGGGCGAAGGTGGTAAGGAGCGCAGCCGAAAGCAATCTCATATGCCGCCTAAAGAAATCGCAGTCGGTCCCATGATTCTGCTGGGCGCCCCCGGAGCGGGCAAAGGCACGCAGGCCAAGATGATCTCTGGGCGGTACGGCATTCCGCAGATTTCCACCGGCGATCTGCTTCGCGACAACGTAGGCCGGGGTACGGAACTAGGCAAGCAGGCGAAGGTAGTAATGGAGCGGGGTGAATTGGTTTCCGACGATCTTGTATGTGGCATGGTGACCGAGCGGCTGCAGCAGGCCGATTGCGCACGGGGATTCATTTTGGACGGCTTTCCGCGCACTACCGGCCAGGCGGAATGGCTGGACAGGCTGCTGGCCGGCATGGCCTACGCGGGACGGACGATGGCGCCCGTTGTGATCAGCATTCAGGTCGGGTATAATCAATTACTGCAACGACTTACCGGAAGGCGCACCTGTCCTGCCGACGGCAAGATTTATAACATCTACTTTCAGCCGCCCCAAACAGACGGAAAATGCGATGCCTGCGGTGCTGTACTGGTGCAACGCAGAGACGATGCGGAAGATGTCATCTCTGAACGCTTGAAAAGCTATGAACGCCAGACACTGCCGGTGGCGGATTATTACCGCAAGCTGGGCCGGCTTCATGATGTGGACGGTGATCGGGCGGCAGACCTCGTGAACGCCGATGTCTTACGGCTGATTGAAGGGCCGGCTGTACTGGCGGGTAACGGATGATCAACTGCAGATCACAGTTGGAATTGGACAAGATGCGCCGCAGCGGCGGCTATGTGCGTCAGGTGCTGAATGCGGTCAAAGAGGCAGTTGCCCCTGGAGTCACGACCATGCACCTGGAGCGGGTGGCGGAAGAAAAAATCCGCGACCTGGGCGCCAAACCGGCATTCAAGGGGTACCACGATTATCCTTGTGTGCTGTGTACGTCGGTGAACAACGAGATCATTCACGGCATTCCGTCGGAAAAGCGGGTGCTGAAAGAAGGCGATATCGTTTCGATCGATTGTGGCGTGGTGCTCGACGGATACTACGGGGACTCAGCGATTACCGTCCCGGTGGGTAAGACCTTGGATTCGCAGTTGAAGAAGCTGTTGGAAGTTACGGAAGATTCCTTGAAGAAAGCCATCGACGAAGTGCGGCTGGGCCGTACCGTAGGCGACGTCGGGGCTGCCGTGCAGGAATACGTTGAGGCCAATCGCTTCAGCGTGGTGCGCGAGTTTGTTGGACACGGTATCGGGACGCATTTGCACGAAGATCCTCAGGTGCCGAATTTCGGCGTACGTGGACATGGGCCGCGCCTGCGTGAAGGCATGGTGCTGGCGATTGAACCGATGGTGAACGTAGGCAAGCCGGAAGCGCGGGTGCTGGGCGACAAGTGGACCGCGGTCACAGTGGATGGCAGCTATAGCGCCCATTTTGAGCACTGTGTGGCCGTTACCCGCAATGGGCCCATGGTATTGACGGAATAGCTGCTGGCCAGTAGCTGCTGGCTTCTGGCAGAACATGATTTGAAGTGTGCGAGAGACTTAGTTTCAGCGGCGGCTATTTCACCGGCGGCCGGGAATGGTTGGCAACACAGAGAGTTCAGGTTTTGATTCGCAAGCAGCCAGGAGCCAGTAGCCGGCAGCTAGCCTAGGAGCTAAGTGAGCAAAGAAGACGCGATAGAGGTAATGGCCACGGTGATTGAACCGCTGCCCAACGCAATGTTCCGGGTAGAACTGGAAAACAAGCATCGGGTACTGGCGCATGTTTCGGGCAGAATGCGTAAGAATTTCATCAAGATACTTCCCGGCGATAAAGTGGCCGTGGAGCTTTCGCCGTATGACCTCACCCGCGGCAGGATCGTGTACAGATATAAATAGCGGGCAGCGGACATTGAGATTTTAAATTTACAATTCCAAATTTGAAATTTCAGATCTGCATGCTGCCGGCCCAATCGAGGACATTTATGAAGGTTCGTGCATCGGTAAAAAAAATCTGTGACAAGTGCAAAGTCGTACACCGCAAGGGCGTAGTGCGGGTGATTTGCGAGAATTCGAAACACAAGCAGAGACAAGGCTGAAGGGAATTTGGTAATTGCGTAATTTGGCAATTGGGCAATTGAAAACGCGACATCTGGATTTTCAATTGCCAAATTACTCAATTACCAAATTCGCATCGCCAATTACCAAATCTGGCCGAGTCTCAGGAGAATAAGAGTATGGCAAGAATTTCGGGCGTCGATCTTCCGCGGAACAAGCATGTGGATATCGCGCTGACATATATTTTCGGCATTGGCAACTCGCGCTCCAAGGCCATTCTGGCGGCTGCCAAGGTTGAGCCCATGAAGAAGGTCCAGGAATTGAATGAAGAAGAGGTCAACCGCATCCGCCAGGTCATTGAGAGCGAAGGCAATGTGGAAGGTGATCTGCGTAAAGACACCTCCATGCACATCAAGCGGCTGATCGAAATCGGCTCGTATCGCGGCTTCCGTCATCGCCGTAGCCTGCCGGTGCGTGGCCAGCGGACACACACCAATGCGCGCACCCGTAAGGGACCGCGCAAAGGCACAGTGGCCAATAAGAAGAAGGCCGCAGCCAAGACGTAGAGTTGAGCCGCTTTGCGGGCGTGAGGCCGCGTTTTTAGCGGCCGGGAGCCCGCAGGTGAAATCCTGAGAGGTTGTGACTTTTTTGATTTTTCGCGATTTTTTCACGCGTAAGTGTTTCATTTTCAACGTCGCAATTTGCTGAAAATCAAAAAAGTCACAGCCTCTGAGCGCAGCGAAGGACCGCAGATTCGAGCGGTGCCCGCGAAGCAAAGATTTTAGCGGCACGGAAGCCCGCAGGCGAAGTCCCAGGTGTAGCGAGGGGCCGCAGCGGAAGAAACAATTCGGTAAATCAGCAGAAGAGAGAAACTATGGCGAAAGCAGCAGCGGCTAGCGCTACGGGCGCTAAAGGCAAAAAGAAGGTCTTCAAGAAGAAGGAGCGCAAGAGCGTCCCTCACGGGATCGCTTATATTCAGGCTTCCTTCAACAACACCATTGTCACCATCACTGACGGTGAAGGCCGCACGGTGTCGTGGAAGAGCTCCGGTTCGCTGGGCTTCCGCGGATCGCGCAAAGGCACTCCGTTTGCTGCGCAGCAGGCCGCCATGAACGCCGCCAACCAGGCGCGTGAGCATGGCATGCGCAGCCTCGACGTGCGGGTGAACGGCCCCGGTTCAGGACGAGAGTCCGCCATCCGCGCCCTGGCCGCCACCGGTATCGAAGTGCGTTCCATCCGGGACGTGACGCCGATTCCGCATAACGGCTGCCGGCCGCCGAAGAGACGTAGGGTCTGAGAGAGTTTGGTAATTGAGCAAGAGAGATTTGGTAATTGCGTAATTTGGTAATTGAGTAATTGAAGAACAGCCGGCATCTGGGTCCTCAATTACCCACTTACCAAATTACTCAATTACCAAATTGATGAACACGGATCGGGACGAAGGGGCTGTTTCCCGTAAACCGATCGACACTCGAATCTAGAGGAGAATACAAGTGGCAAGATATAAAGGTCCTGTCTGCCGCCTTTGCCGCCGCGAAGGCATGAAGTTGTTTCTGAAAGGTCCCAAGTGCTTTACCGACAAGTGCCCGATTGAAAAGCGCAATTTTGCGCCCGGCCAGCATGGCAAAGACCGCAAGGCCAAGGTCGTAGGCTATGGACTGCAACTGCGGGAAAAGCAGAAGACCAAGCGCATCTACTTCACGCTCGAAAACCAATTCCGGAACTACTTTGAGAAGGCCGCGCGCAAGCCGGGCGTCACCGGCGAACTGCTGCTGCAACAACTGGAGCGGCGCCTCGACAACGTGGTGTTCCGTCTGGGCTTTGGCATCTCGCGCCGGCAGGCCCGGCAGATCGTCCGCCATGGCCATATCGACGTCAACGGACGGCGCGTGAATATCCCTTCGTTCCAGGTGAGCGTGGGCGACGAAATCCAGGTGCGTGAAAAGGCCCGCAAATTTACGGTCGTGGAAGGCGCGCGCGAGTTTGCCAGCCATCAGCCGGTGGCCAACTGGCTGGAAGTGGACCGCGACAACCTGAAAGGCCGAGTCCTCAATCTGCCCAAGCGCGCCGATATCAACCTGCCGGTGAACGAGCAGTTGATTGTTGAGTTGTATAGCAAGTAGCTGTGGGGAGCAATTGGCAATTAGCAATTGGCAGTTAGCCTTTAGCAATTAGCCTTTAGCTGCTAGCCTTGAGCGCAAGGATGCTGGCGCTGTGCTGAAGATCACTGGAAGCTGTCCCCTGGGCTTTCAGAGATGATTAAATCCAGGGGGGATTTTGCTCAAGGCTAATGGCTAATGGCTAAAAGCTAAAGGCTAACTGCCAATTGCCAATTGCTAACTGCCATCTGCTAACTGCTTTATTAGCAGCTCGTAGCCCGCAGCTGTCACACAATTGCCCGCACCAGATCAGCTCTGGGCCGGACCGGCCCAGATGCCCAACGGAG